>Ga0315282_10009534_pt1 | contig 15426 bp, 18 predicted proteins | sample YL17G07_20_MG_FD_203693 | JGI IMG/M metagenome (GOLD analysis project Ga0315282, IMG submission 203693) | Sediment microbial communities from Yellowstone Lake, YNP, Wyoming, USA - YL17G07_20 | ecosystem: Environmental > Aquatic > Freshwater > Lake > Sediment | place: USA: Wyoming | collected... | reverse complement strand
CAAGCGCAAGAAAGAGCGCGAGCGATACGTAAAAAAAATGGAAAAGGAAGTGGAGAAGATTGTCAGGCGGAAGGGTTGCTTCGTGCTCCACAAACAGGTTTATGGGATTTTAGGGTATAACTAAAAAGGGCGAACACATGCGGGTACTGGTGATTGCCCCCCATCCGGACGATGAGGTTATCGGATGCGGCGGGACGATATTGAAAAGTTTGGCGCGCGGCGATCAGGTATTCCTTTGTGTTGTGACTACTGCCTGCCCTCCAGAGTGGAATGAAAAGACAATCGAGATCAAGAAGAAGGAGAGAATGAAGGCGGCCAAGCTATTGGGGATCAAAAAACCTTGCTTCCTCGACCTCCCAGCCACCAAGCTGGACACCATCCCACAAAATGAGTTGAACAGAAAAATCTCGGCCTGTGTAAAAAAAGTCAAGCCGGACATGGTGTTTACCAGTTACTGGGGGGACGTACACAGCGATCATCGGATAGTATTCAATGCCACCCTCATCGCCACTAGGCCCTTCGATTCTACAGTCAAAAAAGTGCTCTGTTACGAAATCCCATCAACCACCGATTTAATCCCCGATAAAAAAGAGATATTTCTCCCGAACGTGTTCGAGGATATTTCCAAATTTTTAGAGAAAAAGCTGAGGGTGATGAAAGTCTACAAGACTGAGCTGCGGAAATACCCTCACCCGCGGTCGATCAAAGCTATAGAGGTGCACGCCAGAAGGAGAGGCGTCCAGATCGGGGTAAAAGCCGCCGAGGCCTTTGTCCTTGTTAGAGCGATGAGGTGAGCAGATGAAAGTGGCCGTGGTGACTGGAAGCAGGTCTGAATACGGTCTGCTCCAGCCGGTGTTGGCTGCGATAAAAAAGAGCCCAAAGTTGAAGCTGAGCTTGATCGTCACCGGCACGCATCTCTCCAAGCAGTTCGGCTACACAGTGAAAGATATCGAGAGAGACGGGTTCAAAATCGATGCGAAAATTCCCATCTCGCTGAGCGGGGACTCGGGAGATGCAATGGCGAAGTCGATAGGCGAACTCGTCACAAAGGTGGTCGATGTACTACTAAAGACCAAGCCCGACATCCTCCTGCTCTTCGGTGATCGAGCAGAAATTCTCGCTGTGGCAGTAGCGGGGGTTTACATGAACATTCCCATCGCACACATTCATGGCGGGGACAAATCGGTCGGTGGGCACCTCGACGATTACGTGCGGCACGCGATCGCGAAGCTCTCCCATATCCACTTCGAGGCCACACAACAGTGCGCCGAGCGATTGATCAAGATGGGGGAGGAAAAATGGAGGGTGCATATGATAGGGTCGCCCGCGGTGGATGCCATCCTAAGCCAGAAGCTCCCGAGTAATAAAACTCTGACCCAGCGGTACAACTTAGACTTGAGCAAGCCAACCCTGCTGGTGGTCCAGAACCCCGTGACCACCGAGGTTTCCAAAGCAGGCGAACAGATGAAGGAGACGATGAGGGCCTTGGTCAAGCTGAAACTGCAATCAATAGTGGTCTACCCTAACGCCGACGCCGGTGCTAGGCGGATGATCGAGGTGATTAAAAAATACAAAAAATATCCCTTCATAAAGGTCTACGAAAACTTGCCCCATGAGGACTACCTCAGCCTGCTGAAGATGGCGAGCGTTTTGCTGGGCAACTCCACCAGCGCGCTCATTGAGGCACCCTCGTTCCACTTGCCCGCCGTGAACATAGGCAGCAGGCAGGAGGGGAGGGAGAGATCCACAAACGTGATCGACGTAGGGTACGACAGAAACAAAATCGCTGCGGCAGTCAAAAAGGCACTGTACGGCAAAAAATTCAGGGCCGAGGTCAAGAGGTGCAAAAACGTGTACGGGGATGGAAAAGCCTCGCAAAGAATAGTAAAAGTGTTAAGCAAGATTGAAATTACACCAAAGTTATTACAAAAGAGAATTACTTATTAGATGATTACCATGAGCAAGCGATTCAAAGATTGGAAATACCCTGAATTCGACGAGAAAGGGATGACCAAATGGAACTGGATGTGCCAGTACCGCGAGGGACTAAAGCTGGGCAAAAACACAGACATAGGCGCTTTCACCTACATCAATGCGAAGTACGGCGTTGAAATACAGGAGAACGTTCAGATCGGCTCGCATTGCTCAATTTATTCTCATTCAACAATCGACGACAAGAAAGGCAGGATAACGATAAAAAAGAACGCAAAGATTGGCTCCCACAGCGTCATAATGCCGGGGGTCACGATAGGAGAAAACTCCGTTGTCGGAGCATTCAGTTTTGTGAACAAAGGTGTCCCCAGCAACGTTGTCGTGACGGGCATACCAGCGAAGATAATTAAGAAGATAACTCAGAAAAACCGATGATTTAAATGAGCTGGAAAATCCCGCTTTTCAAGATATACTGGGACAAAGAAGACACCCGAGCGGTAAACGGTGCGATCGAGGGGGGCATGTATTGGGCCATAGGTCCGCACATAGAAGAGTTTGAAAAGAAGATTTCTGATTATATCGGAACAAAATATTGTGCGGTATTCAACTCCGGAACATCTGCTCTACACTCCGCGCTTCTTGCGCACGACGTCGGGCCCGACGATGAGGTGATCGTCCCCTCTTTTACGTTTATCGCGACAGCAAATGCTTCTCTTTTCGTGGGGGCAAAGCCGGTCTTCGCGGACATCGAGGAAAAAACATATGGGCTAGATCCAGAGGATGTGAAAGAAAAAATCACTAAAAAGACAAAGGCGATCATCCCCATTCACTATGGAGGTTGCCCCTGTTTGATACGTGAGCTGAGGGAAATAGCCAAGGACAACAACTTGATTCTAATAGAAGACGCTGCTGAGGCGTTCGGGGCGATGGTCAACGGCGAAAAAGCGGGCACTTTTGGTGATGCGGCGGTGCTCAGTTTTTGCCAAAATAAAGTAATCACCACGGGGGAGGGCGGGGCTCTTGTAACTAATTCAAAAGAAATTTACAAGAAGTTGAAACTTATCAGGTCGCACGGTAGGTTAGAGGATGAGGATTATTTCACTTCGCCTGAATACATGGGCTATGTCGACTTTGGATACAACTTCAGGATGTCGAACATCACAGCGGCCCTCGGCGTAGCTCAGCTCAAGAAAGTTGATAAGATTATCAAGATGAGGCGAAAAAATGCGGAGTACCTCACCAAGAAATTGTCCGCGGTAGATGAGATAATCCCGCCATCACCTCCCGGAGGATACTTCCACGTGTATCAGATGTACGTAATCAGGGTGCAGACGGGAGGCAGGGATGCTCTTTCCAAGTATCTGGCCAAGCGAGGAATAATGACCAAGGTGTTCTTCAATCCGGTGCATCTAACTCACTTTTACAAAAAGCTTGGCTACAAAGTTGAGTTGCCTATTACCGAAAAAATCGCCGATCAGGTTTTGACCTTGCCGATGTATCCTTCGCTGACTAAGCAAGAGATGAATTATATAGCGGGGGCAGTCGATGCTTTCTTCAGAGTCAAAGGTGAGTAACAGCATGTTCAAAGGAAAGACAATTCTTGTAACAGGGGGAGCCGGATCGATCGGTAGGGAGATAATCAAAGAGCTATTGAAATCAGATCCTGCTGTCGTGAGAGTGGTCGATAACAATGAGGCGGGCTTGTTTGAATTAGAAAAAGAGATGCGGCATCCCGCCCTTAGGTCTTTCCTCGGTGATGTTAGGGATAGAGACAGGCTTAAACGAGCAGTAGAAGGTGTGGACGTAGTTTTCCACGCCGCGGCCCTGAAACATGTTCCCATTTGCGAGTACAACCCATTCGATGCGATAAAGACGAATGTCATCGGGACGCAAAATTTGATAGACGTTTCGCTCGATGAGGAGGTGGAACGAGTGGTCGTAATAAGCACGGACAAAGCCGCAAGCCCAAACAATGTCATGGGTGCGACCAAGCTGTTGGCTGAAAGACTAACGGCTGCGGCGAATGTTTACAAGGGACCCAGAAAAACCGTTTTCACCTGTGTGCGCTTTGGGAACGTTATGGCCTCAAGCGGCTCAGTAATGCCAGTTTTCGAGGATCAAATCAAAAAAGGTGGTCCCTTGACTCTGACAGACAAGAGCATGACGAGGTTCATGATGCCAGCGAGCGATGCGGTCAAGCTGGTATTCAAAGCCGCTGAACTGTCAATAGGTGGAGAAGTTTTCATTCTCAAAATGCCTTCGATAAGGATAATTGATTTAGCTGAAATAATGGTGGAAGAACTGGCTCCGAAATATGGGTTTTCTCCCGACGATATCGAAATAAAAGAAGTGGGTCCACGGCCTGGGGAGAAGATCCATGAAGAATTGATGACAAAAGAAGAAGCACGCAACGCGCTGGAGATGGAAGATCTGTTCGTGTTATTGCCCCAGTTGGTCCTCACGGGTTACAGATACCCGAGTTATGCATACCCTGGATCGAAACCAGCGGAGGTAAAAGAATATTCGTCCGCTGAGAGGCCTCTTACGAAAAAGGAGATAAGAAAAATTGTATCAGAGGCTCTCAAAGCTTCTTAGCAATTATTTTTTTAAGCATTTTTCTCAAACCTCACCAATTTTTTAGCCGATTGGCAACTATCTTCCAGAATGGGAGTTCTTCAGAATAATTCGTTTTTATGTACGCTCGGCGATATTCCTCATAGTGGTCGATGCTGACTTTGAGCTCTCGATCCCAGTCAATTTCGTCTTCATCCATGAAAACTGGGTTTTTTCCGAACCAGCGTGCCATCGTCCTGATGAACAGTCCCATGTATACCTCCTTATCCAGATCGTGGGAACTCAAGAAGATCACAGGCTTGCGGAAGAGGTTGGCGAAGTTGAGGGCATCGCTGCCATGGGCGAGGACCAACCGACTGTTTTTCACCAGCCTCGCTGTTTCTCCCTTGATGCACTCGCGCCCTGCGAAATAATCGCCATCGTAACGAGAGCGCGGATGAGCCGCTATGACGACCTTCAATCCCAATTCTCTCTCAACCGCATCGAAGAACTTGTTAAGCAATTGATAGTATTTGTCGGGGTCGATAGAGAATGGGACTTCGAGGGTCTGTATGTCGGGGTGGAACGGCAGATATTCGTCCAAAAATACCGCGATGGGGCGCTCCGCAGACGGAACGTTCTTCTCCTTTAGATAGATATCATAGTCAGTTGCGTGGACCCAGAGAACCTCGCTGTTCCCGTCGGTGGGATAACGACGCCTAAAATGAAGGGTTTTTTCCCCCCCGGCGAGTATCAGGTCCGCTGGTCTGATTCCTACCCATCTAGGCGGGATGTAGAAGAACCAGTAGTTCATTAATTTTCTCACAGTCGTCTTCGGGCCGAATTTCTTGAGATTCTGCGCGAGCATTTTGCGTCTCGGTATCGCGGACGGGAGGGAATTTGCCACTAGGACAGCATAGTAGGCACCGCTTGCGGCTATGCCTCTATAAAGTGGACAGGTCTTCAGCGAATAGTCGACGAAGTTCATCACGAAAGTATCGGATGATAACCTCCTTATTTCGCTCAAGGCTGGTTCGAGATCATCAAGGATTATCTGAATTGCTCTGACGTCGAAGCCTTCCGCTCGTAGTGTCTCAATGCCGAATTTTTCGCGGATCCTCTCGTCGATGGATCCCCGGGTTAGGAACACTATTTTGTCTATCATTCTAAATCCTCCTCATGTGCAAGATGATTGCCTCGCAGGCGATGAGGCTGTAGATATCGTCGACCTCTATGGCTCTGTATTCGGGAACCACGTAGGCGAGCGTCAGATCGTGGTAGAATGTCTGCTTCTCCCTTAGCGCCTGGACGCGCGATATGTATATGCCGCCTCCGAAATAGTACAGGTCGCTTAAATCCTGCCTCCTCAGCACGCGGAAAATGCCGCCGCCCCACTTCTTGATGAAGCCTCTCTCGTCGATGACCACGTTGAACTCCGGATGGGTGTTCGTTAGCCTAGCGACACTGACTATCGCCAAGGCTTCGGGATTGCCGTCTAGAATTTTAAGGCATCTATCAATATCTTTCGCGTCTCTGGTCGGGAATGTAGGCTCCAGCAGGGCAAGCACATCGTATCGGTCTCCGTCTTCCTCGAGTTTAGTCAGAGCATGGAGGACGACATCGACGGTTTTCGCCTCGTCCGTCGCCAGCTCGGGAGGGCGCATGAAGGGGACATCGGCGCCGCAGTTCCTAGCCACCTCCTTGATTTCCACATTGTCCGTGCTGACCACAACCCTATCGACATGTTTACTCTCCATCGCTTGCTCGATTGTCCATGCGATCAGGGGCTTCCCAGCGATCGGCATGATGTTCTTCTTGGGCAGTCCTTTGGACCCGCCCCGCGCCGGAATGAGCGCCAAGGTCCTCACGCGAACAGCCTCCGTAGGTTCTTCACCATTTCGTCGTCCTCACCCGTCCACCTCGGGTTTCCTATCGCCCTGCCAGCGACAGCCATCCTGCCCACCCCGCAAGCAATCGCCGACTTCTCGAAGGGGGTGAAGTCCACTTCGGTCCCTTGGCCACGAACGCCCTCTCCATCTTGTCCTTCAGCTCGGAGATCGTCTTTTGATCCTCGTCGCAGCTCACGAACCGCTTGCTCCTCGTGCTCAAGCAAGATAACAGTTTTTTTAATTGTTCGTTCTTCGCTTTTGTACTTGAAAATATTCAACGACATCCCGATCCCCTTTTAACCCCATACAGAGATTCATAGAAGTTCCTCTAGAGAAGATAGCATTGCCCCAATAGTAAACCTCTTTTTAACTTTTTTTCGAGCTTCTAGGCCCATTTTTTTCGCTTTTTTCTCGTTGTTGAACAGATAAACGATAGCGTTAGCAAGCGCGCTGTGATTTCTAGGCGGGACGAGAATTCCAGAAACTCCATTGCTTATTTGTTCGGGAATACCCCCCACTTTCGTGGCGATGACGGGCTTCCCCAACGACATGGCTTCCGAGATAACGTAGGGCAACCCTTCGTGAAGAGATGGCAATACAAAAATGTCAAATGCGCCAATGATGTCAATGATGTGGTCTTCTGGTAAGTATCCCGTAAAAATCACATCGTCGAACAAACCCCGGGAGCGAGCGAATTCTTCCATCTCTTTTTTTGTCCTCCCATCGCCCACTAAAATAAATTTAACGGTGGAAAATTTCTTTTTGATAAAGGGAATGGACTCAAGCAGATATTTGTGGCCCTTATAGGGTTCAAATGCCCCAACCATACCAACAACTTTCATCGAGGGAGAGATATGGTATTGTTTTCTGATTGCCGTTATTATCTCTGGTTTGACCTCCCGATCTTCTTTTACTCCAGTATAGACCACCCGCAACTTCGCCGGCGGAAAATTTCTCAACTTTACCATGCCATCTCTTGCTACTGCTGAGTTAGTGATGACGATATCAGCGAACTTAGATATCAATGAGTCGATAAGCTTTTCTGGCAGCTTCAATTTACGGATGAAAGGATAGCTCAGTACCGAGAGGACTATACGGGGGACTTGCCGGTGCCGACCAGCCACAACCGCGGCTAAGCAGCTTCCAGCGCCAGGATAACCTCCGTTGATGATGTAAAGGGTATCTATCTGGAACCGAGAAAATTCTTTGCGCAGCAAGAAAATATTACCGATGAAGAATAAATAATTCAAGCCGCGGAAAATCGCTTTGAGCATAAATTTTATTACTCTCGGGTAGTTTTGCTTTTCTAACCGTTGAAAGTAGGGCACAACTGTGTAAATGGGGATACTTTTTCTTTCAGTCGGTTGGCCAACGGAGCGATCGAACCGTACATCGAACTCGGGGTTGTGGTTATAAAGAAGGGTTACTTCATACTTCTCCCTATCGATGTTGTTGAGGAGGTCGAACAAGAATCTCTCCAAGCCGCCGTAGATGTAATTCTCGGTGTAAATAAGTAAGTGCTTTTTCTTTGTAAACATATCATTCCCCGCTCTCAAAGATGCTTATAACAAACCATTGTCCTTGCCTTATCTGCACCGTTTTCAATCTTGTTACAAAAGAGATACATTTTTCCCACATTTTTATTATGATATTCCTTCGCATCAACTCATTTACCATTTTTTCTTTTAGTCAAAATTGCAATTAAAGTACCCCCCACACTTCTTAGAAGCCCAAAGCGTGGCATGAAAAATACATATAACTTTCCTTTTAAGCTCCTCGGCTTTCCTTCTGTACAGTAGTAAATTTCGTTTACTAAAAAACCGTGACGTTCTACAATTGATCTAAGTGTTTCCTCAGAATGCCACAGAGTATGCCTCGGGTTTATGTTCAAGGGTTTTCGAAGCAGGTACGGAAGTATAAACCCGGGGTAAAATGCATTTGGGGTTGTTATGATCATAATCCCATTATCTTTCAAGTGTCTTCTCATATTCTCCAGAAAAAGCCCCTGATTACTGACGTGTTCAATTATTTCACCTGCCACGATTACATCGAATTTTCTTCCAGGATCTATTGTTTCAGCATTTCCGCAAATTACATTATAGCCCAGCTCACGTAGTTTTTTTATGTCTTCATATGAAATGTCTACACCAAGGCAGTTGGCGGCGACTTCGCAGATTTTACCATGAAGCCAATTTGGAGAAGTGTAACTCTTCTCCTCACCGACGCAACCCATATCAAGAACATCTTTACCTTTACATAATGGCAATATTATGCTTTTGCGTTCTGTTACATAATTTGCCATCGTTTTTTCGCCTACCTCTTTTGTTGCTTATTATGTTTCTCATGTTTTACAATATTGGGGTTGTATAATAAATTGATTTTTTGAGGGATTTCTATCAGTTTTCAAAGGTTGGACTTGAAGTGCGGAAGACTTGGAGCTATTTTAATTCTCTGTAATAACTCAGTGTCCTTTTTAGGCTTTCTTCTATGGAAATCGCCGGTTGCCACTTCGTATCCTCTTTTATCTTTTGATAGCTCCCGTAAACCTCAGGTACATCTTTTTCGCGGATTCTGGAGGGTACAGCGGCTATCCTGAAAACGAGATCCGTATTCTTTAAAAGGAGACGTAGGACTTCCCCGATCGAAAAAGATCTTCCCGAGCAAATGTTGTAAATTTCTCCAGATTTTCCATGCAACGCTAAGAAATAAAGTGCGTTTGCAGCGTCCGCGATATCAAGAAAATCTCTCTTTGCATCAAGCCTACCTGTATGAATAACAAGCTCTCCGCCCCCTCTTTCTGCCTCCACGATCTGCTTGACAAATGAGCCGATAGACGATTGCTCTGATAAGCTTGGCCCGAGAACATTAAAAACCCGCCCGACAACCACATCAAGACCGGCATTTTTATATGCTTTAGCCACGAGCGTTCGGCAACACATGGAAACACCATACATGGAGATAGGGTTGGGTATCACATCCTCTTTTAGGGGGAGGGAATCGGGTGAAACGTAGCCATATTCTGCCGCTGATCCAACAATAACAATCCTGGGGGAGATCTCTATTTCCTTGACGGACTCAAGGAGAGAAATGGTCGTCTTGACGTTGCCGTCAAAAAGTTCGTCCCAATTATTGGAGTACGTAATTCCAGCTAAATGAAAAATATAGTCTGGTCGTACTTCTGAGATAACTTGCTTAGTCTGCTCTAAATCAGTTAAATCGCAGGAAATGGCGGTAAAGTCTTTTTTTCCTTTAAAACTCTTGTCAAAGCCATACACCTGAGCAGTAGGACACAGGCTCTGGAGCACCTGAAAAAAATTACGTCCTACAAAACCTTCTACCCCAGTGATCAGGATTTTTTTATTTTTTATCATACAAGAACCTTTTTTGATGACGCCTGAACTCATCTTGGGCTATCTGGTAATCTTCAACCCTTCCGATGTCTAACCAGTAACAATCACTCAGATAACAGAATATTTTTTCGCCCTGCTTTTTCATCCTCAGCATCAAATCTGGCATTCCAATAGATTCGCCTTTTTTAATGTAATTTTTACAGCGTGCGTTGAGGACGTTCACGCCCATGCTGACGAATAACTGCTGGGTTGGTTTTTCAACGTAATCATTCAATTCGAATTCTGGAGTTGCTTTGATGACACCGTAATCTATTTTTACTTTTTGTTTGTGTATGCCGATTGTAGCTATCCCCTTCTTTTTCAAATGGAAGCGAAATAGGGCGTTATAATCAAGTGTTGTTAGCGTGTCGCCGTTTATCACCAAAAAATTTTCCTGAAAATCATCTACCAGCGCAAGTCCCCCTGCTGTGCCTAGAGGAGCGCCCTCCCGAACATAGTCGATATGAACACCCCAACGTTTTCCATCCCTGAAATACGCTTCGATGAGTTCGGCCAGATATCCTGTTATAATGGTGATGTCGCGAAAACCGTTTCTTTTGAGCTGCCTAATGATGATCTCCATGACTGGAAAATCCCCGATCGGAACGAGTGGTTTTGGCAGCGATGTTGTGTAGGGCCTGAGGCGAGTTCCTTTGCCGCCAGCGAGAATGACCGCTTGCATGTGCTTCACCTCAAATGTTGTAGACCTCTGGTTTGTATTCTTCCAAATGCCCACTGATGTATGCTATGGTTTCCTTTAATCCGTTTTCCAGAGAAAAGTGGGGCGACCACTTCAGTAAATTTTTGGCCTTCCGGTTGTCACAAATCAGAGTCATGACTTCACTCTTTTTAGGCCTCAGCCGGCGCGGGTCCCTTGTGATCTTGATTTTTTTTCCGGTTAATTTTATGATGAGCTTGGCTAATTCCCCGATGGATATCCCTCGGCCAGAACCAGTGTTGATGACCTCTCCAACAGATTTATCAGATTCCGCAATTTTTAGAAAACCCTCCACGGTGTCTTTGACGTAGGTAAAATCTCTCACGGGACTCAAAAGCCCTAACTGAACTTCTGCGGAAAGGGCTTGAGTGATGATGGTGGGGATGACCGCCCTGGCAGATTGGCGGGGCCCAAAAGTGTTGAAAGGCCTGATGACCGCGACGGGCAGATCAAAGCTTCTGTAATAGCTCTCGGCGATTTTATCAGCCGCGATTTTACTGGCGGAATAGGGGGATTGACCTTGGAGGAGGTGGTTCTCATCGATGGGCGTGTAAAGTGCGGTGCCGTAAACCTCGCTCGTTGAGGTGTGGACGACTTTTTTCACCTTTTCATCCAGACAAGCCTGCAGAACATTCAGTGTCCCGACGACATTTGTGTCTATGAAATCCTTAGGTGCTATGTATGAATAGGGGATTGCTATCAACGCTGCCAGATGGAACACTGTATCACAACCTTTCACAGCTTCCCTTGTAAAGAAGGGGTCCCGGATATCGCCGCTCACGATCTCCAACCTCTCTTGTACTTCTTCTGGCAACAGTTCTATATTCCCCCAATCGTTCCGCGAGTTGTAGTGGACCAAGGCTCTCACGCTAGCGTCTCTGTTGACCAGCTCTTCGACCAAGTGGCTACCGATGAAGCCACCAGCGCCCGTGACCAACGTCTTTGTCCCTTGCCATTTCATATGTTTTCCCCGCACGTTTTCTTGACATATCTCTTTCGTCAATTCGGATTTAATTTACTCTGGACTAATAAAAGCCTAAGTGACTTGCCGTATGGGGTACTGATCTGTGGCCCCTAGGTGACCGTTCCTTCCCCATCCCCGTGCTGGGGCTCTGAACACATGGGATTTAAACGAACTGATTACTGAGTAGATGTGAAAAAGGATGCTGGTGCATCGAATTGCCTAAAATCAGTATTTGCATCCCAAGCTATAATTGCGGCGCCTTCATAGGAAAGGCAATCCAAAGCGTGCTTGACCAGACTTACCAAGACTTCGAAATTATAATTGTCGATGATTGTTCAACCGACAACTCTGAGGAAGTTATCAAAAGTATCAAGGAGCCGAGAATCAGATTTTTTAAGAATGAAAAAAATCGTGGGATGGTGCCAAATACAAATAAGACGGTGAGATTAGCTAGGGGCGAGCTCGTGGGGATATTACATCCAGATGACTATTACGCCCCAAAAATGGTTGAAACTGCACTAAAAGTATTCAGTGAAAATCCTGATGTTGGATTTACATATTCCTCGTATGTGGTGGTAGACGAAGATGACAAAATCATAACAAAGGTCAAATTATGTGATTGCGATAAAACATTTAAATCTAAAGAAGGATTCAAGAAATTGGCCGTGTGGAATTACGCCCCTCCTTCAGCGGTACTGTTTAGAAGAGAGTGTTATGAAGATGTGGGCCCGTTTGATGAAGAATTTCCGTACCCCAATGACTGGAACATGTGGCTCAGGATCTCTTTAAAGTACGACTCCGCGTGTCTCTCGGATTATTTATGTTATTATCGCATGCACAGAAAGAGCGTTTCAACGTTGATGTACAACAGTTTTGAGACTGCCGTGCAGGAGTACTTCATGCTCAGGAAAATTCAAGGAAAAGTTGATGATCTCGATTTGTTATCTTTCGTAAAGGAGGGGGCGAAATTAGCGGCAAGACGGGCAGTATTAAATTCTACAGGAGGTTTATTTAGGGGAGGTAGGGATAAAGCATTAAAATTCTTTATTAAAGCTATAAAACTAGAAAAAAGAAATTTCGTTTGGCCAATAACGCCAATCTGTCTTTTTGTCATCTTGTCTGGGTTAAACGGACTAAGAATCCTCGCAAGCATTTATAAAGAACTTCCAAACGGGTTGAAGTCACTTGTCCCCTTTCACAGCCCAGAAACCCTGTTTTATAAGTACGGTTTATAGAGAATCTGGGGGATAGCGATGAAAAACCTGATTAAAGGTGTTAAGTTCAAACAACTAAAAGTGATATGCGATGAGAGAGGCAGATTAATGGAGATGCTGCGCTGCGATGACAAGGATTTTTTCACAAAGTTCGGGCAGCTTTATGCAACGACGGTTCACCCCGGGGTTGTTAAAGGCTGGCATTACCACAAGAAGCAAACCGACAATTTCGTGGTCATAAAAGGCATGGTAAAGGTCGTCTTGTATGATGCCAGGAAAGGATCCCCTACTTATGGGCAAATAAACGAGTTCTTCATGGGGGAACATAACTTCTCAATGCTGCAGATCCCCCCCTTCGTGTACCACGGTTTCAAGGGTATTGGTACCGAAGAAGCGATAATAATATGCTGCCCGACCGAACCATACGATTACAAAAATCCGGATGAATTCAGGGTATCGCCGCGCAGCAAGAAAGTTCCATACGACTGGGCGCTGAAAGAGGGATAAACAATAGATAAGAAACCCCCACGATCAGAAACTAACAAGGGCTAAAACACGGATGATTAAACAAAAAATGGAAGCGAGTTTTATGAGGTTGTTGATAACTGGGGGCTTGGGTTTCATAGGCAGCAATTTTATTAGATATGTGCTCAGCAAACATCCCGACTACCACATTGTAAATCTAGATGCGATGACATATGCAGCCAACCCTGCTAATCTCAAAGACATAGAAAATGACCCGCGCTACACCTTTATCAAGGGAAACATTTGCGACAGGAAACTCGTTGAGAAAGTAGCGAAGGAGGTCGACGCGATCATAAATTTCGCGGCGGAGAGCCACGTCGATAGATCGATCGCGGAGCCGGAGCCATTTTTGACGACAAACGTTCTTGGCACCCAAGTGTTGCTGGAGGCGGCGAGGAGGTTCGATCATGAGAAGTTCGTCCAAATCTCAACCGACGAAGTCTATGGCAGTATAAGCAGGGGTTCTTTCAAGGAAGAGGATCCTCCAAGACCCTCAAGCCCCTATGCCGCGAGCAAAGCCGCCGCGGATATGCTGGCCCATTCCTACATCGTCACCTACGGCTTGCCGGTGGTAATCACCCGAAGCACCAACAACTTTGGCCTTTATCAGCATCCCGAGAAATTAATACCAAAATTGATCATCAACGCAATATCTGGGAAACCCCTCCCGATTTATGGTGACGGCAAAAGCGTGAGGGACTGGCTTTACGTGGTTGACAACTGTGAAGCCATCGACCTCATCCTGAGGAGGGGGAAAATTGGGGAGATTTACAACGTTGGCGCGGGAAATGAAAAGATGAACCTGGAGATCGCAACTTTCATCCTTAAAGAGCTGGGCAAACCGAAAAGCATGATAAAATTCGTGAAGGATAGGCCTGGGCACGACAGGCGCTATTCTCTGAACTGCGAGAAGTTAAAAGCACTTGGATGGAAACCTGAGTGCCCTTTTGAAAAAGGCTTGAAGGAAACGGTGAAATGGTATAAACAGAATGTGAAGTGGTGGAGAAAAATTAAATCGGCTGGGTAGCCAAACAAAAAAGGAAGGCGAAAACGAATATGAAAGGCGTAATACTGGCGGGTGGCCACGCAACTCGGCTAAGGCCCGTGACTAAGGCCACGAACAAGCACTTGTTGCCCATAGGTCAGAGAGCCATGATAGAGTATCCTTTACGCACCTTGACGATGTGTGGCATCAGGGAAATACTGGTGGTGACTGGTGCGGGCCATGTGGGGGATATAGTGAATTACCTAGGTAGTGGAGCAGAATACGGCGTTAATTTCACCTACAAAGTGCAAGATGAGGCAAGCGGCGTTGCTCACGCGGTGTCTTTGGCGGAGCACTTTGCTCAGGGAGACAAGCTGATAGTCGTGTTGGGGGACAACATCATGTGCGACAATCTCAAAAAAGAAGTAGAAAAGTTCGAGAAGAGAGAGAGGGGGGCCCACATATTTCTCAAGCGGGTCAAAGGCGATGTAACAAGATATGGCGTTGCTGAAGTCAAGGGCAACAAAGTCGTATCCATAGAAGAAAAACCGAAACACCCAAAAAGCAACTATGTGGTCACAGGTACCTATTTGTACGATTCTAATGTGTTTGGCATCATAAGAGCGCTCAAGCCCTCTGCAAGGGGGGAATACGAGATAACCGACGTGAATAATGCGTATGTCAAAAAAGGGTTGATGACATTCAGCATAATAAAAGGCCCTTGGACCGATGCCGGTACATTCGAAACATATTCTAGGGCAAATAGGTTGGCCCACGAAAACAAGCTTGGTTTTTAACTAAGAGTGGGGAAAAGAGTGCCTTGCAAAATATTTGTGACGGGGGGAACTGGACTCCTTGGGTCTACTCTCGTGCGCACAGCTCCAAAAGAGTTCGAAGTGGCAGCGTCATACAATAAAAATGCTATGATCACAGAACGCGCACGCTTCATACAAATTGATATAACTGATAAAACTCGGGTTTTTGAAGTTTTTGACGAGATAAAACCCGAAGTTTTAATACACACAGCAGCGGTAGCAAACGTTGATTACTGCGAAACACACAAAGAGGAAGTATGGCGCGTTAATGTTATAGGAACAGCGAATCTGCTGGATGCCTGCGATAAAAACGGTACGAAGATGATCTTCACTTCGACTAATGCTGTGTTTGATGGAGAGCACGCCCCTTACTCTGAAGAAGATGAACCAAATCCCATCAACTATTACGGCAAAACAAAGCTGGAAGCTGAAACCCTTGTCC
>Ga0315282_10009533_pt1 | contig 15427 bp, 11 predicted proteins | sample YL17G07_20_MG_FD_203693 | JGI IMG/M metagenome (GOLD analysis project Ga0315282, IMG submission 203693) | Sediment microbial communities from Yellowstone Lake, YNP, Wyoming, USA - YL17G07_20 | ecosystem: Environmental > Aquatic > Freshwater > Lake > Sediment | place: USA: Wyoming | collected... | reverse complement strand
GTTGGGCAGACGCGGAAGGCGAGGACTATTTTCAGGCGGTGGAATTTCCCGGCCCAGGGAGACGTGGGCTTGAGGTTGGAGAGCAGCAGCGCTAGGGAGCGAACTCACCGGGGAGGGAGGCCAGGGGTGATTCAACTGGTATCAAGGGCGAGGGGATGAGACAAGCTGAGCCACAGCAGCATGACCATCAACGCTGAGGCCAGCAGTGGACGGGCGGGTTTCGACCCCGGTTTTGTTCGGTGAATGGCCGCCAAGCTGGCGAGCGTCGCCAGCGGGAGCAGCTATATTTGCAGGGGCAAACCACTGTGTCTGCCCAGTGGCGGCCCGTGTGGCGGGCGTTGTGCTCGTGAGCGCCACCGATGTGGCAAGGGCGTGTCGCCCGTGTAGGGGCGAGGCGTTGCCTCGCCCTGGGCGACGCCCCGCGTCGCCCCTACAGAACTAGAATCCACGGCCGGGACGGCCGGGCTACCGGCTCTAGCCACCGACCTTTTGATAGGCGAGCTGGATATACTGCTTGGCAACCTGAAAATCTTCTGGCGACTTCAGCGCTATCTCAAAATCGCCGGTTCCAAAATGCCCTTTGCCAGTCATGTCGCGGGATATTTTCGGCGGGTTAGCGATTTCGCGGGGGACTAGTTTCAGAAACAACAGGACCCGCTGGACTTGGAGTTCCATGCAGACGATGTTTTGTGAGATTCTGTACGCCACGTAGTTCTTTTTGGGCGCCTCTTCTATCGCCGGGTCCAGCCTCATTACGTATTCTTGGACCAACAACGCCAACTCTCTGACCTTGTCCGGCTTCCCTTCAAGATGTTGTTCGAAGGTATAGGAGCCGGTCGCTCTGGTGAGCGCCGCTTTCTTCCCGGCTGCCACCATAACAGGATTCTTACCATCAGTTGCAGGGGCTAACGCCGCAGGGGGTGACAGGGATTTCTGCAACACCTCCTCCAGATAGAGAAACTGATCCTTGAAGAGTCGATAAGTCCAGAGTTCGATGTTGGCGCCCATCACTTGGACTGCGTACAAATCATACTTCTTGTAGTTGGGTGCTATGCAAATTACACGCACGTCGGTCCAGTCTACTTGCTCTGAACTACCAAGCTTCTTCTGAACGCGGAACTCGAAATCGCCTTGATGGTCGTTTATCCAGCTCAGGTAATACAGGCTTTGGTTGATCAGTTCGGACGACTCTACCTTCTTGTACTCGATAATGACGGGGTTGTTGTCCTCAGAGAGCGCCAGTGTATCGATGCGGCCTGCGTGCTGTGCGCCTGTTGGGACCTCGGACGCCACAAAACGGCAATTGAACACTGCCTGCAAATTATTCTCGATCAGGTTCTGCAGAGCCTTCTCAATCGAGAAATTCGTCTGCTCCATTACTGATAAGCGCTGATTGGATATCGAAAACAATGGCATAAGTTCTCCCTCCGACCCCTCGCCCATCAAGCCCCGTCTTCGGGCTGCGAGCAACAGCGCATTGCATCTGCAAAACGCCAGCATCGCAGCGCGGACGTAGGGGCAGGTCTTGTGCCTGCCCTCATGGGCACCCACAAGGGGTGCCCCTACAATTCCAACGCTCGCAGACATCAAAATCGATGTCCGCGCCGCCCGCGGTCACGTGCAGCGCCTGGTTAGCCTGCTCGCGTCCAAGGCACGAAGACTTCGTCGTCGCCTTTCCAGCCCTTCCAGCCGCGGCGAGCGTACTTGCCTTGATAGCCGCAAAGTGCCAGAAGGGATAGGTCCACATACTGGAGAGCAAGCTGACCTGCCTCCCGCCACTGCACGCCTGAAACCGACTTAATTGTCGCCGGATTTTTCTCGCCAGCGTGCACGAGCGCATTTCGCAGCCACACAACGACACCCGGACCATCGGGAGCATCGCCTCCCTGAAGACTCTGAAGTTCCACGAAATGCGAAGGTATGTCACAAGGGATGTGCAGTAGGTGCAAGAGTGATCGAACCTTGTCAGCCGCGGGGAGGCTTTTGAAGGCGCTGCGACTGTGGATCTGACGCGTTTCGACGAGTTCAACCCATGCAAGGAGCTCCAAAGCCACCTGTCCCAGCACGAGCCTCGTCTCATGCGTGGTTCCTGAGGAGTTCGCTTCAATGTACCAGCTGAGAGCCGTCCTGAGTGGTGACTGCCAAGCCGGATCAGATTGCCGTTCGACAAATCCTGAAAAAAGGCGGTTCAGGTCAAGAGGGTTTCGCTGGGGCAACCAGGTCGGAACCTTCCTTGCCTCACTTACCTTCCATGCGGCGAACTCCTCCCAATTCTTCTGATGCTCCGTGAAGCCCTGCGGAAAGACAGGTCCTGACCAGGCTCCGCGAAGAAAACCGAAGAACAGATGCAACACGTCAAGCATCTCCTGGGTCGACGCCTCGTCTAGGCAACCCTCCACAGGCTTCAACTCGCCCACATGGGAAATCACAAACCCGGCGTCCTCAGCCGCCGTCTTCCGGAGCTCACGGGCTTCCCGTATTTCGTCGACGATGCACAGAAAACCAGGTGAAGCAACCTGCAATCTGCCTGAGAAAGAGCCCCTCGATCCGTCGGTTTCGTATCTGATGGGATCACCGATATATTCGGGAAAGTTGACGAGACAGAAGCGCAGTCGATCGAAAGTTGGCCTCGCAACAATTGTGCCGCTCTTTCGAAACACCCCGCGAATCTGCGCAGGGATAGGCCCCCACGCCGTGCTAGTGATTAGCACTGGTGTACTCAAACCGAGTTCGTCAATCCTCAGAGTTACGTCTTCCGCTCCCAGGTCAATCGGGGGCCCTGAATAACTGCCATCGAACTCCATCGCTGTAGACGGCAGCCACCGGAAATAGAGTCGGCCGTCAACGGTACCCGACACTTTTTCCGCTACCACCAGTTGAAACGACCCGGTCGCGACATCCACAGGCTGATTCAATGCGCTCATCACGATGTACGGGGCAATTCGGTCCGGGAATTCTTTTGAACTGAGATTCATACAGCGGCTTGGGCAGAGCTGTTCTCTAACTCTGCGGTTCGTTTTCGTTCCAAATCAAAAAGCGCCACACTTACTTTCCAAGTCTGCGCCACCCGCGTCGAATTTGAGGACGCGTGAAAGTCCCGTACCTTCGGGGGCTCTTCTCGATCAGAAAAACCGCAGAGTCTCTGAGAAGCGAGACTCTGCGCTACACGCTTTGAGCCGGCCTGTACATTCGGATGAACTCCCGGTTCATCTCCTCCACCTGGGCCATCAGATCACGAGGGAATAGGTCTGTGGCGATATTGGCTTCTCTCAATGCTAGCTGCCCGGCACCCCTTATCACTGGATTTGGATCGAGCATCCCGATCACAACGCGAGCAACCTTCCGCTCCCTGAGCCTGTACGCGCATGGCACCTTCGGATGTTTGCGAGAGGTACATGGCTCCAGCGTTGTATACACGGTGGCCCCAGCAATTTGCTGGTCGGCCAGTTTCTTCTCCAAGGCGATGAATTCGGCGTGGTTTCCGGTCATCTCACCTCGGTACGCAGCGCCCAGTACCCGTCCATCCTTGACCACCACAACGCCCACCTTGGGATGCACTCGGTCATCTTCTGGCTTGCTCTTCCGGGCTTCTTCGAGGGCCATTTCTTCGAATCGTCGGTCTTGAGCAGCGATTGGCGCAACGGTCTCAGGAGCCAATGCGGCCTCCCAATTACCGGACTCGAACAGTTTGAGGAGTTTTTCGGTGGGGTTTGCGACGCCGCTTGAGCCCGAGGGTTGTAATAGCCCATCTTGCTCCATTCGCCAGGCGACTCTTCGTAGGTCTTCTCTCCTCGCCCCGAGATAGTCGAGGTCTTCCTCCGATTCCAAATCTACCCAGGTCTGAACGGGATTGTCGTACAGCCTGTATCTGTACCCGAGCCAATAAAGCTTCGCCACCAAATACTCGCGGACTATCTCGTCCGATGCAGGCTCCCGAGCGCCGGGAGCATCAGCATCTCTGATTTTCAACTCAGTCCACTGGTCTTTCGCCCACGAATCAAAATTGAGCTCGCCTGTGTCAAAAGCTCTTCTTACCGCATTCCAGGGAAGGACATGTTCCCGCGATTGAAAATCGTGTGCGTTTACAATGGCTACTCTTGTAAAGACTACTGTCAGCCCTCTCGTTCCCCGCCGAGCAGCCATATCTTCGAGCCTGAACTCGTACTTACGGTCCTGGTCGTAGGAGCCCCTGGAACTTAGGAGGCTTGCAGTGAAGCATGCACCGGTCACGGTTACGAGTCGCTTGACCTCCATGGATTGTCTTCCTTCGGGATGCGGTCCAGCCGGTCCACATCCGCTAGAACATCTGTCCTTGCTCGCTTTTCGTTTTCCGCTCGGCTTTGGTGAAGGTTTCGACGCGATGGGCGGGGTATTCGAGCTTCTTTCCCGCGAGCAACTCCGCGATGGTGAGGATTTGGAGGCGGGGATAGCGTCCTGGAAATTCTTTTGACTCGTAAAAGCCCGCCGCGGCAGCTTCGGTGAGCATGGGCTTGGTCGGTTCGCGCAGAGTGATGAGCGCGCCGATGGCGGCCTTCTCCCGTTCGAGCACGCCTTTCAGGTCGCGCACGTGGCTCACGCCCACGTAACCGCTCTTCACCTGCACGATCACCTGCTTGGCCTTCCCGCTCTTGTCGTCGAAGAAGTTGATGTAGCCGTCGATGCCGGTATCCGCGCCTTTCTTGTGGTCCTTGGCGGGCCGCGCGTTCACCAAGTCCACCGCCCACCACTCGAACTGGTGCGGGCTGATCTCTTTCAGCGCCTCGGCACCTTGCACGTCCGTGGGTGCGCCGATGATTTCGTAGGCACTGAGGTCGTCGGGGAAATGATCGCGCAAGCGGCGCTGCACAAGATTGATAGCCAGGTAGGTGATGTCGATTCCGATCCAGCGGCGCTTGAGCCTTTCAGCAACGGCAATGGCTGTGCCGCAGCCGCAGAACGGGTCGAGAACAACGTCACCCTCGTTGCTGCTGGCCTTGATGATGCGTTCGAGAAGGGCTTCAGGCTTCTGAGTGGGGTAACCAAGACGCTCTTGGGCTTGGGAGTTGATGGGGAATATGTCGGCCCACACATTAGTAATCGGCTTGCCTGGCGTGTCGTCTATATACCTCTTATATCGCGGCATCCCAGAGGCGGTAAACACAAGCCTCCCCTGTGCCTCCCATCGATCAATGGTCGGCTGGTCCATCCAGTGGCGACCTTTCGGCGGATTGGTCATTCTTCCCCGAAACTTTCGCGCTGGCCCCTGCCCGGAGCCGTGAGCGGACACTAGCTGATAGCGTCTCCCGTCGCTATCGGCGAGGCCGTAATGCGATTGGATGTAGCTTTCGTCGTGCGGCTGATACTGAGGATTCCACCTTGGGTATGCAGAGCGGGAATAGAAAAGAATGGCATCGTGGACGTCGTTGTAGTTGCTGGCTCCGCCGTGACTGGCGGCGCGGTTCCAAATAACTTCACTCCGGTAGTTCTGAACTCCAAAGACTGCGTCCATAAGGAGCTTCAAATAGTGGCTGGCGGTCGAGTCGCAATGCAGATAAATGCTGCCGGTTGGCTTGAGCACACGGTGAAGTTCGACCAGTCGAATCGCCATCATTACCAGATAGGCCATCATGTCGTTGCGGCCGAGGAAGGCCAGCAGCGCCTGCATCAGGTCGGCGAGCTTGCGCGGGCCGCTGGTGACGATTTCCTTGTACACGGCTTCCGATTCCAGGCCCCACTCCCAAGTGTCCTCGAAGGCCATGATTTGCGCGGCGGATTCTTCGCCGCTCTTTTCCTTGAAGAGCACGTTGTAGGTGGCCTGGGAGTTGAAGGGCGGGTCGAGGTAAATCAGGTCCACGCTCGCGTCCTCGACGTAATCTCGGAGGATTTTGAGGTTGTCGCCGAAATAAAGCTTGTTCTTTTCGTCCATTTACGTAAGAGCATAACACAGGGAGGCCGGGTTGGCGCATGCGCGGCGAGCCGGGAGAGGCCCACGGCACCCAGGGCGGCCTGAGGCCGCCCCTATTTCCGCTTCTCTCTGTGTTCTTGATGTCTGGGTGGTGAATCTTTCCGTTGGACCTAAAGGGACGGCGAGAAGCGCTTCAGCCGCAGCGAGTTCGTCACCACGAACACCGAACTGAACGCCATGGCCGCCGCGGCAATCATGGGGTTGAGCCAGCCAAGGGCGGCAATGGGAATCCCCACGACGTTATAGATGAAAGCCCAAAAGAGGTTCTGCTTGATGGTGCGGACCGTCTGCCGGCTGAGCTCGATGGCGCGCACCACGCCGCGCAAGTCGTCAGCCAGCAGCGCGATGTCTGCGGTCTCCAGCGCCACGGCCGTGCCGCTGCCCAGCGCGATGCCCAGGTCCGCTTGCGCCAGCGCCGGAGCATCATTCACGCCGTCGCCTACCATCGCCACCACCTCGCCTTGCTTCTGGTGTTGCTCAATCGCCTGGAGCTTTTGCTGCGGGAGAACCTCCGCCACCACTTCTTCAATGCCCACCGCGCGGGCCACGGCTTCCGCCGTCCGACGCGCGTCACCCGTGAGCATCACCACCTTCAACCCCAGACCGTGCAGCGACTCGACCACCTCCGCAGCTTCCGGCTTCGGCGGGTCCTGGATGCCCAGCACGCCGGCGAGGCGCTTTCCCCGCGCGATCAGGACCGTGGTCTTCCCCTCCCACTCAAGTTTGGCTAGCGCCTCCTCCGCCTCGCCCAAGGCGACGGCGTTTTCCTCCATCATGCGGCGATTCCCCAGCAGGATGGTTTCTTGCCCGAGGCGCGCTCGCACCCCGCGGCCCGGCGTGTAGCTGAATTCCGCCAGCCCATTCCTTGCAGGCTGAAGACCTCTTTCCTCGGCTGCCCGCACGATCGCGGCGCCCAGGGGATGTTCGCTGGACTTTTCAATCGCCGCCGCCAGCGACAGCAGCTCCCGTTCGTCCCCACCCGTCACAAGGAGGATGTCAGTCACGGCCGGCTCGCCACGGGTGATAGTTCCGGTCTTGTCGAAGATGATGGTGCTCAGTTTCCGGACTTTCTCCAGACTGTCGCCACCTTTAATCAGCACGCCGGTTTCGGCGCCTTTGCCGGTGCCCACCATGATGGCCGTGGGCGTGGCCAGACCCATGGCGCAGGGGCAGGCAATCACCAGCACCGCAACCGCATTGATGACCGCCACAGCCAGATTGCGACTGAGCAGGAAGTGCGCCGCGAAAGTCACCAGGGCAACCGCCATGACAATGGGGACGAACACTCCCGCCACCTGGTCCGCCAATCTCTGAATCGGAGCCTTCGAGCCTTGCGCCGCTTCCACCACCCGGATGATTTCCGCCAGCGTGGTGTCCTCACCCACGCGGGTGGCGCGGTAGCGGATAGCCCCGGTTCCGTTGATCGTACCGCCGGTCACTTCACTGCCCGGCTGTTTCTCCACTGGCAAACTCTCCCCGGTGAGCATCGACTCGTTCACGCCTGTCGTCCCCTCCAGCACCACTCCATCCACCGGGATCTTGTCGCCGGGGCGAACCACCAGCACGTCTCCCACTCGCACTTCTTCCCAGGGGGTCTCCAGCACCGCGCCATTCCGCTCCACTCGCGCCGTGGGGGGCTGCAAATCCACGAGCGCCTTGATGGCGTCGGAAGCGCGCCGCTTGGCCCGGCTCTCAAAAACCTTGCCGAGCAAGATGAGAGCAATGATGACTGCGGCGGAATCGAAGTAAACCTGGTGTTGTTTTCCCGCCAGCATGGCCACGACGCTCCAGACAAATGCTGCGCTGGTCCCCAGCGAGACCAGGGTATCCATGTTGGCGGAGAAGTGCCAAGCCAGGCGCAGGGCGTTCGCGTGAAAGCGCCGGCCCGCGTACGCCCACACCGGCAACGTCAGCACGAAAAGGATCTGGTTCACGTAAGGGAAGCGCACCATGACCATGCTGATCGCGGCAACGGGAACACCCAGCACGAGCGAGAGGATCAGGTCGCGGCGCAGCGCGGCGGCCTCCACTCGCTTCCGGCGGTCACGTTCGGCCGCCTGCTCGCGCGTGGCACGGATCCCTGCTAACGAACTCAGAGTTGCGCCGTAACCTGCTTCCTCCACGCTGCGCATCAGCGCCTCCAGCGATGCCTGCGCGGGGTCGATTTCCGCCGTGGCCTTTTCGGTAGCTATGTTCACCGCCGCCGCTTTGACGCCGGGGACCAGCTTGAGCGCGGCTTCCACCTTTCCCACGCACGAGGCGCAACGCATGCCCGCAATGTCCAGGGTGAGCGTGGCAGGGAGCGCGCCCGGAACGGGGCCGCCGCGCCGGAAGGCTGCCCCAGTCAAAGAGTTGACCTTGGCTTCGTAACCTTCCTCTTCAACCGCTCGAATCAGCCCCTCCGGGCGCACACGCGTAGGGTCAAACTGCACGTGCGCCTGCTCCGTAGCGAAATTCACCGTCGCCCTGAGGACGCCCGGCGTGTTGCCCAGCCCCTTCTCAATACGCACAGCACACGACGAGCAGGTCATCCCGCCCAAATCGAGCACCGCGGTTTCCTTGGCTTCCGGCTTCACCGGCACTCCCCTTAGCTCACGGAACGACTTCAATCCGTGCGAATAGATCCTTCTACGTTAGATGCGGAGCCAACATTGCCGGGTTCGGGCCCAGAGGTTCGAGGCTCGGGACTGGGAACTCGGGGCCACGTCCTTCTTCTCTCGAATCCCAACCCCTCATCCCTCTTCTTCTCGCCCGAGTCTCCAGTCCCTAGCCCCCAGCCCCGACTATGCTATCATCGGACCTCTTACGAGGTTGGATGCCATGACCTTCTTGAAGACCCGATACCGATTGACCCGGGACCTCACCTCACGGGACGTGGAAAGGCTCACCCCTCTTTCCACGCTTTACGGGATACACGGCCTGAACGTTGAAGGCCAGGATTTGGTGGTTGACTACGACGCTTCCAGAATCCATGAGGCCGAGGTTTTGGCCGCGGTGCGCCAGGTTGGAATCCCCATTCGGCCGCTCGAGCCCATCGCGCTGGGCGCCTTCGATCACACCGGCGAGTTCAGAGACTTTGCCTGGCCCACCCAGGGACTCAGCCCGGCAAATCAAAAAGCCGAGTAACGGCACGTTCGTGCTCTGAGGTTGCGCCTTTTCTGTAGCGGCGGTCTATGACCGCCGTGGCTGGCGCATCCATCGTGCTTTGCGCGGCGTGTGCGTCAGGACAACCCGACGGTTCGGCCCTGCAATCGTCGCGGCGCACTTTCCTGCGAACCGCCCCGCTCGCTTACTTCAATACCTTCGCCGCCGCCTGCACGTCCGACACGGCCAGGATAATCGTCGCCTTCCCGGCGCCTTTCTGGATGCTGCCGTAAGCATACTTCACATCAACGTTGTGATCCGCGAGTTTGCGCGTCAGTTTCCCCAGCGCGCCGGGTCGGTCGGAGACCTGCACGCTGACGACATCCTCCTCGATATACCTGAGGGTCAGCGCGTCCAGAACCTTTTTGGCCGTTTCACCGCCGTTGACCACCAAGCGGACAGGGGCCACGCCCTCCTGTTCGGGAACCATCAGCGCCTGGATATTCACCGCCTTCTCCGCAAGCTTCGAGCACAACTCGGCCAGCGCCCCACGCTTGTTTTCCACCATCACCGAAAGCTGCTTCGTCAACCCCACAGTTTGACCTCCTTGTTGTCAGAAAGACTAAAGGTCTTGCCGATCCCTTCGGGAAACTAGCGCGACTCTACCTAATACAAACGCACTAAGTTATGTTACCACAGGGTTCTTGTAGCGCCGCCAATCTGGCGGCCAAGGCCGGCTGGAAGCCAGCGCTACGAAGGAGGCTGTCACTTCAGTTTGTGCGTTTGTATTAGTTTTGTCCCAGAGCGCAATGGAGTTTGACCAGCAGTCCGGAGCGGGGAGCTTGCAGCGCTTTTGCCGCTCTGATACAAAAGGCCACGAGCCGGCAGCTCGCGCCTGCCCCGCGCCGCGCGTGGCGCACGCGCACGGCTGAAGAATGGCTTAACCAGGTTTTCGACCATGCATAACCCGCGACTGGGTCTAATTGCAGACGATCTGACTGGCGCCTGCGACGCCGGTGTGCAGTTTGCTCAGCGCGGATTTGCGAGCCTGGTGCGGCTCGACCCGCAGCCGCGAGAACACGGGACAATTGACCTGGCCATCCTCACCACCAACAGCCGCAACGACCTGCCGGACCTGGCTCGCGTGAAGGTGCGGCAAGCCTGCCAACTCCTCCTGCAAGAGCAGCGGGAGCTTGTCTGCAAGAAAATCGATTCGACCTTGCGGGGCAACCTTGGGGCTGAGATCGAGGCGGCCATGGAAAACTGCGCGTACTCGCTGGCCGTCGTCGCGCCGGCGTTTCCAGCCATGGGGCGGACAATCGCCGGGGGCTGGTTGCGCGTTGCCGGCGAGGCTCCTGCCAACTCTGTTCACCTGCCGACTCTCCTGCGCCAGCAGGGCGTGGAGAATGTGATTCATTTGGATCGCGCCTTGTTAATGGATGGCTCCGTGGCGCTCACCGACCGACTGGAGAAAATTTGCGCTGCGGCGCAGACGATTGTTATCCCAGATGCCGAATCGCAGCAGGATCTGGCAGTCATCGCCCAGGCGGCGACGGAGGTCAAACGGCGCGTATTACTGGTAGGTTCGGCAGCGCTGGCTGCGGAAGTAGCAGCGATCCTGGCGGCGAAATATCAAAGGCAATCTCCACCCGCCCCGGAGGGCACGGTCCGGAAAAGCCCTGCAGGCTCAGTCGTGCTGATCCTGGGTTCGGGCAATCCCATCACCGCCGCGCAAGTGAATCATCTGGTTGCGAATCGGCGGGTAGCAATCATTCCTTGCCAAACGAGCGGCTTTGACGTAGCGCGCCGCGCCCTGAAAGAAAACCGGCACTTGATCCTAAACATCCATGTGGGCCGGGACGACGCGCAGCATCTTGGCGAATTCCTCACAATTCTCGCGGATTCCGCCGTCCACGGGGTTATTCTTTCAGGTGGCGATACGGCGGAACTGGTCTGTCGTGCCTTAAAAGCCACAGGTATAAAACTGGAGCGGGAGATCGCGCCGGGAATCCCCCGGGGCCGGTTCGTGGGTGGGCACGCGGAGGGGATGGCCATTGCAACCAAAGCGGGAGGTTTCGGCGAGGAAAACAGCCTGGTGGTGATGACAGATTTTCTCGCCACACGCGAGGCGTCCCGGACATGACGACGAATCCTCAAACGTTGCCGACGATTGCGATTACTTCCGGCGATCCGGCGGGAATTGGCCCGGAAGTGGCGGTCAAGGCGCTGGCCGACCCCGCCATCTCTTGTCTCGCCAACTGGATCATTGTCGGTGATGCGGCGATCTTAAAGCCAGTCGAGGCCGCGAGCGGCGCGATGCTGCCCACGCCGCCCAAAGCGCGCGTGCTGGATCTTCGTCAGCTTGACCCCTCAGAATTCACGGTGGGGAAAGTCAGCGCGGCCTGCGGCCGTGCCGCGCTCGAGTACGTGCGAGCCGCAACCCGCCTCTGCCTGGAAGGCCGGGTGGCCGCCATGGTCACGGCGCCGGTGAGCAAGGAGGCTGTGACTCTCTCAGGTGAAGCCTTCACGGGACACACGGAATTCATCGCCAAACTCTGCGGGGCGCGAGAGTCGCGCATGTTGCTGGTGAGCGACCGGCTGCGCGTCGTCCACGTCTCCACCCACGTCTCGTTGCGAAGGGCCTGCGACCTCGACGCTCACAAGGTCCTGCGCACCATCGAGCTGGGCCACGGAGCCATGCAAGCGCTCGGCTATGACCGCCCGCGCATCGCCGTATGCGGCCTGAACCCGCACGCCGGCGAGAACCGGTTGTTTGGAGATGAAGACCTGGAGTTTATTCTGCCTGCGGTGAAATCTGCGCAAGCGGCCGGCATTGCCTGCGAGGGGCCATTCCCTGCCGACACGGTCTTTCTAAAAGCGCTGCGTGGGGAGTACGACCTGATTGTGGCGATGTATCACGACCAGGGACACATTGCGATGAAGTTGCTGGATTTTGAACACACCGTGAACGTGTCTCTGGGATTGCCCATCATCCGCACCTCCGTGGACCACGGCACGGCGTTTGATATTGCCGGAAAGAACCAGGCGGACCCTCGCAGCATGAAGGCCGCGCTGAAACTCGCGGCGCGCATGGCGGCTCATCGTTTACCCCATGCAACGCAACCAACCCAGCAAGAGGGTATGAGGTGAGAACTCCGCGCAGGCTGGCTTTCAGCTTGAAAGTTCACTTAATATTCTTTTGCAGGCGGAGCAAAAATGGACTCTTCTTTGACGCGTGGCAACCCACTCACTAATATTTTCTCAGCGAGCATGTCAACCGACGCGCACATACCTCTCTGCGGCTTTCGACTTCTGGAGAGGACCGGCGCGAGTGTCCCTCCACTCAGCGACCTCGCGGGCGAAGTCCAAGGCGCCCTTTCGGCGCTCGGCCTGTCCGGGGATGAACTTCGTGGGCGGCGCATCGCCGTGGCCGTGGGCAGCCGCGGCATCGCCAGTCTGCGGGAAATCGTGCAGGCGATCTGCGCCTGGCTCATGGACCGAGGCGCACAGCCATTTGTCTTCCCTGCCATGGGCAGCCACGGCGGCGCGACTGCCGAAGGACAGCGCAAGGTCTTGGAAGGGTACGGCATCACGCCGGACGCCCTGGGAGTCGAAGTTCGCTCTTCCATGGAGACTGTTTCTCTCGGCACAACTCCTGAGGGCTTCCGGGTTTTCATGGACCGGAACGCCTGGGAAGCTGATGGCGTGGTCGTGGTCAACCGCGTAAAGCCCCACACGGACTTCACGGGAAAAATCGAAAGCGGCGTGCTCAAGATGATGGCTATCGGCATGGGCAAGGCCGAGGGCGCGCTCGAATGCCACCGCTGGAGCTGGAAATTCGGCTTCGAAAAGGCGATCCGCGCCATGTCCGCTAAAGTCCTGGCCAGCGGCAAGATTCTCTGCGGCGTGGTGGTGGTCGAGAACGAGCTCCACCAGCTCGCGGCGGCGCGCGCCACCCGCGCAGAAGGCATCGTGACGATGGAAGAGGAAGCGATGAAGATGGCGCGCCCCCTCGTCGCGCGCATCCCCTTCTCCAAACTTCACCTGCTGATTGTGGATGAAATCGGGAAAAACATCAGCGGTACCGGCATGGATACCAAGGTCATTGGGCGCGGCGTGGAGCTTCAGCCGGGAGAGGCTCCGGAGATTCGCCTGATCTACGTCCGCGACCTGACTCTGGAAAGCGGTGGCAACGCCCTGGGCGTCGGCCTCGCCGAGGTGATGCACGAGCGTTTGTTTCGCAAGATTGATCTCCGGAAGATGTACGCCAACGCCCGCACCTCGATGAATCCTCCCATGCCGCGCCTGCCCATTTATCTGCCTTCCGACCGCGAAGCCCTGGATTTTGCCTTGGGTGCCCTGGGCAGCCCAGAACCCGATGAGCAGCGCGCCGTCTGGATTCGCAATACCCTGAACCTGGACCGCCTGGCCATCTCGGAGCGCCTGGCGCGCGAGGCGGCAGAGTTGAAAGGTTGGCGACTCAGCCCGCAAGCTTCCCTGCCCCGGTTTGACGCCGAAGGAAACGTTGCTTCGCCGCTCTAGCCAGCCGCCAGCGCGGGGCCAGAGCACCTCAGGTTCGAGGCCCGAAACCTGACACCTGATACCTGACACCTGTCTTTTCGGTGTACACTCACAGCTAGGTGGGATTCCCGATTACATCCGCATGACGCACACATGCTGAAAAGCAGCGTGTATGCGCTACCCGGCGAATTGACCAAAAACCTTTCAATCTGGTTCTGCCTTCTTCCCTTTCTCGCTAATTCGTTTCGTAAGATAAGTTGTTACATTTGTGGCTTTCCATATGAGTGCTGGATGATTTGCTATTCGATTGGAAATCGCTGGCTGGTCCGGGAAAAGCAACTCCGGACGGTACTCGCCACGTGCCATGGCATCGAGATAGGGTTCGGCATCCTTATGGTTTAATGTTTCTTCCAACAAGGGCTTCACAACGCTCATCATCTCTACCACTGTGGGCCGGTCTTCAGAACTGAGCATCGGGTAAAGCAGTTTGCGAATTGCCTCCTCCGAGAAAGTCGCATCATATCGTCCGGGCTTGTAATCCCGTAAATCGCGGTCCAGTGTGCTGGCGAAAAGCAATGTGATTCTCTTCAAAAGAAGCGAGTCATGGGGAGTTTTTGATTTGAGGAAACGATACAGGTCATACAAGTCCCGCGGATGTGCACGCTCGATCATTGCTTCCAGTTTTCCTGCCATTAGCTCTTCGACTTTCAAGACCGGGAATTCACAATCTGCCTCACCAGCGATCTGCATAGCCCTCCGGTTTGTCGGCGGAAGAACGCATACCCTCATCAGAAAGTTGACCTCAACTTCCATCCTGTCGTCTCGATTCATGAGATTTCGATAACTCAGGTAAAGTTGGAGCGAGGCATGATCGTTGGTCCCTTCTTGAATTCTGTAGCGCAGTCCGCTGGCCATCTGTCTGACAGCCTTTTCAAGATCGGGCCGCTCTTTAAGCATTAGTTCTCTATCTGATTGCGCAACATAGTTTAGATCGATGTCAACTGACAGACGTGGCAGGCCGGCAAGAAACAAGTTGATCGCCGTGCCACCTTTCAACACAAGCCGGTCTTTCAAGAATGGGTGGCGGTAGAACTCTTGAAGGGCTTCCTTGAGCCTAAGAACCTTCTCCAGTGTGACGGAATCGAACCCTTTGGCGCGGGCGGTTTCCGCGATATGGTTTACATCGATCCTCATGTTCTCGGACCTTTCTTTATGGAGTCCGCCATGTCAGGGGAGACCATCAGGTTCCATAGGGGTACCCATTTACAGCCGGGCTCTTTCTTCTCCAGGTAAACGACCCCCCGCGGTTTCCTTCGCAGGAATTCATCTCGCCACCTCCCGCTGAAAAAGAGGGGTTCGGAATGGCGGTCCAGCAAGTATCCGACACGAGCGTACAGCCAGGGATGCTTCAAGAGCTTGAGGTATTCGAGTGCCTTCTCGAAATCGAACGAAGGGAACATAGATAGCGATTGATCAAGTTCTTTAACGCCTCCGCTATATTCGAGGTGGAGAAGGCAGTCAACAAGAGTGCGTTCGCGTCCAGTTGCCCGTATGTTGTCTCCCGCAGCTTCTACTTGAATATCCGTGCGTCTGGCTTTGACTAGACGGCGGGGTGGTGCAACGCAATGGTAGGTCTCGCGGTCGTACACCACATCGCGACGCGGGCGGGCAGAAAGGTAGTAGGTCGTTCGAAAAGTCTGGTTTGCCAAGCCTGCGTACTCAAGCGCCGAGTGGAAGGCTATAACGGCGTCCCGACGAAGCCTGGATGGCAGGGCAAGGCGGTTGACTGGGACGCGGCTGAGCACACCTCTGTACACCCCCGGGCACACAGTGAGTATTCGTCCCTGTCGTTTCAGCCTGTAAAGCACAGTGCTCAGC
>Ga0315282_10009532_pt1 | contig 15428 bp, 12 predicted proteins | sample YL17G07_20_MG_FD_203693 | JGI IMG/M metagenome (GOLD analysis project Ga0315282, IMG submission 203693) | Sediment microbial communities from Yellowstone Lake, YNP, Wyoming, USA - YL17G07_20 | ecosystem: Environmental > Aquatic > Freshwater > Lake > Sediment | place: USA: Wyoming | collected... | reverse complement strand
AGGTATTTCGGCTTTTGTGGCGACTTCTTGCTTTAAGTTCTGTAAACCTGCAGAAGCCGGAATACTATCGATCTCTCCAAGCAGCAATCTGCTTTGCCAGGTCAACATATCATCAGGGTATTTCGCTCTTAACTCGGCAAAGTATTCTTTCCCTTTCACTGCATCTGTGAGTAGTTCAGCATGGATATACCCCAGGTTAAACAAAGCATCCTTCAGGGTAATATCGTTTTTTGTAAAACGACTTTTCAACGTCGTGAGGTTCTCGATTGCTTTCTGATAGTTTCGACCCGGTATTAGGAAGAGGTTTTCTAGTTCTAATGTCGTGGCATAGAGTTCATCATCCTGAGATAAGTTTTGGCGGACTTCTGTATTGAGAAAATCGATGAAACCACTCTTTCCCGCAGCTCTGTAGCACTCCGCAAGTTGGGCCAGCACGTATTTCTTCATTGCAACGTTGGTCGCTGATTTGAATTCTGAAGTGTAGATTCCAATCGCTTCATCATATTTCCCATCTATCAACAATTTCGCAGCGTCAAGAAGCTGTTGATCCAATGAAAAATCGGGAGGGTCGCTCACTTGTGGAGCAGTACTTGCTGTGTTTGTTGGAGCGGACATCTTGGGAAGAGAGCCTGTCCACGGAGTCGTCGCTCCCGGAAGATAGTAGATGATTCCCCCATTTGTTGCCACAAAGTCTGCCGCATTCGGAGGATATTGTCCCCAGTAGTTGTATTGAGCACCAACTATCGCCGAATTATTTGCTCTAACTGCTTTAGCTCCATAATATTGATAAACGTCGCTTTGAGACGAATTGACATAGCACGAACCTTCGACGTAGATTGCCGTACCATTACCTGCCATCGCGTTGTAACCGCCAATTATTGGCGAACTATTGTTGGTAGCATAGACACCAATGCCATTATTTGTAAAAGGGCAATAAGAAATCCTTGGCGAAGAACCAACACAGAACACTCCCATGGCATTATAATTAAAATACGCTCCTCCATCAACGTACGGAGACGAAAAATAGCAGGCAATTCCTTGACCTGAGGAATTCTGATTGTAGAAATTGTTCCCTGAAATGTGTGTGCTTGGCGTGCCGACATTATTCAGCCAAAGGCTCATGGTGTTCACGTCAAAGGTGCAATAAGTGATAGAAGGAAGAACGCCATTGCATTTTACTCCAGGTGAACCGTGTTTTATGTTGCACCACGTAAGCGAACCGCTTGAGCCACTATTGAATATAATACCGCCCCAGTTCGATGTTCCGCTGCGATCAAAAGTAACCATGTTCAAAGGATAACTCGAGCCTGAGCCGTTGGCATTAAGCGTGCCGTTGACGGTGAGGGAGGTGCTGGTTTGAAAAGCTACATACTTGCCGGATGGAATAGTAAGTATTTGACCGGCATTTACTGTCTGGCTCGTGAGAACGTAAGCCCATTCGTTACTTACAAAGGAGTAATTTACTGCATCCTGAAACGGCTGGAAATTAGGGATCATCTTTGCAAGGCAGCTACTTGAGGTTACCGAAGCAGTTACGTTCCCTTCTGCATCAATTCCGCACTGACCGTATCTGATCCTAAAGTATCCGTTAACACCTGCTTTATCAATCTGACCTGGCTCACGTTCGCCCCAGTTCCCTCCCCAACTGTTTTTGCAAATCCAGCACGAATTAGCGTCATCATAGCTTACTATCACGACAGCGTGTCCACCCAGATCATTCCCAAACGTATGTTGGTAAACGCCTCCCGTGTAATAATAAGCGAAGTCTTCGTAAACTTCCATTCCCGCAAGGACAGGACTGGTTTGGAGCGCAGACTTTATAGCAGAAATGGAGATCGAGTTTTCAGAGTAGGACGAGATGCTGTAGTAGCCATGGTCAAAGTTTGGAAATTGGTTCAGACCTTGCTTGCTTTTTACCTTTGAGGTGTAAATGTAAGCCAGTCCGCAGGGCAACCACGATGTCCCACCACAATTTCCACAACTTGCGTGATTCGTTATGTCCATTTGATCGAGATGAATTCCCACATTGGTAACACAGAAATTATGCAGCACGCCAGCCGCCGCACCTGCTGCTGCATAAGCCCAGCAGTTGCCGCACTCCTGATTCCATACGGAGTCCATCCAGCCTATCCAGTTTGATACACTAAGGGGTCTTGAACAATTTCTGGTTCTTCAGGTTAGTTTCCTTATATTGTTGATACAGACTGTCTTCTTCTCGCAGCATTGCCTGCAGCTTGGAGGTATCTCTTTGGAGTCCACAGAGGCTTGCCATTTCCTCTTTGGTTAAGTAGGATTTCGACGTAATGCCAGCAGTCCATCGGTATCCCTTCTCTTTGATCATCTGATTAATGGAGTCGATTCTGCTCTGAACAACTGCTCTTGCGGAATCAGATATGCTTCCCTCTTGCGAGAAGGAAAACCGAGGGAACAATACCGACGCAAGAAACCAAACACAAAGTACTGTTTTCATTGTGGTTTCCTTTCATTTTTTTGTTGTTGAGTTTGTCTGTTGTTCTTGTTATAATAGGCGTTGATAAACAAATGCGGTTGCTTCGTATCTTCTAATACAGCGATGCAACGTGAATTGGCACACTTGTTTATCAATTCCCTCTGTGCGGTAGTGGCGCAATCACTACCGCACAGTATCTCTATGACATCTTATAATATTGTCCACGAATCACCTCCTTTCTGCTCTTGCCACGAGGTTAATGAGGCATTGAAGGATTCCATATGCGTTCACCACTTTGATTGGTCATATCAACTAATGTCATGTCCCTTGTGTCCGATTGAATAACATAGATGTATGAAATCCAGGAAACCATCGATCCTGGTTGAAAGACATTCTTTGCAAACATCAAGTACTTGTCATCTGTCGAGAAGGTCAACGGGTGGAAATCAAGGTCAACGTATTCTTCCTTGAATTCAAGCAGAGCTGATTTCACACCGTTCTCGATAATTGAAATTCTACAAGTGGGGATGTCTGTAATTTGAACTTCAACCATCGCGACCTTCTTAAAACCATTAGAAAACTTTGGACGGTAGCATTTCCACCCCGAATCCGAAACAATAACTGTATCAAGACGTTTTGCATTGATATCGTACGTCGCTATGGAGTTTGGGAGAGCAGTGCTTGGGTCATCGAAAGAAATCAGTAGATTGTTGTTGAAGGGATCAAAATCCCAGACGCTAACACTGCCCGCTGAAGTACTTACAAAAGTGTGAAGATCAACCATGAGCTCATTGACGGTGCCATCGAGATTCGACCGATACACTGAACACTCAGAAGCGTTCTGAACAAGATAAACAGTGTTATACCCGTCCGGATAGAAATATGTAACAGGATACTTCAACTCTCTCCTGTTTGATCCATCGGGCACATCCATTATATACCAACCATTAGGTTGCGATGGACTTTGATAAGAACATACTATTTTCTTGCCGTCAGGAAGCCATATGGCCCCGGAAGCCAGTTCTGTGTCTGAGACGACCAAACCCCTCAGTGTATCCCGTAGCACATCATATAGATACAGATGTGTCTTAGAGTTTGTGAATGCAATATAGTTACCATCTGGAGACCATCTTGGTTCATCGTTTACTCTAGGCAAGTTGTTGGAGATATTTTTGGGTTGCGCTCCGGTTATGTCATTGATGTAAACTTCCCAAATGCCGTTGTAGACCTTTTCGTAACAGATACTGTGATCGCTGGTAGAAATTGGGTTTGTAATTTTATCCCTACACCCAGTGATTGTCACGGCCATCACGGGAAAAAAAAGTAAACATGTTCGGATGTTCAACTTTATCATCCCCTTTCTTACTCCAATAAAACTACGGCTGTGGACCCCATGAAACCCCAAATCTTTTATCAACGTACCGTGTTGTTTCGGTACTAGCATCAACCACATAAAGGTATTGGAAAAAGATTACCCGTTGACCACTTCCAGAAATCAACTCGTCAAAGACAACATATCTTCCATGCGAAGAGAATTCTGGTGGATACCAACTGGAACTCTCGTGAGAAGATAAAATAGGTCTCGGAATTTGTACAAGTCTCTTTTTTCCCCGTTTGCGGAAACAGAAAGGTATTCTTCGCTATAATCGACCGTGTCAGTTTCAACGAAAGCGATCTTCGAGAAATCTTTGGAATAACGCTCCAATGACAAAGTGTATCCATCATGGTCCGTAAGAATTACCTTTAGCTGCTTGCCCTCGGCACTGTATGTTGCAATAGCATTTGTCGAGCCCTGTACCACATTTGTTTTTGCAAGAAACTCACCTGTCATAGAATCAAAATCTCGTATTGTGAAAAATTGGCCTGGTGCAGGCTGGAGTTCAACGATGAATTCATCAAATGTCCTGTCAATGTTAGTTTTGAATATCTTGGTCCCATCAACGTATAAAAACGTGTAACTATCCTGATAAAAATATATGGCTGCAGGCACACTTAGTATCTTCTTCTTATTACTCCCATCTGGACTCATAAGGTATGTTTCGGCTGTGTCCCAATGCGAGGTTCGATATAAGAAAGAGATTTTTCCATTAGGTGACCACTGCGGCGTTAAACCCGCAAGTCCTGAGTCCGGAGTTAACTGGATGTTCATCTGAGCTTTTGTGTTAAATACCATCACCACGATGTTGTCTCCCGGCAAGCGGCGGGAATACAGAATGTAATTCCCATTCGGTGACCATTCAGCATATTCATCGTCACCAGAGTAGTTTGAAATGTCCTGAGGGTTACTTCCAGCAATGTTGTTAGTGTATATCTCCCAATGACCATTGTATGATTTTTCATAAGAGACGACATTATCGTTGCTTGTACCTAGACCCGTGATTCCGTCCTCACAGCCCATAAGAAGAAGCATGAGTACAACTCCTATCAGGACTTTCGCTATTCTTAAATAGTTGCCCATGAACCTACGGGTCTCTTCTTATGACACAAAATCCCCACTCCAAGTCTTTGCTCTTCGGTTGAGCCCCGCCATTGGCAGGACCGTTGGCACAAGCCATGAAGTGGGGATTCCATTTTCCAACGCTCCGACATAGAAAAGGCCACGATTGATTCTACTTCACGAGCAACATCTTCCTGTTTTGAATGAATGTCCCAGACTGCAACCGATAGAAGTACACACCACTTGGCAACCGACTCGCATCAAAGGTAACAGACTTGAATCCTGCATCCTGAATCCCATCGACCAGCGTTGCTACTTCCTGCCCTAACGTGTTGTATAGCTTCAACGTGACATAGCCTCCGGCCGGCAACTGATAACTGATGACAGTGCTCGGATTAAAGGGATTTGGATAGTTTTGAGTCAGAGCATATTGGGCAGGAGGTTCTTTGGATTGCGCAAGAGGCGAGTTTGCCGGTTTCCCACTCGGCTCCTCTGGCTTCCACTCACCTAACGTCGCCAACGCTGAGTTGGTCAGATGATCTTTCGGGAACCGAACAATCAACTGCCGGTAGTATTGCTCCCCAGTTTTCGTATCACCGAGATAGTACCAGTAGATGCTTCCGAGGTCGTACAGAGCAAACTTCACGAGAGTTGTATCATCGTTGAGGCGGACGACCTCTGCAGCTTGAGCAACAGCGTCTTGATATCGCCCTTGGTTTATGTATTGATAGACACGTCGTGCCTTCGCGAATTCTCCCAGAGCTTTGCCACTGTACGATGCCGAAGTAGTGTTCAATGTGGCAAGAATCTCGGTTGAGCGGCCGAGTTTATCGAGCGTTCTCTCTACGAAGACCAATGCGCGACGTCCAGCAAAGTTGTCAGGATATCTTGCGACAATGGCCTCAAACGCTTGGAGAGCCTCGGCATACTTTCCGTCAGCAAAGAGAAAGCAGGCAGCGTCCAATTCGGGTATTCCTGGTTCGGGCGTCGGGCTAGCCGTTGAGGTCCAGAGCATTTCCGAGAAAGAACCTGTTGAAGCTTTCGAGAGCTGCATTCCTATGATGTCTCCCGTTATCTGGCTCCTCGGATTCGGGTCAAAGCACAGCCAACTGGAGTAATCCACATTACCAGTGACCAGAGGATTGGGCGGACAGGCTCCCCACCAGTTGCCTCGGGCAAAGATCGTACCAGAATAGGTCGAGTAAATATCATAGTAGTCGTTGAGGCGAAAGCTATTGTACCCAATATACGCCCCTAAGTATGGATGCGAACTAGCGTCTCCATATGCACCAAAACTGTTCGTTTGGAGGACAGCGGCAGTGAATGTCGGATCGCTGTAGTTGGTGCAATTCACTCCGTATGTATTGTCCCTTATCCTCGGAGAGGAGAAAGCAACGTCCGTGTTGATAAAGTTCAGGCCGTAAGTTGCGTCCTTGATTGTGCAATAACCAAGGCTTTGACCGGATGTAACGTTGTAGAACTCGATGCCAAACCATGAGCCTGGGTAGCCGCTCCCTTGAAACGTAGCTCCATTTGCGCTGACTACTCCCGTGCTATTAATCCTAAGCTTTGCCCCGCTGGTGAAGCTCAACGCTGTTCCTGAAGTCACTGCCATTGTAGATCCACTTGGTACGGTGAGGTAGCCCACATTGATAGACCCTGAGCCGCTGACGGTGAAACTAGGACCAGAAAAAGTGACCGGGGAGTCTGAGGTACCGCTGATATTCAGTGTACCAGACACTGTTATAGTAACCCCGTTCGAAAATTTGACAATTGCCCCAGGCTCTATCGTGAGAGTCACTCCGGATGCAATCGTCAGGTTTCCGATCACATGAATCTGAGGGGCAGGAGTGCCCGAACACCAAGTGACATTGCTGGAGATGGTTCCACTGGCTTTGCGGTTCAAAAACACCGCCCCCTCTATGTCTCCCGCGGCCAATGCCCTTCTTGTTGTGTCACAACGGGAACTGCTATAATACATTGTCGCCGTGTTATCACTGACATGATCTAATCCCCAAAGGTGACCAGCCTCGTGTGCAGCAATATTCTGTATATCCTTGGGACCATTGTCGTCGCAATTCCCTGGATAATTCGGATCATCGGCATTCCAACGATAGTCCGTATTGAACACGATGTCTGCAGCTCTAGTATATCCATTCTCATCCGACACATAGAAGGCCATCTCTGCTCCGATTCCATCCTCTAGGTTGTCCCAGGCAATCTCGCACTGATAGTTACAGGCATACGCGAAACCGCTTGGGCTAGTATCAATCTGAAAGTTCAGGTATGACTCAGAAACATTAGCCCAAGACTGAAACGCTCGTTCGATCGCTCCTTTGACTTGACTGAAACTAAGTTGATTTCCATTCTTGTCTAAAGCCCCCGTGGGGTTGATGTGAATAGTCGGCGGAATCCAAGAATCACCCCAGCGGATGTAGCGATTAGAACCATTGCAGATCCCATGATACAGCCAAGCGTAACTCACTCCGTCGCCGCCACACGGTGCTTGGCATACGGTCGGTGGCATCGTTTTGAAATATGGGTTGCTAAGGGGAGGTTGGACAGCTAGGTTTATCCCCTGGCGATGCCCGCTTAAATATTCTTGTATGGAGCGCACGAAATCATTAGCAGAACTAGAGCTCCCTTCTATCCTCCCTGCAACCACAGAGAACTTGCCTTGAAAGGCACCTGCAATCTCCCAGTAACCCTGATCAAGGACCAAACACACAATTACTTCTTCGCCCACCTGAAACTTCGCTAGACTGAATGTGTGAAGATGCTTGGTTTCAGACTTATCGCTGCATCCTTCAGCCCACAGGGTGTTTCCGACATTCTTACCTTTGATGACTTGAAGTACTTCAATCTCAACACGCGAGTCACCGAATTTCTCGAAGTTTATGCTGGGTTGGAGTTCAATCACATTGCCCCAAACAATGACATCTGCCCTGCGAACTATAGACTCCAAACTTTCCTTCTCAATTGTTGTGCTACGCGTGGGTAAGCTTGCAAAAACAAGCAGTCCCAAAAAGAGCACAGCGCTCAGTATCGATCTGAAAGATGCCATGGCGCAGCCCTCCTTACTTGATGAACAAGAGCTTTCTTGAACCGTGGAATTCATTCACGCTTAATGTATAGATATAAATGCCTGAGACTACGCTTTCTCCATCAGCATTTTTGCCATTCCACATTATCTCGTGTGGTCCGGCTTGCACAAATCCATCAACCAGGGTCCTTATCTTCCTCCCTAGTATATCGGTGATCTTTAATACCGCATACCCGCTCGTCCTTGATTCGTACGTGATAGTTGTCTGTGGATTGAATGGATTCGGATAATTCTGATGCAAGACAGATTCTGTGATCGGGCTTATTTTGCGCTCCTCAACAGAAGTAATCACCGGATATCTTACCCCCTTGACTTGTGCCTCATATAACTCGAGTGGCTCCTGGGCACAATAGAACACCAATCCCACCTTGGGTGCGAGCCAAAAGTCCACACATTCGACACTGGGGCAGATGCGAAATCTCAAGCACCGTCCAAACCGTCCTGCATGAACTAGTACGCTATCAGCACGGCTTACCAGGGTCGCCACATAGACCCAAGGACCCACCTGCCTGTTTCTCAGTGTGAAGCTCCAAGTATCACCCACCGCCGCATTAAACTTGAAGAATGTTTTATCTTCACCCCAATTCCGTATCACAACATTGCCCAGTTCATCGATTCTCAAAGTATCAGGGGAAAGAAAGAACCTATCGATCACAAAATACTTTTTGCCCTCAATCCATACACTATCAGTAGTGAACCGGTCCTCGAAAGGATAATATCTCACTTGAACGGTGTCAGGTGGGCATGGAAGAGAATTGCTGTAGGAGTACTTGTCACCAACATTCAGCGGAAAATAATCTGTTGTATCAAGTCCCTGGGCAGCCGCGTTGGTTAATAATGCACAGGAAAGAACTTGCAGGACCCAAAGCCTTCTCGCAGTTTCCTTTCTATCTCTCATTGGCTTTCTCATGATTTTCTCCCCGTCGTGAAACACAAAATCCCCACTCCAGTTCTTTGCTCATCGGTTGAGACCCGCCCTTGGCGGGACCGCAGGCACAAGCCATGAAGTGGGGATTTCATTTTCCAAGGCTCCGACATAGAAAAGACCACGATTGATTCTACTTCACAAGCAGCATCTTCTTATTTTGAATGAACGTCCCCGACTGGAGCCGATAGAAGTACACCCCGCTCGGCAATCGGCTAGCATCAAAGGTAACCGACTTGATTCCCGCGTCCTGAAAACCATCCACCAGCGTTGTTACTTCCTGCCCCAATGTGTTGTACAGCTTCAACGTGACATAACCTCCGGTCGGCAACTGATAACTGATGACAGTGCTCGGATTAAAGGGATTTGGATAGTTTTGAGTCAGAGCATATTGGGCAGGAGGTTCTTTGGATTGCGCAAGAGACGCGTCTCCATCTTTCCCACTCTGCTCCTCTGGCTTCCACTCGCCTAACGTCGCCAACGCTGAGTTGGTTAGATGATCTTTTGGGAACCGCGCAATCAATTGGCGGTAGTATTGCTCTCCGGTCTTTGTATCCCCTATGTGGTACCAGTAGATGCTTCCAAGATCATAGAGAGCAAACTTCACCAGCGTCGTATCATTGTTGAGGCGGACGATCTCTGCTGCTTGAGTAATAGCGTCTTGGTATCGCCCTTGATCTATGTATTGATAGACACGACGTGCCGCAGCGAATTCCCCGAGAGCTTTGCCGCTGTACGAGGCCGAAGCAGAGTTCAGTGTGGCAAGAATCTCGTTTGAACGACCGAGTTTATCGAGCGCGCGCTCTACAAAGACCAATGCTCGCCGTCCAGCAAAGTTGTCTGGATACCCTGCAACGACAGCCTCAAAGGCTTGGAGAGCCTCTGCATACTTTCCCTCCACATACAAGAGATATGCCGTGTTGAGCTCAGACATTCCCGGCTCTGGTGTGGGAACGACACCCGGGGAGATCAATTCGGATGAAGAACTGGTAACACGTTGTGAGAATTGAAGACCAACGAGGTCAGTCGCTACAGACTGCCCTCTCGGATTTGGGTCAAAACATATCCAGCAGGAGTAATTCACATTTTGGGTGATCAATGGAGAAGGCGGGCAAGCGCCCCACCAGTTTGTCTGGGCAAAGATGGTGGCAGCATATGCTGAGTAAACATCATAGTAATCGTTCATGAAGCTATTGTACCCTGAGTAACAGGAGCCCAGATACGGCGTGGACGTGGCATCCCCGTAGACACCAAAACCATTATACTTGAACCCAGTCCCTGCAAATGAGGGATCACCAGAGTTGCTGCATGAAATTCCATAAGTATTGTTGTTGATTCGGTTGTTCAGATAGAGTCCGTCGGTGTTGTAGAACAGCAAACCAGTGCTTGCGTCCTTAATCACGCAACCATTGATGATCTGACTGGACCCAGCGTTGCACAGTTCGATGCCCAACCAAGAGCCCGGCCACCCAGCTCCTTGAAATGTGGCGCCGTCAGCGTTGATGGAACCGTTGACTGTGAGCTTTGTGTAGCTTGCAAAGTTCACGGTTGTTCCTGGAAGAATCTTCAAGTTCACACCGGCAGGCACGGTTACGTTACCTGTTACGTTTACTGTTCCTCTCCAGACCTCATTCGCGGGAAGTGTCCCAGAAGTAGTCGGGGGTTGAAGCGCCCTCCATGCATTGATCCGTCCCCAACCATAGTAATCGTCTTTACCTGGAGAACCTTTATCATCAGCGGTTTGTTCGATCACAGTTCGAACATTGGCTGCGGTCACGGAAGGATCAAGTGAGAGGATTAGGGCTGCCAAGCCAGCGACATGCGGAGTCGCCATGGATGTGCCGTATAAATAGCCATACGATTGGCTGGAATTCCATGGGGAGCCATTCATTCTCACGGAGTAGTTTGGCATTGTGGAGAAGATGTCTCCCTGATCGACCGGATCGCCGCCATTTCCGGCTCCACCTGGCGCTGACACACACACTCGTGACCCTTTAGCCGAATAAGGAGCGAATGAATCGTTATAGTCTGTAGCCGATACCGCTATTACATTTGGGTATTCGTTCGAGTACGCTGCAGGCCAGAGGAGTCCAAGTCCGTAGGTGTTTCCTGCGCAGGCAACAATTGTTACGTTGTGCCAATTCGCATAAATAACAGCATCTTTTACTGTCTGATCATCCCCTGTGTTGATCCACAGGCTCGCATTGATCACGACCTTCGTGTAGGCAGTACTGTAATTGTCGACTGCATATTTTACCCCGTTGTAAAACGCCTGTGCGGTCCATTCTCCATTGTCATTAGCCACCTGAATGATTAGAAGCTTACAGTTCCAAGCGACGCCCGCAATCCCGGCGTCATTGTTTGCCTGTGCGGCTGCAATTCCTGCTACGTGAGTTCCATGGCCGTATAGATCGCGCACCCCCTGTCCGTCACCAACATAATCCGGCCCCAAGATTATTCTATTTGGATCACTCAGGTCAGGGTGGGAAAGTGAGCCGTTTTGCATTGGGATGCCTGAATCAAGGATCGCGACAATTACATTCGAACTGCCCGTGGTAATATTCCAGGCCTGTACAGCATGAATATCCGCACCATTGGTTCCGCCTGGAGGAGATTGCCCTGTGTTCTTTAGGGCCCACTGATGTCCATCCGTGTAATAAGGGTCATTTGGCTCACTACCGGATTGACCTACTAAGTTTGGCTCAACTCTCTCAACCATTGGCGCGCTCTCTAACGCAGAGATAACAGGGAAGATATCTAATCCTTCGGGTAGTTCGATCCAACCCCATCTTAGGTCGTCGAAATCCTGCGTGACCCTTGCTTTATACAGAGCAAGAATAGATCCAATCTCATTGTCAGAAATCCCTGTCCTAAGTTTGATCGCAATTTCGCGCTCGACATACTTTATCTCGTTTCCCTTCCAACGCCCAGACTTGATTGCCTTCAACCTCACATTCTCTTGGGCAGCCGCGGCACTAGTAAAGACAAAAGCTATCATCGCCAGCACGCAAAGCCCAGTTGAAAAGCTAGATTTTTTCATGGCTTGCTCTCCTTTCTTTTCCGGAACTATTCAACCATCAGGGTGGATTAAGACACATGGTCCTAGTAGTCCGGTGGGTGGCCAGTTGTTCATGAGCAACGCTGATTACAGGTTCCGAAAGACACTCCTGTATGCGACCTTTCTATGTTGATTCCATCAGAATTGCTATCCTCCTCACTGCAGCTTCAACCTGTATAGCCCTTTTGTCCCCAAGTAAAGAGTTGTTTTGTCGCCCGTGAATTTCAGATCACTGTAGTAATATGAGACCCTCAGGTCCGATATTCCTATCTTCTCCCAAGAAGCATCATTCTCTCGCCTTCTGTAGACCCAACCGTCATCCCCCTGCGAACCCACTAAGTAGAGTTCAGAAGACTGAGGATTCAGAGCAAGTTTCATGCCGTTCACTTCGTTTGGCAGTCCTTCGTCGAAGGGATTCCATGTGTTTCCATAATCAATGCTCTTCCAAACTCCCCAAAAGCTAATCGCAGCCAAGACGACATTTGGGTGTCTTGTGTCCACCAGAATATCGTTTATGATGCTTTGTGTCTCACCTAGCCCACTAACAACCCAGTTAGCGCCACCGTCTCTCGTTTTCAGAACCCGTCCGCGTATAGGCGTACCTGCGTAGATCACTCTCGTATTGGAGGGATCAAAGGCGAGACACTTCACCCCATCACCAAGCAGACCGTCGCGATTTAGATCTGTCCATGTACCCCCTGCATCCGTGCTCTTGTACAAGGTGCCGCCGCCGATGCCGCCTGTGCCCGCAAAGAGGGTATTTGGATTCTTAGGATCTATCGCTAGACTTACGACTCGAGTCTCTGGATCTAGCCTAATGCCGCTGGATGCTACCTGCCACGTTGAGCCACCATCCATGCTTTTTATTATTCTATTTGGGATAGCATATATAGTTTCAGGACGATAAAGGTCTACGATAACTGATTTGAAACTTCCTCCCAGTATTAAGGTGTCCCATGTAGTTCCACAGTCAGTGCTCCTGAAGAGCTTACCTTCGGTGCCAGAACTGAAATCTGATTGAGTGCCCACATAAATAATCCGTGGATCGCAAGGGTCAAGTCCAATTGCTGTGACCGTTTCGTTGTTCAATCCCAATCCTTGCCACTGACCCAAAGTAGCTTCACAAGGAGGAAATGTACTGCCACAGGGTTGCAGGTTAGAGTCTACAGCGACATCTTCACATCCATGCTGCATCAGCAAGAACCAGCCTATCAATATGGACAACTGTCGAACTTTAGCTCGCATATCCCAGCTGAGTCTTAATCTGAATCGTGTCTTCTTGTCCCCCGCAACTTACGAATTCTCCACTTACACTTTGGATTTGCTTTTGGTGATGACATTTGCTTGCTGTGAGCATAGGAAGTTGGGTGGGAATGGTTTCTAGGGGGCCCAAGAATGAAACTCGGATCAGGAATGGACACGACCCGCAAAAGCAAAGAATCCCCATTCCAATACTCTGTTCTTCGATTGAGTCCCGCCGTCTGCGGGACCGTAGGCACAAGCTGTGAAGTGGGGACTCCATTCTTCCCCTCCACGGAATTACCTGTTTACTGATCCCTCTTGCTAAATATAAGTCATCGTAAAGCCTTTGTCAAGACTTTTCGGAGAAAAAATTCGAACGCAGGCGGTAGCTGTTAGTAAAAATCAGAATCCTCACGGGCCCATTATCACAGATAATGGTATGCAGGCCTGATGAGAAGGAATGTGCAAGAGGGTGGTTGCACTAGCTAGAGGAATCTTCATCCATCTCGGATGGGCGGTCCTACCGTGTCAAGTCTGATACTACTTCAAGAGCACCATCCTCTTCACCTGAATGAAAGAGCCTGCCTCAATACGGTAGAAGTACACTCGGCCTGATCTGGGTCTTCGATGCCAATGAACCGAACGAGAATGTCGATCCCTGTGAAAAGTACTTCCCAGGAGACGATGTGGTGGACGTCCTTGCTATCGATGCGTACCGGGGCAGTTACGCACGCAAGGATTATGAGCAGCTTCTGGCGTTGGCCGGGGACAGACCCATTGGTCTCGGCGAAGTGGGGAGGCTGCCAAGCCCAGACACTCTCCGCGCTCAGCCGCGGGTGGACCTGGTTCATGAGCTGGGGCGATCCTTCAGGCTTTTGGATGGGGGGACCGGGGTTTCTCGCAACGTACGAGAGTGAAGAGGCGTTGACGCTGGAAGAATTGCCCTGGGTGAAACTCAAACAACCAAGGATCCATTACCCGATTCTCAAGTAAGCTCTGACGAGGCGAGTGGACACTATTTCTTATTCGTCAATTGTCCCGCTGATGATCTGTAATATCATCCGAAACTGGAACGACTTGGTGTATCGCGGTCAATGGCGAGAAGCGTTTGAATGGCTCGAATCGACCAATAGCTTCCCGGAGATTACGGGCAGAGTGTGTCCCGCGATTTGTGAAGCAGCTTGCACACTGGCTGCCAATGCCAGTCCAGTGGCAATCAGGCACATCGAGCTTTCAGTCATCGAGCGGGCGTTCGAGAAGGGCTGGGTTGTTCCTCGTCCTCCCGTCGTCCACACCGACAAGGAGGTCGCGGTGGTGGGTTCAGGGCCTTCAGGACTGGCAGCAGCACAAGCGCTACGCCGCTTGGGACACTCCGTGGTGGTATTTGAAAAGTCCGACAATGTGGGGGGAATCCTCCGTTACGGGATTCCGGATTTCAAACTGGAAAAGTGGATTCTCGACAGACGGGTGAAGCAGTTGAAGGAAGAGGGGATTCGCTTTACGACGCGCGTCAATGTAGGCGAAGATATTTCTGCACGGGAGCTGACTGTGTTGGCACGGCAATCCGCCAAGGAGCCAAGAAAGTGTACCAGTTTGAAATCCTGCCGAAGCCGCGCGCTTGGGAAAATGCCTTTAATCCCAAGTGGCCGGACTGGCCCACGGTCTTGAGAAGTTCTCCTTCTCACGAGGAAGGAGGTAAGCGCGAATGGTCCGTTGCGACTAAGCAATTCACCGGCATCGGGACGAGAGTCGCGCAGGGGCATTTCGTTCGCGTCGAATGGAGACCAGATGCCGAAGGCAGGAAGCAGCAGATGGTTGAAGTCGCCGGGTCTGACTTCACTCTGGACCTAGATCTTGTATTGCTGGCGATGGGATTCCTTCATGTCGAGCACGGTATGCTTATCCGGGACCTTGGTATAGCCCTTGATGAGAGAGGAAACATCAGGGCCAATGGCCGGTACGCTACGTCTGTGCCAGGGATCTTTGTGGCGGGAGATGCAATGACGGGGGCTTCGTTGGTGTCCTGGGCCGTCCGGCATGGCCGCGAGGCTGCCATGTCGTGTCACAATTATCTATCACGCCAGAGTCGACCAGAGAACTAGATGCGGGTTTGCCCCGCCGCCACACCTAATTCAGAAGACTTGCTGCCATTGACTAATTGCATCCCGCAGGTCGCTCCAAAAGTAGAGGAACGCCAGTCCCTCTGATGCTCGC
>Ga0315282_10009531_pt1 | contig 15428 bp, 14 predicted proteins | sample YL17G07_20_MG_FD_203693 | JGI IMG/M metagenome (GOLD analysis project Ga0315282, IMG submission 203693) | Sediment microbial communities from Yellowstone Lake, YNP, Wyoming, USA - YL17G07_20 | ecosystem: Environmental > Aquatic > Freshwater > Lake > Sediment | place: USA: Wyoming | collected... | reverse complement strand
TGGAATTCCCCTGCGGCGGAAATGCCGCGTGCGAAGGGTGCAAGCTCAGAGTGCTCAGCGGCAATCTGGCCGTTACCCCCGAGCAGGAGAACATCCTTTCCCGAAAGGAGATTGAGGAAGGATGGCGGCTCGCCTGCTGCTGCAGCGCGGAGGAGGATATCACGCTCGAGCTCGAGCAGTGGGAAGCGAGGGTCCTCTCGGATGAAACCAGGTTCAAATTCACGCCCCGCCGAGGATTAGGAGTTGCCATTGACCTTGGAACAACGACCCTGGCTGCGCAGCTCCTCGATTTGTCGAGCGGAGATGTCCTGGCTGTGGAAACGGCGCTGAATGAGCAGGGGCGGTTCGGCGCGGACGTCATGAGCAGAATATTCTATGCGGTCAGCGAACATGGACAGAAGGTGCTGGAGCAAGCGATCCGGACTCAGTTGAAGGGGCTGGTCACCAGCCTTGTGGCCTCTGCAGGGGCGGATCCCTCCCTCGTCCTCGATGTCGTGATCGTTGGAAACACGGTGATGCATCACCTCTTCTCAGGAATCGATGTGACACCGCTCTCGCAATACCCCTTCGAGTCTCCCAACTACGGGCTTCAACGGTTTCAGCCTGAGGATCTGGGATGGAGTATGATCCCGCACGCGACGGCGCGATTTCTACCTTGTCTCGGCAGTTTTGTCGGAAGCGATATCCTCGCGGGCATCCTGGCAACCGGTGTTCACAGGAGCAAAGTGCTCGTCGGGCTCATAGACCTCGGCACCAATGGTGAGATCGTTCTTGGAAACCGCGAGCGGCTGTTGTTCTGCTCGACGGCGGCGGGGCCTGCGTTCGAGGGTTCGTGCATCAAGATGGGAATGCGCGCAACGACCGGAGCGATCGCTCAAGTGACGGCGGAGAACGGCGGTTTCAAATGCCGGGTGCTCGGGCACGGCCTCCCGCGCGGAATCTGTGGAAGCGGGTTGGTTGATGCCGTCGCGGTCGGACTTACGACACAGCATATCCGAGAGGACGGCAAGATTCTGAAGGGGAATGGAAGCGTTCCGCTCTGCCCGCCGGTTGAGATCACGCAGAGCGACATTCGGGAGCTTCAAGTTGCGAAGGCCGCGATTGCTGCCGGAGTGCAGATCTTGCTCAACGATCTCGGAAGGTCGGTCGAGGATGTGAACAAGCTCTACCTCGCGGGCGCGTTCGGCAATTATATCGACCGAACGAACGCGCACCGGATCGGCCTGCTCCGCATCCCACTGGAGAGGATAGAGCCCGCCGGAAATAGTGCTCTTCTCGGGGCCAAGCTCGCGCTCTTCAACGGTGACGAGCGTGTTTTCTCCGAGATCAAGCAGATCGCTCGACATGTGAGCCTCAATACGGACGAACAATTTCAGGACATTTTTGTGGGAGAGATGAGCTTCCCGTTGGCTGAGGAGGTCTGAAGGTCGATCAACGCATCACGGGCGCTCGTCAGAGCGCCTGAACGGAGCAAAACGATGGCGAACGAGATTCACGTTGCGGAAGCAGCAACTCTGGGCCTCTGGCCCCTGGCGGTGAGATTCTTCGAGCAGGTCGGAAGCTTGACAATCTTCTCCGTTCGGTTCCTCGGGAGTGTTCTCCTCCCTCCCTACGAGTTTGGAGAGGTCAAGCGACACCTGGACGAGCTCGGTTCACGGTCCCTTCCGCTTGTGGGTGTCACCGGCTTCATCGTCGGGCTGATCCTGGCGATGCAAACGCGTCCTACCCTGTTCAGGTTTGGTGCGGATGCTTATCTGCCTGCCATGGTTGCCATTTCATTTGTCCGAGAGCTTGGTCCGGTGATCACAGCCTTGATCGTCGCGGGACGCGTAAGTTCCGGCATCGGTGCCGAGCTCGGCTCGATGCGTGTCACGGAACAGATCGACGCGATGGAAGTCTCGGGCATCGATCCTTTCAGATTCCTCGTCGTGACGCGCGTACTGGCATGCATCATTCTCCAGCCGCTGCTCACCGCCATCGTGGACGGGTTGGGGCTTTTCGGTTCGTACGTCGCCATCGCCATTGAATCCGACATGTCCTGGCGCCTCTACTGGGATAGCGTAACGCAGTCCCTGGCATTTGCTGATCTCGTGCCCGGCATCGCCAAGACGCTCATCTTCGGCTTCATCATTGGGATCGTCGGCTCTCACCAGGGCTATAAGGCAGCAGGCGGCACGATCGGTGTTGGCAGGGCATCCACGACTGCCGTCGTCCTCTCGTCGCTCCTGATCATTTTTGTGGATATGATCCTCGTGAAAATCACGGTGTGGATATGGGGTTGATTGAAGCTCGAGGGCTCACAAAGTCCTTCAATGGGCTGTCGGTGTTGAGAGATGTGAATCTCATCGTGGAGGAAGGCTCCACGGTTGTCATCCTCGGGAAAAGCGGGGTTGGAAAGAGTGTCTTGTTGAAGACGATCATCGGCCTGATCCCGCCGGACGCAGGCAGCGTGATGATCGACGGCCAGGAGGTTATCGGCATGAAGCGAAAGGCCCTGGATTCCTTGAGGCGGCAAATGGGGTACCTGTTTCAAGGGGCGGCGCTCTATGATTCCATGAGCGTTCGCGAGAACCTTGCCTTTCCCCTCGAGCGTCAGGCAAGGGTGAGGAAGGACGAGCTCGACGGACGAATTCTTGATCAATTGCGATCGGTGGGGCTCGAAGGAGCGATCGACAAGATGCCTTCCGAGCTTTCGGGCGGCATGAAAAAGCGAATCGGCCTGGCACGGGCGCTCATCACGAATCCACGGATCATGTTGTACGATGAACCGACCACGGGCCTCGACCCGGTGACAGCCCGTGAGATCAGTTACCTGATCAAGGAGATGCAGGATCGCTACCGCCCGACCTCCATCGCCGTGACGCACGATATGACGTGTACGCGAATCATCGCAGACAAGGCCGCGGTGCTCCACGACGGGGTCATTCAGCACGAGGGGACGATTCAGGAGCTGGAGCGCGTCACCGATGAAGTTGTGAGCAGCTTCTTTGTTACAGTCTAGGGAGACACCATGGAGAAACGAACTTCGGTCATACGGCTTGGGATTTTCATCGTTCTTGGCGTTGCTGCGCTGGTCGTGGCAGTCTTTCTCGTGGGGAAGGAAGAGGGACTCTTCCGCGAGAGGTTCGGGCTGACGGCGTATTTCAACACGATCGAGGGTCTCCGAACCGGCGCGTCAGTCCGATTGTCGGGCGTGGATATCGGCGTCGTCGACCGGATTGCCATCTCGCCACAGAACAACAAGGTGCGCGTGGACCTCAAACTGAACACCAACGTCAGGAATTTCATTAAGAAAGACTCGTACGCATCGATCGAACAAGAAGGTCTGGTTGGGAACAAGTACGTTGGGATCAGCGTGGGCTCGGCTGCGTCAGAAGAGGTTGGCGGCGGCGACGTGATCTTGAGCAGAGAGCCGTTCAGGTTCAGCGCCATTGTCGAGGACGCTCAAGGGATGATTGCCAACACACGACGGGCAACCGAGGAATTTACGAAGATACTGGCTTCGATCAATCGCGGCCGCGGCACGCTCGGGAAGCTCATCACGGACGAAGATGTCTATGAGGCGCTGAAACGAGCGACGGCGCAGGCCGATTCCAGCCTGAGGAAAACCGCAGATGAATTCGCGAACATCCCTCGATTCATCAGCGGTGTGAGCGAAAATCTGTACGGTGTGACTCTGAACTTGAGCAAGATGATTGCTGACGTTGATTCCACGGTCGCCAGCGCGAGGGGCATCATCGAAAGAGTTAATCGCGGTCAGGGAACCCTCGGTGCGCTGGTCGCGGAACGAGGAGTGTACGACAGCCTCCTCGTCATCGTGCAGAACATCAGAGTGATGGCGGAGGCGGCGAGGTCGGGAGCGGAGAGGTTTGACGAGGATATGGAAGCACTGAAGCACAACTGGTTCTTCAAAGGCTACTTCGAGGATCGGGGATATTGGGATAAGGCTGACTTCGAGAAGGAGTTGGAGGCAAAGACCGCCGCGCTGGACAAATTGCAGGGAGAGATCAAGGCCCAATCCCAAGAGCTGAAACTGCGGGAGGAGCAGGTGCGCAAGCGCGAGGAAGCGCTTGAGAAGAAAGAAAAGAACCAATGAGGAAGTTGCCCTTCGTCATATGATTCTCGGGAGCGGGAGAGTGTGAACGTCAGGTGACACGACCCGAATCGACCGTCGAGCATCCGGTGACAGATCCCTCCGCAGAAGGGCACGGGGCTAGGAAGACCCTCCGCGTTTTTGCCGCTGCATCGTTCCTCAATGATCTCGGCTCGGATATCATTTACCCCGTGTGGCCGCTCTTCGTGATCTCCGTACTGGGGGCGAACATGGCGGTCCTCGGTTTCATTGACGGCCTGGGAGACGCGATCGTCTCGCTCTCTCAGGCGGCATCGGGCTATCTATCGGACAGGATTCGAAAACGGAAGATCTTCATCTGGATCGGATACTCGTTCGGCTCGTTGTCGCGGATTGGGTACGCGCTCTCGACCCTCTGGGAACAACTGATCCCGCTTCGAGTCTTCGATCGCATGGGCAAAATCCGCAGCGCGCCGCGAGATGCGATCATCGCGGATCTCTCCACGGATGAGAACCGGGGGAAGAACTTCGGCATGCTCCGATCGATGGACAATCTTGGAGCGGTCTGTGGCATTCTTGTCTGCATAGCCTTCTTCCATCTGGGATACCGGAACCTGTTTCTTCTGGCCGCCCTGCCCTCGGCAATCGCAGTTGGATTGGTGCTCGCGCTCATCAAGGAGCCTCCGCGCCGCGACTCAGGGATATTCAAAGGGCTTTCCCTCAAGCATCTCGACAGAAACTTCTGGCTCTTTCTGGTTCTGAGCTCGCTCTTCGCGCTCGGTTCGTTCAGCTATTCGTTTCTTCTCATTTACGCGCAAGGATTCGGGGTACGCGGGCCATCTCTTCCGGTTCTCTATCTGGTCTTTACGTTGGTGGCAGCGCTTCTCTCCCTCCCTTTTGGGCGTCTCTCGGACTCGATCGGGAGAAAGCCAGTGATGCTCATGTCATTCATAGCATGGGGGCTGACCTGTCTCGGCTTCCTGGTTCTGCAGAGCACATGGGGGGCTGTCTCATGCTTCGTGCTCTACGGTGTTCATCGGGCAGCGCTGGAACCGGTGCAAAAAACGCTCGTCGCCGAACTGGCGCCCGCGGGGTTCCGTGCCAGCGCTCTCGGAGGCTTCCAGATGGCTGTGGGCCTGTGTGCGTTTCCTTCTTCGTTGCTTGCTGGTCTGCTCTGGTATCATCTCGATAAGGTGGTGCCTCTTTATCTTTCACTGGTTTTGACGGCACTTTCGAGCGCCTTGCTCTTGTTTGTAAAAGAGAAGAGAAGCAACGCATTGCCGCAATCGAGGATATGATCGGTCACATATCGAGCATTGGGAGGGTGAGCGACATTCCCAGGAACGTGATCGCCAGGCCGTCACGTATGACTACGATGTCTCGAACGATTTCTACTCCCTGTGGCTGGGAACAAGGATGGTCTACTCGTGTGCCTATTTTCAGTCGCCTGAAGGGGATTTGGATACCGCGCAAGAAAGAAAACTTGAGTATGTCTGTCGAAAACTCCGCCTTCACGAGGGCGAGCGTCTGCTTGACATTGGCTGTGGGTGGGGAGGGCTCATGCTGTACGCCGCCGAGAAGTACGGCGTTGAGGCAGTCGGGATCACGCTCAGTCAGCCCCAGGCGGACCTCGCGATGAAGCGGATTCAAGAGCATCGGGATGTTTGAGCATGTGGGTGAGTCTCGCCTTCCGGAATATTTCCAGCGGGCGTGGAAGCTCCTCCGGCCGGGAGGGGCGTTCCTGAATCACGGGATCGCGAAGATGCTGACCGGCAGCCCGATTCGAGGTCCGTCGTTCTCCGAGGGGTTCGAAGTGCGGGATGTGGAGAGTCTGCGGGAACACTATGCGCTCACACTTCGGCAGTGGATTCGGCGACTGGAAGCTCATCATGAGGAAGCGAGACGGGCGACCGACGAGACAACCTACCGGGTCTGGCGGCTGTTCATGTCGGCTTCCGCTTACCAATTCAGTTCGAACGAGACCAATGTCTATCAGTCGCTTCTGGTCAAAGCTGACGGGGGCAAGAGTGGGCTCCCGCTGACGCGCGGCGATTGGTACGGGTAGGATGACTTTGGACATTGGAATCTTTCTTCCTTACTTTCACCTAGGTTTGAACTACATCCGGAGCGCGTATGGAGAAAAAAACAGGGATTGAGTTCACGGCGCTTTCGTGTCCGTTGCCTATCACGGCCTACAAGAACGTGCTGCTTGCACATGGCGGCGGAGGAAGGCTGACGCAGGAAATGGTCCAGAAGATGTTCCTGGCGCAGTTTCGGAATGAGCTCTTGGAGCCTCTGCACGATGGGGCGGTGTTTTCGATCGACGGGGCTCGTCTGGCATTTTCGACGGATTCGTATGTCGTGAATCCCATCTTCTTCCCCGGAGGCGATATCGGTGAACTGGCCGTCAACGGGACGGTCAACGATCTCGCAATGTGCGGCGCGCAACCGCGGTATCTCTCCGCTGCGTTTATCATTGAAGAAGGCTTTCCCATGGATGACCTCTGGCGCATTGTGCTCTCCATGCAGGAGGCTGCAAAAAGGGCTGGCGTGATGCTCGTGACAGGGGATACGAAGGTTGTCGATCGCGGGAAGGGGGACAAAATCTTCGTCAATACCTCAGGCGTGGGCGTCATCTCAGAAGGAGTAGATGTCAGCTCGAAGCGAGCGGCGGTTGGTGACCAGATCATTCTCAGCGGACCGATCGCCGTGCACGGCATAGCGATCATGTCTGTTCGCGAAGGGCTCGAATTTGACGCGGAGATCAAGAGCGATACGGCACCTCTCAACGAGCTTGTTCAGACCATGCTCCGGGCAAGCAAGCACGTCCATGTCCTGCGTGACCCGACTCGAGGGGGGGTCGCGAGCGCGCTCAATGAGATTGCCGACTCCTCAAATATTGGGATAGTCATTTCCGAGGCCAGTATCCCTCTGACGGAAGGAGTCCATGGGGCTTGCGAGATCCTCGGACTCGATCCGTTGTACGTCGCCAACGAAGGTAAACTCATCGCGTTCGTATCTCCCGCAGACTCCGCGAAGGTGCTCGCGGCGATGCGGACTCATCCGCTGGGCCGAGAGGCGGTGGTCATTGGTGAGGTCGTAACCGAGCATCCGGGCACCGTCATCATGAAAAGCCGCATTGGCGGCTCGAGGGTTGTCGATATGTTGTCGGGCGAGCAGCTGCCGAGAATTTGCTGATGGGTGACTCGTTGAGTAATTAAACAGCGCCTGTCGAAGATTTCAGCAACCGCTTAACCCTTGCTGCCGGTGGGACTTAGGGCTCTCCGCCGTCCGAAGCCCGCGAACCTGTAGAATCCTGCCACACAAGCTACGATCGGATTTTTGCAACACTGCCAGTTTCCTCCTATCTGATTAGTAATCAGCTAATTATCATTGTCGTTTCTGCAATTCTCGCCTGGGGAGTGGCACAGGAATCGCTGTGGTTGTAACGAAGAAGGAGTCCAACTACTGCAGGTGGGAACGTGTCCGTCATTTTACTTCTCTTGACCGTTGTAGTATTTATCGTCCTGGAGCTGGTCAGAAGTTCTAGGAAGAAAGTTGGTGAACATCAGAACCTCAGATCTGTTGAAGCTCCTCCTCCGATGAAAGCTGTCGAGCGGTACTTTCATCCCGCACATTCGTGGATTATGACCGACAAGGCGGATGTCGTGACGGTTGGCGTCGACGATTTCGCTCAGAGGATGATCGGGACGATCGAGACAATTGATCTCCCGGCTCTCGGATGTCCGTTGACGCAGGGGCAGGTCCTGGCGACGCTTCGCCGAGGCAACAAGGCGCTGGCGCAGGTTTCCCCTGTCTCGGGTGTCGTCGTCGCAGTCAATGACAAGCTCGTCAGTCGACCAATCTTGGTGAACGAATCCCCCTATGACCGCGGGTGGATTGTCAAGCTATCTCCAGCATCGTTGCACCGCGAACTGCGGAACCTCCTGAAGGGAGTTGTCGCAGAACGATGGGAAGAGGCCGTCCGCGCAGAGCTGGTGCGTTGGTTTACGCCACGGTTGGGAACGGTGCTCCAAGATGGAGGTGGCGTGATAGAGAACGTGAGTGATTTGCTGAATGACAAGGAATGGGAACGGTTGGTGCATGAGTTTTTTCCCGTCGTGGCACCGAACCTATCAATCAGAATCGATGACCTGAAGGAGCAACGACCATGACAGTCCTATTTGTCATAGCAACAATCATAGTGTTCTTGACCATCGAGGCTCTTGTGCATCGAGCGCGGGCCAAGAGAGGAGTGCAAGAAGCGGTGGCCCCGTCGCCTGGGCACGCACAAACCTACCCTGTGCGGATTCCAGATGGAATCTTCTTTGCCCGTTCGCACACGTGGTTGAATCTTTTCCCATCTGGGAAGGTGCGGCTCGGGGTGGATGATTTTGTCGGGCGGCTGCTCGAGAAACCGGAGGTGGTCCTTCTGAAAGCTGCGGGCTCCGAAGTGCGGAAAGGGGATCCTATCCTCATGTTAAAAGAAAGTGATCGCTCCCTTACCATTCGCGCGCCGTTAGATGGAGTAATTCTTGCTGCGAACGATTCGATCCAGAATCGATCTGAGCTGCTCAAGGAGATGCTCTTCACGGACGGATGGGCATACATGATCAAACCGCGGAAGCCATCTGAGCTAAGGCAGATGCTCCTTGGAGAGGAGACGCGCCAATGGATTGCCGGAGAGTTGACGCGGTTGCGCGACTTGTTTTCGCAGGAGGGCAGCAGCACGGTGGCGCCCGCTCTGCTTCAGGACGGTGGACCACCGGTCGGCGGTGCCTTGGAGGGCGCGGAGCGTCGTATCTGGGAGCAGTTTGATCGTATGTTTCTTCGCGAATCCGGATAGTCGGCCCTTATGGTATTGCACCACATGTGAATTTGCCCTGGCCCTCCTTAGGTGAAAGATGCGAGAACTTTGCAATCAAGCGAAATGAGTGAATAAATATGGCAACTCGGCGAGATTTTCTCCGAACAGCTTGTCTCGCAGCAGCGACCGCGTCGGTAACCGACGTTGCGCTGGGAGCATCTTCAAAAATTCCCTCGGCCGACAGGATGGGAGTCCTCTGCGATCTCACGGCCTGCGTGGGGTGTAGAAGTTGCGAGGCAGCCTGCAAGAAGGATCACGGTCTTCCCACGGACTCGAACAGCCTCGCCACAAACCGCTCTTACCCCCCGGAACGGCGTCGTCCGAGCCCTGAGTCGCTGACTGTGGTGAACGAATACAAGAGCTTGAATGATGAATCACGCCCAACGTACGTCAAAGTACAATGTATGCACTGTGACTACCCCGCTTGCGAGTCTGCTTGCATCGTCGGGGCAATTTCCAAGAGAGAGAGCGGACCCGTGGTCTGGGACGGTGACAAATGTATCGGATGTCGCTACTGCATGGTTGCCTGTCCCTTTCAGATTCCCTCCTTCCAGTACGATACAGCGCTGAAACCAGACATTGTCAAGTGTGATTTCTGTGTTCACAGAACGAGTGCGGGCCGCGTACCTGCCTGCGTGGAAATATGCCCGGTGGAGGCCCTCACATACGGCCGCCGATCGGCGCTGATCGAGGTTGCGCGGAGAAAAATCGAGAACTACCCGGACCGGTACAGGAACCACATCTATGGCGAGTTCGAGGCGGGGGGCACTTCGTGGCTGTACCTGGCAAACGCAGATTTCAAGGAATTCCAGTTCCCCGACCTCAAGAGGGATCCGATGCCGGGGACAACCGAATCGATCCAGCACGGGATCTTTGCGTACTTTGTTCCTCCTCTTTCTCTCTATTCACTCCTGGGCGGTTTGATGTGGATAACCAAGAAGCGCAAAGAAGCCGAGGAGGAGATGGCCGAATGAACACGCTGGCAGCCCCTGGACCTCTCACGAAGAAGTTCATCACCCCAGGAATCATCGTCTTGATCCTTCTCGCGTTCAACGGGCTCGCCTTTGTTCTTGCGAGATTGCTTCTGGGAATTGGCGCAGTTACTAATCTGAGCGACCAGTATCCATGGGGCTTGTGGATCGGTGTCGATGTCGCGGCAGGAGTCGCACTGGCAGCGGGCGGCTTCACCTCCGCTGCGCTGGGGCATGTCATGCACAGGGAGGATTATCACGCGATCGTTCGACCGGCTCTTCTCACTGCGATGCTGGGCTATACATTTGTCGCACTCGCTGTCGTAATCGACATCGGCCGCTGGTACTACGTCTGGCATCCGCTTATCATGTGGAACGGCAGTTCGCCGTTGTTCGAAGTCGGCATGTGTGTGATGATCTATGCGACAGTTCTCTACATTGAATTTCTCCCGATTGTTACGGAGCGATTCATGGGTCGCGTGCACCTCAAGGGAATTCTCTCCCATCTCACCAAGCCGCTCGAAAGCCTGCTTCGCACTCTTGATCGTACACTTGCCAAGACCATGTTTCTCTTCATCATCGCAGGGATCGTTCTCTCAACGCTGCACCAATCGTCGCTGGGCACGCTGATGATCATCGCCGGCCCGAAGATGCATCCGCTCTGGCAGACGCCTATCCTACCGCTTCTCTTCCTCCTCTCCGCCGTGTCGGTAGGTTTTCCGATGGTCATCTTCGAGTCGCTTCTAGCATCGAGATCGTTCGGCCTGAAGCCTGAGATGTCGATTCTCTCGAAACTGGGAACTATGGTTGCGCCATTGCTTGGGATCTATCTTGCTTTCAAGGTTGGAGACATGGTCATCCGTGAGACATTTGTGTACTTGACGAAGCCGACGACCGAAAGTGTGATGTTCGTGCTCGAAGTCGTTCTTGGCGTTGTCATCCCGCTCCGCATGTTTCTTTCTCGTTCTGTGGTGCGATCTCCGCTGGGGCTTTTTATCGCATCGTCCCTTGTCATCCTCGGTGTGCTCTTAAACCGGATCAACAGTTTCATCGTCGCGTACACGCCGCCGTATTCGTTCACGGCATACTTCCCGTCGATCGGCGAGATTTCTGTCACTATCGGTTTTGTGTCACTGCTGATCCTCGCCTACAGACTTCTTGTGAAAGTGTTTCCGATCATCAGCGTTCAGCAAAAGCACGTCACCCCGAGTACCAAGTATTCCATTCGAGGGAGCATGAAATGAAACGGGCCAAACAATTTTCCGCATGTCTGGTAACTGTCTTGATAGTGGGCAATCACGCTGTGACCGCACAAACATCGGGTGCGCGTGAACCCGGCTGCCTCGCGTGTCACACATGCGAAATCCCAACGAAGGTCAATCCGTGTCTCAAGGAGTGTCCGCGTCGTCAAATGGTCACTGTACGCCATTCTGCTGAAGCGGCACCAGACAAGATTGTGCTGAACAAGCTCGCAGGGCCTCCGGATCTCTACGAACCAGTCGAGTTTGCTCACCGTGCTCATGCGAAGATGTCAGAAATGTCGGGGAATTGTGTTTTGTGCCACCACTACAATCGTCCCGGAAGTGTGCTTGCTTGCAGTGAGTGTCATGCGACCGAAACTACGTCGAAAAACGCGGATCTGTCCAAGCCCGGCCTGAAAGGGGCTTATCACAGGCAGTGCATGAAGTGCCACCAGGAATGCGGCTTGGCTACGGAGTGTGAGAGCTGCCACGCCGCGAAGATGGAATCATCGACGACTACTCAGGGAGCCCGCAAACCCGCTGGAGAGGCCCATCCAACGAAACCAAATCGGCTTGTGTTTGAAACGGCATTTGACGAAGGGAAAATAGTCACGTTTTTCCATGACGATCACGTTGACCGCTTCGGGGTAGCCTGCTCTGCCTGCCATATCAACGAACGTTGTGCCCAATGCCACAAACCTGATGTGGGGTCGGCGAGGCCAAATGAGCACGTGGAAGGAGGGCACGATCGATGCTCACCGTGCCATTCAGTCGAGGAGAACTGCGGTCTCTGTCACGGCGAGCAACCGCGGTCACGATTCAACCATCTACGCGAGGCGCGATTTGATCTTGGGCGCTTTCACTCGACGCTGGCATGTGCCCGATGCCATAAAGACAGGAGTGATCACAAAGGTCTCTCCAGCGATTGCATCGCGTGCCACGCTGGATGGAAGGTCGGATCGTTCGACCACCGCGTCACAGGCCTGAGATTGGACGAGACTCATGCAGCCGTGGACTGCGAAAGTTGCCATCTGGAGAAAGACTTTGCCAAAAAACCGACTTGCAGTAGTTGCCATGACGACAAGAGCTATCCGGACGCAAGCCCGGGAGCTCGAGTCCGCTCTGTTCGCACGAAGGGCCTGTGAGGCCTTCATGGTGTGAGGTGAAAGCACATGTTTGCCCGGCTATCGACGAAAATTGGTCTTAAGCTCATCGTTATCGTGGGTGTAACGACGATCATCACGATTGGAGTCTACGCGTACTTCAACATCCACTCGCAGCGAGACAACCTTCTTGCCGAAGTGGAGCGGCACGCAATGCAGTTGAGTGAGACCGTCAGGAACAGCACGCGCTACGACATGCTCCTCAATCAGCGCGAACGTATCCATATCATCATCAACGACATCGGTTCGGATCCAGCCATCGATGAAGTGCGTGTGCTGAACAAGGAGGGAAAGATCATCTATTCCTCGCGAAAAGAGAGCATCGGTCGGATGGTGGACAAACAGGCCGAAAGTTGCTATGGATGCCACGCGGCCGGCAAGCCGCTTGAGAAGCTCCCCATTTCACAGCGGACGCGCATCTTTCGCATTGATCCGGATTCTGCAAGAGCGCTCGGCGTGATCAACCCAATCTATACCGAACGCTCGTGTTGGGACGCGGCATGCCACGCTCACTCGAAACAGCAACAAGTTCTTGGAGTTCTGGACGTGACGATCTCCTTGGCTGACGTGGACGAACGAATCCGGGCAAGCGCATTCCAGGTTGCCATATTCGCAATCAGTGTCATCCTTGTAGCGAGCCTCATCATAGCGTTCTTCGTGAACCGATGGGTGAGCGTTCCGGTCCATGCACTCCTTGATGCCACCAAGCAGGTCGGAGGCGGAAATCTCGGCTACACTGTTCCTGATCTGGGAAAGGATGACATTGGCATGCTTGCCCAGTCATTCAACACCATGACGATGAAGCTTTCCGAAGCACGCCTCCAGTTGTTCCAGTCGGACAAAATGGCCTCTCTTGGACGGTTGGCTGCGGGGATTGCCCACGAGATCAACAATCCATTGACTGGGGTGCTCACGTATGGAAGTTTTCTTCTCAAGAGGACGGAGAACAACCCCGAGGTGCACGAAGACCTAAAAGTTGTCGTTCGCGAAACAATTCGAAGTAGGGAGATCGTCAAGAGCCTCCTCGATTTCGCACGGCAATCGATTCCGAAAAAGAGTCTTTCAGATATCAACGAAATTATCACCCGTTCCCTTGCGGTCGTAGAGCATCAACTCTCTATGAAGAGTTTGAAGATAGTCCGCAATCTTGATCCTCAGCTGCCGAAGATCACCTTTGATCCGAATCAAATGCAACAAGTGTTTGTGAATCTTCTCGTCAACGCCGCTGATGCCATCGAAGATGGGGTTGGCACGGTGACTATCTCCTCAAGCCTACTGAGGCTCTCACCGCAAGGGATCGCCCACATCAAGTCGGCACGCTGCCCGAGGGGTCACGAATTGATCACCAGCGATTTCAAGATTGAGGGGATACCTTCTATCAGAGTGAAGGCTCGGTGTGGCGGAGACGAGGGATTTATCATGCTGGATCCCATCTACGGTCGAAAGCGCCACCATTTCGAATTCGAAGCCCAGGACGAGGAAAAAATGGAAATCGTCTGTCCTGACTGTGGTATCTCTCTTATGGTGGAACATGGGAAGTGTGAAGTGTGCGGAGGCCGCATTTTTTCATTTGCTGTCCCGACACAAGGAGATTTCGAAGCTTGTATCAGAAAGGATTGCGGCTGGCAACGATGGACTGCCGTTGACTCAGCCGGACAGAAAGAGTATGTGGAACTCAGTGTCGCCGATACAGGAATGGGTATTTCAAAGGAAGAGCTTCCGAGGATCTTCGAGCCATTCTTCACGACGAAAGGTCAGAAGGGAACGGGGCTCGGATTGGCGGTCATATGGGGCATCATCGACAACCACAATGGTACGATCTCGGTTGAGAGCGAGATCGGTCATGGAACGATCTTTAGAATCCGTCTTCCTCTTCAGTGAGAGGCCGTGATCAGACGAGGAGAATCAGAGAGAGAGTATCTTGGCGAAAGGGGCCGTTTCGGTGGGCAAGCGAATTGACATACTTATCATCGACGATGAACAGGTCGTCAGAGATGCTGTGAGCCGGATTTGCAAGGCTGGCGGACTTACCATCGAGACAGCCGGTGACGCAAGGACAGGGTTGGCGAAAGTTCAAACGAACGCATACCGGCTTGTAGTTTGCGATGTCATGCTGCCGGAGCTCGACGGTTTCCACATCCTCGATGCGATGAAGCACGCGGGTGTCCGCACCCCGCTGATCATGATCACCGGGTACTCAACGATGCAAAACGCCGTGAACGCGCTCAAGAATGGAGCGATTGACTTCATCCCGAAGCCGTTCACCGCAGATGAGATAGAAAGTGCGGTCCGTCGCGGTCTTCGATATCAGAAGTTTGCTCACGCAGGAGCCTCGGGCGGGTCTCAGAAGGGTGATGTCTCAAACTTCTCTGTGCCGTGTCCTGCCAACTATTATCGCTTAGGGAACTTGAGCTGGGCGCATATGGAGCGGACCGGCACCGGGCTGATTGGAGTCACGGATCTATTCCTGAAGACCGTCTCACCAGTGGACAAAATAGAGCTTCTTGACATGGACCACGATCTCGTCCAGGGCACTGCCTGCGCGACGATCACGTCGCAGGACCATCTAAGCCACGACATCCTCAGCCCGTTGAGTGGGAGGATTATTGAAAGGAACGAGCCGCTTCTTTCGAGACCCGAGACGCTGGAAAAAGATCCTTACTTCGTCGGCTGGTTGTATCGAATTATCCCAACAGATGTAACGTACGAACTCAAGCAACTGACATCCTATGTCCAAGATCATTGAAGACAGATATCAACCGGTAGAATCCCTGCTGGTCGAGCACATCATGTGCTGACGGGTGTCTTCGAAGGAGGTTACAACATGGTACTGTTCATTCTCGCTGTCATTGTCTTTGTCCTGGCCGACATTCTGCTTCGGTTCACTCTCAAGAGAAGGAAGGAGAAAAAGCTCAGAGCAGAACGAGAAGCGGCGCTTGCGGTAAGCCTGAATCTCGATTTCAGCCGCGAGGCGAAAACATTGAGGCGCGCCGAGGTGCAGAATCCGAAGGCCCGAATTCTTTGTGTGGACGATGAGGCGGTTGTTCTTGACAGTTTTCGGAAGATTCTCGTTGTCGACGGCTACTCGGTCGACACTGTCGAAACGGGTGCGGA
>Ga0315282_10009530_pt1 | contig 15432 bp, 13 predicted proteins | sample YL17G07_20_MG_FD_203693 | JGI IMG/M metagenome (GOLD analysis project Ga0315282, IMG submission 203693) | Sediment microbial communities from Yellowstone Lake, YNP, Wyoming, USA - YL17G07_20 | ecosystem: Environmental > Aquatic > Freshwater > Lake > Sediment | place: USA: Wyoming | collected... | reverse complement strand
CGGGTCCCCGCGTTCATCGCTACCGGCCACAGGAACGAATCACCACGCCGCAAATGATCAAACGGCTCCGCGGCGAACTCTGGGGCCACGCTCTGGGTGTCTCGGATTTCTCCGACTTCGCAGCCGAGACCCTCCTTGACGTGAAGTCCGAAAAATGCCAGACCCACTTGAAATCAGCGGTAGTTTACGCGATCAGATAGCAAAACATCAGGCGTCCTTTAGGACGAGGCAGTTGTGCTAGTGCCGCGATCGGATACAAGGAGCACCATTTGATCGAAGGGAAACTGCCTCCCCGGATCGTAGCCCTTGTGCTTGAGTGGGCTTTTCAACATAGGGAAGACTGGAATTCCCCCGTTCGGCCCCTCCATCCCCCGTTGGCAACTCTTTCCTGCCGTCCCTTCCCGCGGTTTCGGGTGATTCGCCCGCGCGGATTCGCCTGCCGAAATTCCCTTGATTTCCCCCCGGCCCGTGGCAGGCTGGCGTGGCTTTTGAGCGACCGAACGAGGGCGGCGCAAGGGCTGCAGAATCACTGTTCCATTGCGATGAACGGACATGGGGAAAAACTCATCGGGAGGAGTATCATTGGCAAAGGACGGAGGGGAAAATCTTGTGCTGGGCGTTGATCTGGGGGGCACCGACACCAAGCTGGGCCTGGTTTCGGCGGAAGGCCAGGTCATGGACCAGATGAAAATCGCGACCCACTCCGAGCTGGGCGGCGAAGACACCCTGCGCCGAATCGCCGGTGCGCTTGACGAATTGCTTCAGCACAATCTGCTCAAGCGCACCGACATTCGCGGGATCGGTTTCGGTTCACCCGGGCCGCTCAGCACCAGCCGCGGCGTCGTGATTGATACGCCCAACCTTGCCTGGAAGAACGTTCCCGTGCGCGCGCTGCTCGAAAGCGCCATGGGTCTGCCCGTCGTGCTGCACAACGATGCCAACGCGGCGGCCTATGGCGAGTTCTGGAAAGGCGCCGGGCGCGGCAGCTCGGTCATGGTGCTCTACACGCTGGGAACGGGCGTCGGCGGCGGCATCTGTCTGAACAACGATCTGCTGGTCGGGCCGGGCGAAAACGCCGGCGAGCTCGGCCACATGGTGCTTGATCCCAAAGGGCCGCAGTGTCCGTGCGGGCATTATGGCTGCCTCGAAGCGTTTGCGGCGGCCAAGGCGGTGGTGCGCGACGTTCTGGCGGCGCTCGAGGCGGGCGAGAAAACCTCGCTTCGAAAGCTGGATCGCAAGGAGATCACGGCGAAAAGAGTCTTCGAGGCGGCGTGCGGCGGCGATGCGTTCGCCAAGCGCATCTGGCACGACGTGGGCTGGCATCTGGGACTGGCCTCGGGCAATCTGATCAACGCGCTCAACGCCGAGGTGTTCGTGTTCGGCGGGGCGATGTCGGGCGCGTGGGAATTTCTCCACCACGCGATTGTGGAAGGCGCACGCGCCAGCTGCATCGCCATGCCGCTCGAAAAGGTTCGGTTTGTTCGGGCCGAACTGGGCGAAAACGCCGGCATCATCGGCGCGGCCGGTTTGGCCCTGAAGGAATTCGGACGGTGAGGGAGCGCCGGAACGCCGGCGCCCTGGACTAGCTCGGACGGGTCAGACAAATCAGACGGGTCGGAGTGGATGAAGAATGAGCATCACAAAACACCAACTGACCAAAATCCTCCACGCCGTGCGTGACGAGAAAATCACGATCGAAGCCGCGCTCGAACAGGTCGCCGAGATGGGCTATCAGGACCTTGGATTCGCCAAGGTGGACATCCATCGGCACGAGCGGCGGGGTGCGGCCGAGGTCGTCCTCTGCGAAGGCAAAACGGCCGACCAGATCGTTCACATCATCCGCGCGCTCGACAAAGCGGGACAGAATGTGTTTTGCACGCGCGTGAAGCCTGAGATGGCACGTGCGGTGATGCGGCGGTTTCGCGGCCTCACGCACAACAAGCTCGCACGAACCCTCTTCAAGGAGAACGCGCCGGTTCCGCGGAAAAAGGGCCTCGTGGCGGTCGTCTCCGGCGGGACGTCGGACCTTGCCGTGGCCGAAGAGGCCGCCGTCACGGCCGAGGTCATGGGCAGTCCCGTGGCGCGGTTGCACGACGTCGGGGTGGCGGGCATCCATCGCCTGCTCAGCAAGAGCGACGTTCTGCGCAGCGCCAACGTGATCATCGCGGTGGCGGGGATGGAAGGCGCGCTGCCGAGCGTGGTGGCGGGGCTGGTCCATGCGCCGGTCATCGCCGTCCCGACCAGCGTCGGCTATGGCGCGTCGTTCGGCGGCCTGTCGGCCCTGCTCGCCATGCTCAACTCTTGCAGTTCAGGCATTGTGGTTGTGAATATAGATAATGGTTTTGGTGCGGGGTATTTCGCGCACCTGATCAACCGATAGAGGAGCGGAAGGAAAAAGTAAAAGGGCAAAAGTAAAAAGTGGGAAGAGGTCAGAGTTCGGATCATCCGCTCACAACCGAGGGAAGCCTCTGCACGCTCCGCTCAAGAACTCCTGCCGGATGAATTGGCTTTCACTTTTTCCTTTTCACTTTTGACTTTTTACTTGTTCTTCCACAGGAGGCAACTTTGTCCGAGGTAAACCTCTTCGATCATAACGACATCATTCGCGGCCGCTACGGCAAGGTGGAAGCGCTGCGCGCCGCGGGGATTGATCCTTATCCGCGCCGCTATGAAGTGACGCACACGAGTGCGCAGGTTGTTGCGGCGTTTGATGTCGGGGGATTGGCGGCCGAAGCCGAAGTCTCGGTTGCGGGGCGAGTGCTGGCGATTCGGCGCATGGGCAAGGCGGCGTTTTTCCATCTGCTCGACAGCGCCGGAAAGATTCAGATCTATGTCCGTCCCGACCAAACCGACGAGGCCGGTTATCGCCTGTTCCGCGAGTTTCTCGACATGGGCGACATCGTCGGGGTGCGCGGGCCGGTCTTTCGCACCAAGACCGGCGAGGTGACGGTTCTGGCCAAACGCCTCGTTCTTCTGACCAAGTCGGTCCGGCCGCTGCCCGAAAAGTGGCACGGCTTGCGCGACGTCGAGACGCGTTATCGCCAGCGCTACGTGGACCTGGTGGTCAATGAGAACGTGCGGCGGACGTTTCTCCTGCGCAGCCGCATGATCGCCGCCATCCGCCGCTTTCTCGACGCCGCCGGCTATGTCGAAGTCGAAACGCCGATGCTCCAATCCGTCCACGGCGGAGCGACCGCCCGGCCCTTCGTCACCCACCACAACACGCTGGACATGGACCTCTATCTGCGCATCGCGCCCGAACTCTGCCACAAGCGCCTGGTCGTCGGCGGCATGGAGAAGGTTTACGAAATCAACCGCAATTTCCGCAACGAAGGCATCTCCACGCTGCACAATCCCGAGTTCACCATGCTCGAGCTCTACACGGCCTACTGGGACTATCGCAACACGATGGATCTGGCCGAACGGCTGATCGAAAGCGTGGCGCGGGAAGTCGCCGGCACGACGCGCCTAGCCTATCAGAAAACCGAGGTCAATCTCGAGCGCCCCTGGCGACGCGCGACCCTCCTCGAGCTGATCGAAGAAAGAATCGGTCCGCGACTGCATTGGAGCGATCCGCCGGCCGAGGTCGCGCAGGCGCTGGGTCTCGCGCCGGCCGCAGTCGCCGGAAAAACCTCGGCTCGCCTGATCCTGGACGCTTTCGAGCAGCGCGTCGAAGACAGCCTCGTGGGACCGATCCTGGTGTGCGACTTCCCGGCCGAGATCAGCCCGCTGGCCAAGCGCAGCGCCGCCGATCCGCTGGTGGCCGAACGATTCGAGATTTTCATCGCCGGCCTGGAAATGGGCAACGCTTACAGCGAACTGAACGACCCGGAGGAGCAATATCACCGGTTCGAGGAGCAGGTGGCGCTTCAGCGCGCCGGCGACGTCGAAGCCCAGGACATGGATGAAGACTATCTTCGCGCGCTCGAATACGGCATGCCGCCGGCGAGCGGCCTGGGCATCGGCATTGACCGCCTCGCCATGCTCCTCACGGACTCGCCCTCGATCCGCGACGTGATTCTGTTCCCCACGCTGCGACCCGAAGTGAAAGCGCCGCCCGCCGAGCAGGAGCCCGAAGAGGAGTTGCCGTAATTTTTGGAGTGCGGCGGCTGAACGCCGCGCTATGGAATCTGCGATTCCCACGCTTCCTCCGGCCACCCGCCTGCCATTCACAACTCCTGCTTTCCCCAGCGGCGGCGATTCTTGAACCAGTGAACCCAGTGATACCACGATGAGAGATAGTAGGCGAAATGCCGGCGGGTCGCATCGGGCATGACCATGACGCGGGGCAGGAAGTAGAGAGACTTTGACGTGGCGCGATTGTCGCGGATCGTCGAAACAGCGCCGAGATGGCGCGCGCGGATGGCCGCCTGAATGACCGTGCGCGAGAAGCTGCCATAGGGATAGCTCAGCCAGCCCGCCTCGCGGCCGGTCAGCTCCTCGATCCGCCGCTTCGATTGGGTCAGCTCCCTCTCGCATTCCTTCGGTTCGATTCGGGCCAGGTGACCGTGAGAGAGGGTATGCGATCCGAACTCGATGCCGGCCTTCAGCATCTCGACGATCTCGCGCCGGTTGAGGTGGCGCGCGGAGGGTTCCGCTTGACCCGCCCTCCCGTCGCCATCGCCGATGCTTTCTACCACGAGGAAAACCGTTGCCGGAAAACCGTAGCGACGCAAAACGGGCAGCGCATTGGAACAGTTGTCGGCCCAGCCGTCGTCGAACGTGATGGCCACCGACCGGCGCGGGAGGCGTTCGCTGCCCAGCAGATCGGCGCGCACTTCGTCGAGCGTGACGAGGCGATATCCCCTTCGGTCCAGATACGCCATTTGCGCCGCAAAGCTCTCGGGCGACACAAACAGTCCCCGGTGTTCGTCACCGAGCGGTGGCGGCGGGGCGATATGATGGTAGGTCAGAATCGTGGGCACGGAAAACCAAGGATGAAGGATGAACAATGAACGATGAACGAAAAACGACATGGCAACGTGTTGCGACCTCTAGTCGGCAAAGCGGGGGATCTCTCGCCGCCGCAGGTTTGAGGGTTTGCATTCATCATTCGTCATTCATTCTCAAAAAATCGGTATTTCCGGAAATCGTTCGTGCAGGAAGCCGTCCAGACCCAGGCTTCGTCCCGCCCCCGCCAACGTCACCACGGCCAGCGCCACCAAAAACAGAATGTTCAGACTGGTAAACGGAAAACCCAGGTGCCACGTCGCCAGCAGATAATTGGCACACAGCAGCATGGTCAGAGGCGCGATCATGCGAACCGCCAGACCCACGAGCAAAAGTCCACCCAGGGCCAGCTCGCCCACGGTCACCAGCACCGCGAACGTAGGCGCGTGGGGGATGACCGCATTGTCGAGAAAGAAGCGATACCACTCAAACATGCGAATCGTTCGCTCCGTGGGACCGGCGGAACTGTCGCCCTTGGCGTAAACCTTCCGTTCCTCCTGGATCCACATGCGCAACGTCAGATACAGCGGGCCAACCTGTTGGACGTTCGGCTGTTTGACCGCCTCCAGGAACCCTTGATGGATTTTGTCACGGCCTTGGCTGACCAACACGTAGCCCAGACCCAAACGCAACAGTACGACAAACAGTAACGGAACCTCCACGTGAGTCAGCGACGCCAGCCAGTCCCGCATGTGAGCCTCCTTCACACCACGCCGGTGGTCCGCGAATCCATCGCTCCACCGGTACGCTCGGCTGTTTTTTCTTTGGTCCGCGTCTGTCCTCAGACCGCTTAGTTCGACAGCTTCGGTTGTCCCGTGCCGCCGGTCAAGCGAAAAGGGTGCGGGCCAGGCTGTTCGCCTGCGAGAGTGGTGCAGGCTGTTCGCCTGCGAATTTGGAAGTCCTGCCTCAAAGCAAAGCCGAAACATCCAGCTTCGCTCGGCGCGCCGTCGGATGCGCCGCGGCCGGCGCTCCTTTTTCCAGCCGCTTTTCTTTTGACCGCCCGGTGCATTGGTGCTAGGAAATCTCCCTGTTGCATTCGACAACCGGACATTCTGGCCGAACGGTGTTTATCGCAATGGAGAAGACCACGCCGGCGATCGAGTTTCTGGCCCAGCTCGTGGTTCGGGCCTCCGACAGCCTGAGACGGTTTGCGCGAAGCTATCGGGCGATCCTGTTTACGCCCGGCGATTCGATTCCCTTGGCGGCCGCCGGAACCGAGTGGTCCTTCCCGCTGACCCTGATCATCGTGTTCGCTCTCCTCAAAGCCCTATTGTTGCGCATTGCCTGGCCGGCGGCCGCCAAGGGGATCGGACTCGGCACGGCGCTGGCGGCCGGGCAAATCAACATCGGCGCCGTGTTTCTGAGCGCGGTGGTCTTCTGGCTCGTGCTGAGTGTGGTCACGCTGTTGGGGGTGCGAGTCTTTGGCCGGCAACATGCCGACTTGCAGGGAGGAATGAACTGCGTGGCCGTGGCCATGGTCCCGCTTTCGGCATTGACGGTGGTCGGTTGGATTGTTCTCTACTTGTCCCCGGCTCTGGCGCTGGTGGTCGTGGTGTTTGGCTTGATGGCGAGTCTGTGCTTCTACGCCGAAGCGCTGCGGACCCAATACAATTTGCCGGTGGGGGTCAGTCTGTACGCCATTCCCCTGATGGTGGCCGTGGCGTTGCTGATCACCGGCCTGCTGGTGTTGGCCTGCGAGGCGATGACCCGGGGACAAGCCGGCGGCGCGGGGTGAGGGAAGGAGCGCCGGCTTTCCATGGTCGAGGAGGTTGTTGATGGCCACACGGAAAAAGGTGCTCGTGACGGGCGCCAAGGGAATGCTCGGCACCGACCTGGTGGAGCGCCTCAAGAGCAATCGCAAGTATGAGGTCGTGGCGGTGGACGTCGAGGAGATGGACATCACCAGCCTGGCGCAGGTCAAGGCGACGGTGCTCGAGCACCGTCCCCAGGCCGTCATCCACTGCGCCGCCTACACCAACGTGGACCGGGCCGAGCGCGAGCGCGAACGGGCCCTGGCCGTCAACAGCGAGGGGACCAAGCACATCGCCTTTTTCTGCCGCGAACTGGGCGCCGAGATGCTTTACATCAGCTCGGACTATGTGTTCGACGGCACCAAGCAGACTCCTTACCTCGAGACCGACCGCCCCAACCCGATCAATGTCTATGGGGCGAGCAAGCTGGCCGGCGAAGAACACGTGGCGGTGTTGCTCGAAAAATACAAGATCTGCCGCACCTCCTGGCTGTGCGGGGCTCACGGCCGCAACTTCATTGATTCGATCTTGCAGGCCGTCAGCGAAGGGCGGCCTCTCTCGGTGGTCAACGACCAGGTGGGCCGTCCCACCTTTACGTTCGATCTGGCCGAAGCGCTGGTGTGGATTCTGGAACGACCGGACTACGGGATCTTCCACGTGACCAATTCCGGCTACTGCTCCTGGTACGAATTTGCCCAACGGATCGTGCAACTGCGCGGGGCGAAGGGGGTGACGATTCGCCCCGTCACCAGCGAGCAATTTCGCAGCCTGGCGCGCCGGCCGCATTTTTCCGTGCTCGAGAACAGGCACCTGGAACACCTGGGTTTTCGCCCGCTACCGCGCTGGGAGGACAGCCTCAAGGAATATTTCAAACGCCGTGAAGCGCTGGCCACGTCCGATGCCTGACCCGTGACCCCGCAGCGCAAAACTTCGAAATAACCGCAAGGGCGCTGCATGGGCCGGGCGATGCGTTCCGATTGGGAATGAACGAGTGTGTCCCGGCAGTTCGGTGTCATTGCCGGTGGGAATGTGTTCGAACCGCGAGAGGCAAGTTGACAGAAGGAGATAGAAATCGTGCTGTCGAAGGTGACTCGGGAACGCATCGAGCAATGGCTCTCTTCGGACCTCGACCCCGCCAGCCGCCGCGAGGTCCAGCAACTGTTGGACCGCGGCGACGAGGCCGAACTCGAAGATCGCTTTGCGTCGGATATGGAGTTCGGCACCGGCGGGCTGCGCGGCGTCATGGCCGCCGGCGCCAATCGCATGAACCCCTACACGGTCGCGCGAGCCACCCAGGGCTTGGCCACCTACATCCACAGCCGGAAGCGGCGGCGCCCCGCCGTGGTCATCGCCTATGACTCGCGCCGCCGGTCGCGCGAATTCGCCCGGACGACCGCCGACGTGCTCGCGGCCAACCGCATCCGCGTCTACTTGTTCCGCCAGCTCCGCCCGACACCGCTCCTGTCGTTCGCCGTGCGCCACCTGGGCGCTACCGCCGGCGTGGTGATCACCTCCAGCCACAATCCCAAGCAGTACAACGGCTACAAGGTGTATTGGGACGACGGCGCGCAAGTCGTTCCGCCCCACGACGACGGGATCATCGCCGAGGTCAAGAAGATCAGCTCGCCGCACCAAATTCGGCGGATGGACTACGCTCGCGCGCGGGCAAAAGGTCTGATCCGGATCCTCGGGGCCGAAGTGGATCGCGCCTATCTGCGGTCGGTGCGGCCGCTCTCGCTCCATCCCGAAGTCATCCGGCGCGTGTCGCGCGACCTCAAGATCGTCTATACGCCGCTCCATGGCACGGGCGCGACGATGATCCCCAAAGCACTGCGCGCGTGGGGTTTTCGCAATGTGGCCGTCGTCCCTTCGCAGGAGCGCCCCGACGGCGATTTCCCGACGGTCCAGTATCCCAACCCCGAAGATCCCGCCGCGATGGCCGAGGCCGTCGCGTTGGCCAAAAAGAAGGACGCCGACCTCGTGATGGCCAGCGACCCCGACGCCGACCGCCTGGGAATCGGCGTGCGTGTGGGGCGCGGGCGCTACCAGATGCTGACGGGCAACCGGCTCGGCTCGCTGCTGGCCGATTATCTTTGTCGCGAGATGCTTGCGGTCGGCGTCATGCCCGAAAACCCGCTGATGGTGACCACCATCGTGACGACCGACCTGATCGAAAGGGTCGGCGCATACTATGGCGTGGCAGTCGAAGAAGTGCTGACCGGCTTCAAGTGGATTTGCGAGAAGATCCGCCTGAACGAAAAACGCCGCGCGCGCGGCGAGTCGTACCGCAACTTCATCTTCGGCACCGAGGAGTCTTACGGCTACCTGGTCGGAACGGTCGCCCGCGACAAGGACTCGATCGTCTCGGCCTGTGCGTGTGCGGAGATGGCGGCCTGCGCACGGGCGGAAGGCAAGACGCTCGTCACGCTGCTCGACGAGATCGAGTTGCGGCACGGTGCGTTTCTCGAAGGCCAGGAGAACATTTTCCATCCCGGCGTCGAGGGGGCGGCGATCATCAAACGAATCATGGATTCGCTGCGAAACGACCCGCCCCGCGAGCTCGGCGGAGTGGCGGTTGTGGCGGTCGGCGATGTCGAAAGCCGACAGTGGCACGTTTTCGAGGAAGGACGCGATCCGTCCGCACTGCCACCTCCGCTGACCGAGCTTCCCCAATCGGACGTCCTGATTTTTCAACTGGCTGACGGCGGCAAAGTCATTGCCCGCCCGTCGGGCACCGAGCCGAAAATCAAATTCTATTTCAACCTCTGCCAGTGCGTGGGCGCGCCGTTCTCGTCGCGCGCGCAACTGAAAAAGGCCCGCCTGGATCTCGCCGGGAAGATGGAGCGGATCAAGGCCGATTTCGTCGGCATCGCCGGCGGAACCCGGCCAACCCGCCGCTGAGCGATCGAACGCTGCTCCACCCGTAGTCCAGGCTTTTGTGGCCGTTCGAGGGATTCCAGCCATTTTCACGGTCGCCCGGCGAGTCTGCCTTGACACGCCAAACCGGCTGAGCCTACAAACGCCGCGTCGGTGAACCCGCAAAAGGGGTTTCTCGCCATGAACAAGAGACCGAGCGGCTTCACGCTCATCGAGCTTTTGATCGTCGTGGCGATCATCGCCATCCTGGCGGCCATAGCCATTCCGAACCTTCTCGAAGCCCAGGTCAGAGCCAAGTGCTCTCGCGCCGTCGCCGATATGCGCACCGTCGCCAACGCGGTCGAAGCGTATTTCATAGACGCCAACGACTACCCGCGCAACAACATGAGTCGCAACTGGACGGTCTCGCGCGATCTGACAACGCCCGTGGCTTATCTGACTTCGGCCAACCTCGTAGATCCTTTTGCCTTGTTCAAGGAAAACGACCCTCTGGTCGGATTGCCCTACTATAGCTATCATCGTGTGCTGCCTGGTTCAGCCATCGTGAACCCTCCAAAGGATTGGTGGTCACCTGAAGAATCCACCGATGGTCCCATCGGCGTGGGAAACCCCGGCGCGTTTCGCAAATACGGCGAATGGAGGCTTCTTTCGCTCGGTCCCGACCGCGCCTATCTCCCACCCGACTGGCAGTCGTTTTCGCGCCCGGTCATTTTCCAGATGATCGAAACGCTCTACGATCCCACCAACGGGACCGTCAGCTACGGCAATATCCAGCGGACGCAGCTGGCGGCCGATGGGAGAGTCCCCCAAGTCTATCCTTGATACCCGTGCCGAGGCTGCGGGCATCCTCCGCCGTCGCCAAAAAGCACGCGCAGGGTGCAAGACAAGAGTTGCAGGCGCATTTTCGCCTGGGACAATATTCGCCGGGTCATTCTTCAACCCGTCATGGAGGAGAACGCCATGAGGGCACTCGTCATCGCAGTCGGCATCGCCTGTAGCCTCACCTCCTGCGCGCTGGTCCAGAGACACTCATCCGGCGCCGCGAAAAGCGACACGCTCGATATTTACTTCCTGGATATGATGGGCGGCGGGTCCACGCTGATCGTGACGCCGTCGGGAGAATCCGCGTTGATTGATACGGGCTCCCTGGAGCCGAAAAACCGCGACGCCGAACGAATCTACAAAGCCACGCAATCCGCGCGCCTGAAGCAGATTGACCATCTGATCACCACCCATTTTCACTCCGATCACTACGGCGGGATTCTGCAACTGTCCAAGATGATCCCGGTGAAAGCCTTCTACGACAAAGGGTTCGCGGCGCCCGAGGAAGACAGGGATCAAGTCCCGCAACTGGCGCCTCTTTATCAGCAGGCCACCAAAGGCCAGGTCAGGCAGATGAAGCCCGGCGATGACCTCCCCCTGAAGAACGATCCCGCGCGACCGTCTCTGCGGTTGCACTGCGTGGCCGCCGAGAAGAAGGTGGAAGGATTCAGCGGAGACATTGACGCACCGGTGCCGGGAGCCGAAATCCGAAAGGCCGACAACGGCGACAACGCCCGAAGCATCGCGCTGGTGTTGACCTACGGCTCGTTCACCTTCTTCGCCGGCGGAGACATTACCTGGAACGTGGAACATCACCTCGCCGCGCCGAAAAACATCATCGGCAAAGTGGACCTCTATCAGGTGACCCATCATGGTATGGATCTGAGCAACAATCCCGTTCTGCTGCGCGCCATCACTCCCACGGTGTGCGTGGCGATGAACGGCCCGCGGAAAGGGATTCAACCCAATACCTTTCGCGTGCTCCGGCAGCTCCCGAGCGTTCAGGCGATTTACCAGATTCATTACAACAAGCAGTACGGCAGCGAAGGCAATGCTCCCCCCGAATTCATTGCGAATAGGCAGGACCCCAACAAAGGCAACTGGATCAAGGTCTCGGTGAATCCTGAGGCGGGGAAGTATACCGTATCCGTCGGCGCGAACGGAGCGAAGAAGACCTACTTGGTCAAATGACCCTCCAATCGGTTCGTACGACGGCCTCCACGCGGCGCACTTCGATCTTGCGGCCGAAAGAAGGGCGACATACCATTTCGACCGCCGCGTGATCGGTCGGCGGGCAATCACATAAGTCCAGACAAGGAGGAGAACAACATGAGGCGCGGGATGATGGTTGTCGCGGTATTGGTCCTGTTGGGATCGGTGGTCACAAGCGCCGAGGCAGCCAAAGCGGCCAAGGGTGCCAAGGCCGCCAAGCAGGGCGGCTGGGTCTCGCTGTTCGACGGCAAGACTCTCGATGGCTGGAAACAGCTCAACGGCACGGCGAAGTACGCGGTCGAAGACGGTGCGATCGTCGGCACCACCGTCGAGGGCAGTCCCAATTCTTTTCTCTGCACGGTGAAGGACTACGGCGACTTCGAGTTGGAGTTCGAGGTCAAACTGGACAGTCGTCTCAACTCCGGCGTTCAGTTCCGCAGCCAGAGCCTCAAGGAATTCAAGAACGGCCGCGTCCACGGCTACCAGGTGGAAATCGCCGACACCGGCAACTCGGGCCGCATTTATGACGAGGCCCGTCGCGCCACCTGGCTGGACAAGGACAACACCGCCGACGAGAAGGCGCGCAATGCCTTCAAGAAGGACGCGTGGAATACGTTCCGCGCCGTGTGTATCGGCGATTCGATCAAGACCTCGGTCAACGGCGTGCCGGTGGTGGACATCCACGATTCGATGACGCCGAAAGGGTTCATCGGCTTGCAGGTCCACGCGTTCAAGGGAGACACCCCGGCCCAGGTTCGCTGGCGCAACATCCGCATTCGAGAGCGGCGCGGCCCGGCCCAGAAAAAAAGCGCGGCGGAGAGCAAGTAGGCTTCTGCGCCTGCGCCCGCGTCACATCGTCATCGTTTCGTGGCCCGCGCCTTCGGATTTCGGACTCTCGGTTTGCATGGCCTCGTTGATGCCGGGCACTTTGAATGGAACAGGCCCCGTCTCTCGGTTGGCGCCGAGCTCCGGGGCCTGTCCGTCTCTTCCACAAGCCCATCCGCAAAAAACCGTGATCTTCGCACTTGATCGCTCGAAGTCCCCTTCATAGCCTAACTTCCAGGTAAGGGCCAACCAACAAAGGTGGGAGAGGACAATGATCGAGCGCTACACGCGTCCTGAAATGGGCAGAATCTGGAGCGACGAAACGAAGTACCAGACTTGGCTCGAGGTGGAAGTGCTGGCCTGTGAAGCATGGGCGGAAATGGGCAAAATCCCCCGCGCGGCGGTGGCTGAAATACGCCAAAAGGCACGGCTCGACATTCCACGCATTCTCGAAATCGAGGCCAAAATCCACCACGATGTCGTGGCGTTTACGACCCAATTGGCCGAGGTCATCGGCCCGGCTTCGAAGTACATTCACATGGGCTTGACGTCGAACGACGTGGTGGACACGGCGCAGAATGTCCGCATGGTTCGCGTCGCCAAACTGCTGATCAAGGACGTGGATCGCCTGCTCGCCATTCTGCGCCGCATGGCTCTTCAATACAAGCGCACCGTAATGATCGGCCGTACCCACGGCATCCACGCCGAGCCGATCACGTTCGGCCTCAAGTGCCTCTTATGGTATGAAGAATTTCGCCGCCACAAGGATCGGTTGCGGCGCGCACGCGACATCATCCGGATCGGCAAGCTGTCGGGCGCGGTGGGGACGTTCTCGCAGTCCAAGCCGGCGATCGAGGAGTACGTCTGCCGCAAGATGGGCCTCAAGCCCGCGCCCGTCGCCACCCAGGTGGTCCAGCGTGACCGCCACGCCGAGTACATGGCCACGTTGGCGATTGTGGGCGCGGGCATCGAGCGGATTGCGACCGAGATTCGCCATCTCCAGCGGACCGAAGTGCGCGAGGCGGCCGAGCCGTTCGGCAAGAGCCAGAAAGGCTCGTCGGCCATGCCCCACAAGCGCAATCCCGAAATCTGCGAGCGCATCGCCGGGCAGGCGCGGATTCTTCGCGCCAACGCGCTGGCCGCGATCGAAAACGTCGCGCTCTGGCACGAGCGCGACATCAGCCATTCGTCGGTCGAGCGCGTGATCATCCCCGACAGCACCATTCTGCTCGACTACATGCTCGACAAGCTGGCCTGGGTGCTCGACGGCCTCAAGGTGGACACCGACCGCATGCGCGAAAATCTCAACAGCACCAAGGGCCTCTTCTTCTCGCAATCGGTCATGCTTCATCTGGTCAAGAAGGGCCTGACGCGCGAGGCGGCCTACGCGATCGTGCAGCGCGCGGCCATGAAGACGTGGGACGGACGGAAAACGTTCAAGCAGAACTTGCTTGCCGACAAAGAAGGCCGGCGTCATCTGACCGGTCGCGAACTCGACCAGCTCATGCGCATCGAGAGCTACCTCGGCGAAATTGACACGTTCTATCGCCGCTGCGGCGTTGCGAAATAACAAGGAACGCCGGCGCCCTCGCCGGTGCTCTAAGAGCGTGTCTTGAAACCACACCCTTTGCCCGTCATCGCGAGGAGCGGCTTCGCAATGACGGAAGGGAGGCGTACTGTTTCCACCAAAATCCCGGAAGAACCTGGAGTTTTAAGACACGCTCTAAGACGTGGTGCGTGAGAGTCCCGCAGCCATCTGGTCGCAGTTTCTCCCACGACCATGTTTCAGCGCACCGGCGAGGCCGCCGGCGTTCCTTTATGCTTGAGCTCCGAACGCGGTTATGACTGCGGAAGAGGAGGTGCGGGCGCGGGGGCGGGTGCGCCGTACCGAACCGGGTGCGAGCAGGGCAAGCCGAGCTGGTCGCAGATTTTGCAGACCATATAGCGAACGAGATCCTCCACACCGGCCGGTTTATGATAAAAGGCCGGCGCGGCCGGAAGGATCACGGCGCCCGCTTCGGCCGCGGCGACCTGATTGCGCAAGTCGGCCAGCGAGAGCGGCGTTTCGCGCGGCACCAGGACCAGCGGCCGCTTCTGCTTGAGGCTCACGGCGGCCGACCGCGTCAGAAGACTGTCGGCGATGCCGTGGGCGATCTTGGCCAGCGTGTTCATCGAGCAGGGGATGACCACCATGGCTCGCGCCTGAAACGTTCCGCTGGCGGGCGCCGCCCCGACGTTCCGATCGCCATAAATGATCAAACGCTTCATCTGCTCCGCCGAAAGGCACAGCCGGTCGCTCCAGTCCGCGAGCATCGCGTCGCGCTCGATGACGCTGCTGTTTCCGCGCTCATCGAGTTCCTCGTGCCAGACCCGTTCCGCATGATCGGTCGGAATCAAGTGAACGGTCAGCCCCTGGAGGAGCAGTTGGCGGGTAAAATCCCGCGCATAGATCACGCCGCTTGCACCGGTCACTCCCACGATCACATCGTACTCGCTCATGGCGCCACCCTCGCCTCTGGTCTGATCTCCCGTTTGAGCCGTGCGATTACTCGAAACGCCGTGGCGCGCGCGTCCTGCCGGCGCCACCCAACCCGCACCCACCTTTTTGAGTTCATTCCGGCCATGTCGTCAACTGTGTTTTGCAGGAGAATTCGGGCAATGCGGGAAATCCAGGTTCGCAGAGGCACCCCGGCCAGCTCTGATCATTACCCGCAAGTCTCGGAACACGCAAAGGAGTGCGCCTACGGACAAGAATAGGGCCGGCCCGGAAACACACGATTTTCGCTTGCGTCCCGCGGACGAAGAGGGGATGGAAAACGATCACGATCACGAAATCTCAGCGGCGAAGAAAGGATGCCCCTGCCATGCTGACGAGAAGAAACTGGTTGAAAGCGATCGGCGCCGGAGCGCTCGGAGCGCGGGCGTTCGGCGCTGCCGAGAGCGATTTGAGAGCCAAGGCCCGAAAGAACCTGAAGCTCGCGATCTTCACGGGAGT
>Ga0315282_10009529_pt1 | contig 15432 bp, 13 predicted proteins | sample YL17G07_20_MG_FD_203693 | JGI IMG/M metagenome (GOLD analysis project Ga0315282, IMG submission 203693) | Sediment microbial communities from Yellowstone Lake, YNP, Wyoming, USA - YL17G07_20 | ecosystem: Environmental > Aquatic > Freshwater > Lake > Sediment | place: USA: Wyoming | collected... | reverse complement strand
AACGGATGAAGTAATAAGACGGTATATAGAGAAGCACAGTTTTTCATATGAACAGCTAAAGTTTGAGGATACTTAAAGCCCCGACTTTAGTCGGGGTTCTTTACTGTGTTATTTGATTTTAATAACTCGATAAACTGTGTAAACTCAAAAAAACCCAAAAAAACTGAGAACGTAGTTCGCTTGAAAGGCACTCTTTATATAGTCTCAACCCCTATAGGTAATCTTGAAGACATTACCCTGAGGGCTTTGAAGGTTCTCAAGGAAGTGGATGTCATTGCGGCTGAGGACACACGCCACTCAAGCAAGATTCTGACGCATTATGGGATTTCAAAGCCATTGATCAGCTACTGGGGAGAAAAAGAAAAGGTTAAATCAACAGAGATTCTTGAAAGACTGCATTCAGGCCGGTCCGTTGCCCTTGTCTCAGATGCAGGCACCCCTGGAATATCTGATCCAGGGGCGGTACTGATAAAAAGGGCAATAGAGGAGGGTCTTAGCGTCGTCTCCATTCCCGGAGCGTCAGCATTGATTGCTGCATTATCTATATCAGGACTTTCGACCGAGGAGTTTACCTTCATGGGGTTTCTTCCAGCCAGAAAAAGTCAGCGCCAGAAGATTCTCAAAGAACTGAGTCTTGAACCAAGGACTCTTGTTTTTTATGAAGCACCACACAGGATTCTTGAGACAATGTCAGATATGAAGGAGATATTTGGAGGAAGAAAAGCAGCTGTCGTAAAAGAGATCAGTAAAATTTATGAAGAAATCTTAAGGGGCAGTATTTCTGAAATATTAAACAAGCTTGAAAGATCGACAATAGCTGGTGAATATGTAATTGTTGTAGAGAGAAGGGCAGAGGAGACGAGACTGACGACTGGTGACGCTATATCAGAGGTGAGCGCTTTAATGAAGAAAGGTCTTGGAAGAAAAGAGGCTGTTAAGAAAGTTGCAGAAACGTATGGATTGAGCAAGAAAGAACTCTACGATAAGAGCCTTGAGGTTGAGTGATTGATTTCGATCATTATTTGGCTTTTCGTTGTCTTGTTAATTTCGATCATACCAACCAAAGATCTGCCAACAGAAAATCAAACTGACAAAGTAGTCCATTTTATCATCTATGGAATAACAGCGCTTCTTTTTTTAAAGGTTTTACGGTTAAGGACAACATTGACCAAATCGATAATTTTATCTGTAGGCTTGGCTTCATTTTTTGGGCTCGCTATGGAGCTTTTGCAATCTGTCGTGCCCTGGAGAGAATCCTCTCTTTTAGACGAATTGGCAAATATTGGTGGAGCCTTTTTCTTTTGTATTCTTTATGCTCTGAGGGACTATTACAGAAAGAAATTATAGTGTTGAATTACTCCGAAGGACGAACAGAAAATGTAATGATAACTCTTGACTTTTTCAGTACTTAACAATAAAATCTCCGAAGATACATAATTTTTATCAGAGGTGAAACGTTTTGAAAAAGCTGCTTCTTGTCGATGACAGTATTACTATACACAAAGTGGTAGAATTAATCCTCTCAGGGGAAGGATTTGAGATCAAGGCAATGAATAATGGGGAAGAGGCATTGGCAGTTATCCCTACTTTTAAACCTGATATTGTACTGGCTGATGTGGAGATGCCTAAGATGAACGGCTACGTTCTTTGTGAAAAGATAAAACAAGACCCCTCCACATCTGGAATTCCCGTATTACTCCTTGCAGGGGCATTTGAACCTTTTGATGAAGAGAATGCAAAAAAGGTTGGGGCTGACGGTTTTGTTATTAAACCCTTTGAATCACAGGAGTTAATAAACAAAATTAATGAGGCAATTACATCTTCGGCTGTGCTAAAAGAAGAAGCTTTTGGTGGTCCTGAGGCTCCTCATGCAGGGGAAGTGACAGTCGAAGAGGATCTCTGGGCAATGGAGGAAATGCCTGGGCCTGGGGAGATTGAAGGCGTTCCTTTGGAAGAAGAAGAGATTGAAAAAGAAGATCTCTTTAAGGCTGCGAAGGAAATGGGAATCAGTATTGGACCGGAACCCAAGAAACCTGCTCCATCTCTTACTGAAGAAGCAGTGCCTGCTGAGGAGGCTGGGGTTTTAGAAGCAGAGCTTCCATCAAAGGATGAACTGAAAGAGATATTTGAGAAGAACCTCAACAGTAGGATGTCATCATTACTGTCGGCTATTGATATAAAGGAAACCGTGTCTTCCTCTCTTACGCCCCTGATGAAAGATTCACTCGAGAAGGTATTGAGTGAGACGATATCTGACGTTACAGAGAGGATGCTTCATGCTGAACTGAAAGGGATATTTGAAGCGGCTATTAACGATAAGATATCTTCATTATTATCTTCTGTTGATATTAAAGAAACTATCCAATCTTCGCTCATGCCTCTGGTGAAGGACCCTGTCGAGAAGATTATCAATGAGACTGTCCCTGACCTCATAGAGAGGGTGCTTCAAGATACTCTAAAAGTTTCCCTGGAATCCCTTGCGAAGGATGCTGAACAGATAATAAATACGACTTTACCTGAACTTATGGAGAGGATCTTAAAGGATACTTTAAGTCTTTCCCTTGATTTTACTGTGAAAGCAACAGAAAAAACAATTGGAGAAATCTTGCCAGGCCTTGTTGAAAGGACGCTGAGGGAGGAACTAAAAGTTTCCCTTGAATCTTTAAACAAAGAAGTTGAAAAAGCAATCTGGAAGACTGTACCTGACCTTGCTGAAGCTATAATTTCAAAGGAGATTGAGAGGATAAGGTCAGAATTTTAGAGAAGAGCTATAATCCGATAGGTATAGAAGAAGGGTGGTATGAATATTGGGTCTCTAAGGGCTATTTTAAACCCAACCTTGCCTTAGGAGATAGTACCTACTCTATCGTTATACCACCCCCAAATGTTACCGGTTCTCTCCATATGGGCCATGCCCTTAACACAGTTTTGCAAGACGTCCTTACCCGGTGGAAGCGCATGTCAGGTTACAAGGTCCTCTGGCTGCCCGGAACAGACCATGCAGGTATAGCAACCCAGAATGTTGTAGAAAAGCAGCTCGCATCTGAAGGGCTTGACAGGTATAAGCTTGGCAGGGAAGCATTCATAGAGCGGGTCTGGAAATGGAAGGCAGAATACGGTGGAAAGATTATTCACCAATTAAAGAGTCTTGGTGCTTCCTGCGACTGGTCAAGAGAAAGGTTTACCCTTGATGAGGGTCTCTCAATGGCCGTACGAGAGGTCTTTGTAAGACTTTACGAAGAAGGTCTGATATACAGAGATGACAGGCTTATCAACTGGTGCCCTCGCTGTCATACTGCACTCTCGGACCTTGAAGTGGAGCATGAGGAGTTCGAAGGTAAGCTTACATACATAAAATATAGCCTTTCCAATAGCAGTGGTCATATAACTGTCGCCACGACAAGGCCTGAGACGATGCTCGGGGATACCGCAGTGGCAGTTCACCCGGATGATACTCGTTATAAGAATTTTATCGGTAAGAGCGTGGATCTGCCTCTTACGAAAAGGAAAATACCAATAATATCTGATAATGCTGTTGATCCTGCTTTTGGGACGGGTGCTGTTAAAGTTACTCCAGCGCATGATTTTAATGACGAGGCTGTAGCAAAAAGGCACTCACCGCCATTGAAGTTTATAACTGTCATAGGGAAAGATGGTCGTATGACAGAGGATGCAGGAAACAGATATGCAGGCATGGACAGATATGACTGCAGAAGAGTTGTTCTTGATGATCTGAAGGAACAGAAGCTCTTAGAAAAAGGAGAGAAGTACAAATATTCTCTCAGTCACTGTTACAGGTGTAAGACGGTTATAGAGCCTTTATTAACCCTACAATGGTATGTAAATGTAAAGCCGCTTTCCCAAGAGGCGATGAGGGTTGTGAGAGAGGGGAAGATCAAAATCGTGCCGAAGGCGTGGGAAAACACCTATTTTGCTTGGATGGAAAACATCAAGGATTGGTGCATATCACGTCAGATATGGTGGGGCCACAGGATACCAGCATGGTACTGCCAAGAAAGGAAAAGTGAAAAATGCAGAATGCAGAATGGCATTGTTGTAGCTCGAGAAGACCCGGTGGAGTGTCCATATTGTGGTTCTCAAAATCTTATTCAGGACGAGGATGTCTTAGATACATGGTTTTCATCTGCCCTCTGGCCTTTCTCAACTCTTGGATGGCCTGATAAGACGGTTGATCTTGAGACTTTCTATCCTACAACTGTTCTTGTCACTGGGTTCGATATTATCTTTTTCTGGGTTGCAAGGATGATCATGATGGGTCTCAAATTTGTGGAAGACGTTCCTTTCAGGGATGTATATATCCATGCCCTTGTCAGAGATATTAAGGGTCAGAAGATGTCTAAATCAAAAGGCAATGTTGTTGACCCTTTGACTATGATGGACAGGTACGGTACAGATGCCTTTAGGTTTACCCTTGCTGCCTTTGCAGCACAGGGTAGAGATGTCAAGTTTTCGGAAGAGAGGATTGAAGGGTATAGACATTTTGTGAATAAGCTCTGGAACGCATCGAGATTTATTATGATGAACCTTCAGACAGTTGAGACCCAAAAGCAGACAATAGCTCAGGGGCCCACAGCTTTTAATTTATCTGCGAGGTGGATCCTGAGCAGACTTGCTGTTACAGCAGATAATCTGAACAGGGCCCTTGATGAGTATCGGTTTAATGATGCAGCATCTGATATTTATCAGTTTATATGGCATGAATTCTGTGATTGGTATATAGAGATGGCAAAGTCAGATATCAAGAATCCGGAATACCAGAGGAGTGTTATCGAGTGTCTTCTGTGTACCCTTGATGCCTCCTTAAGGCTTCTCCATCCTTTTATGCCCTTTGTTACAGAGGAGATATGGCAGAAGATTCCGCACATCAGGAGAGAGAAAGAAAAAATTGGTGAGAGTATCATGATTTCTGAATATCCAAACTCCTTACCACGAGATTATCAAGCAGAAGAGGACATGTCTTACATTATCGATGCTGTAACAGGGGTAAGGACAATTAGGGGAGAGTTGAACGTCCCCCCGTCCTCTGAGCTTCATGCAGCCATAAAGACATATTCTCGAAAAGCAGAGGCTATATTAGAAGAAAATGTGCCACACCTCAAGAAACTTGTAAATGCTGCTGAGATAAAGATAGGTATGGAAGTTGAAAAACCTGAGGGTTCAGCAACATGTGTTAAGAGTTCTATGGAGATCTATGTTCTTCTGAAAGGGGTCTTGAATATCGAGGCAGAACTGGATAGACTGAAGAAGGCTGAGGTTGATATAGAGGGATCCATCTCTTTCCTCAATAAGAAGCTCCATAATGAAGACTTTCTCTTGAGGGCGCCGAAAGAGGTTGTCGACAAGGAAAAGGTAAAATATGAGGAGCTTACCATGAGGAAGGAGAGGATTATAGAGAGTATGAAAAAACTGAAAGAAGTTGGAGGTGAGAAATGATGCAAAGGGAAGGAAAAGAAATTGAGAAAAGTGACCTCGAATCTATTGAAGGTGAGTTCATTAATATAAGACAGAGTACTGTCAGGTCTGTTGAAGGAGGACATATTGAACTCCAGCAGGTAGGGGCACTCAGTATTGATGGTGAAAAGCTGGAAGTGACACAGGGAGCCGCGCTTTTTCTCCAGGGGAATGATATAAGTCTCAACCAGTGCATGAGTGCAGTCACGGCTGGTGAAAATGTGTCAATAAATTATTCCTTGTCTCCCCTGTCCATCTCAAGAGAACATATAGCAGTTAATGGATCTGCTGTAGGACTTTTGGCGGCAAAGGAAATAAAGTCTGAGAATACTTCAGCACTCTTCGTTGTTGCTAATAAAATAGAGGGAAGTGTAACAACACTCCTTGACTGGCGTTCTGCCCTTGCCTTAGGTGCCACTTTCGGGGGAATATGTGGGTTCCTTTCTTTACTCTTGAAGAGGAGATAGGGTGGACATCCCTCCGAGTGTGATTGATGTTATTAACCAAGCTCTTCAAGAAGATATCGGTCATGGAGATATCACCACATTCCTCTTAATACCGAACGAGACTAAATCGAGAGCACATTATATTGCAAAAGGAAGTTTTGTTCTGGCAGGGCTTTCTTTTGTGCAAGAGGTTTTTCGGAGTCTTGACTCTTCTGCAGTATTTAAAACATTCTATCAGGAAGGGTCAAAGGTCAAACAAGGAGATGTGATTGCTGAGGTTTCAGGAAGAACTCATACCATTCTGAAAGGAGAAAGGGTAAGTCTCAATATCCTTCAAAGGCTCTCTGGTATTGCAACCCTCACAAGTATGTACGTAAAGAGGATAGAAGGGATCAAGGCAAAGATTGTTGATACAAGAAAGACAACACCATGCCAGAGATTTATGGAAAAGTATGCTGTCAGGATAGGGGGAGGATACAACCACAGGTTTGGTCTTTTTGACGGTATCCTTATCAAGGATAACCATATTAAGGCTTTAGGGAGTATTAAGAAAGCTGTGATGGCGGCAAAGAGGGGTCATCACCTTTTTAAGATCGAGGTGGAAGTTAAGAACCTCAAGGAGTTTCAGGAAGCAATAGAGGCTGGTGCCGACATAGTGATGTTAGATAACATGTCAGTTCATGACATGAAAGAGTCCGTGAAGATTGCAAAGGGCAGGGTCATAATCGAGGCATCAGGGAACATTAAACTCGAAAATGTCAGAGAGGTTGCTGAGACGGGTGTTGATTTAATTTCTGTCGGTGCCCTTACCCATTCCGCAACAGCTGCCGATATCAGTCTGAAGATAGTGAAGTAAGTTACAAGGCTGTATGTTTCTTATTTTATATCATTGCATTGGGATGGTCTTAAACTCATCTACCAGTAAAATCGCAATAGCTCTATAGAATTGCTATACCAAAAATGTTTGAAATGATCCAGTCTCCTTTCTTATCGCTTTTTTCTCTTATCGTGATGCGACCATTATTGAAAGTCAGCTTTTCTCCTTTTTTGTAGATCACCGGTGAACCGATATCTTCGGTTGCCTCCAGTGTTATTACCTTCACGTCAATAAGATAACCCTTGGTGCCCATATATCGCTGTTCATTTATTGGTATAGGTTTAATGTTACCAATTTCTATCTCAACGACCTTGTATCTCTTAGCCTCAAAATATTTTGTGATTACCTCCTTTGCGGCATTTTTTGAAGGTGGCATTGTACACCCGGACAACAGGAAAAACAGAATAACAGAGAGTGAAAGAAGTAAACCATGTTTACTGACATTCTTAATGGTCATTGTTATCTCCTATGCAATACAGTTTGTCAGTCTATCTTCTTAAACAGCTGTTTCTTTGCCCTGCAGACTGGGCATACATATGGTAGCTCACCCGCTGCAATGTATCCGCAGACCCGGCAGACATAATAATCGACTTCTGGATTATTCCCGAGATTCTCTAATGCCTTTTTATACAAGGCTGCATGGACCTTTTCAACCTCATTTGCGTAACGAAAGCTAATCTCAGCAGCCTTTTTATCTTCTGCTTTTGCATCTTCGATCATCTGTGGATACATCTCCTGGAATTCATACGACTCTCCGTTAATAGTTTTGTTGAGATTTTCTTTTGTGCTTTGTATACCACCGAGTTCTCTGAGATGGTTGTGGGCATGGACTGTCTCTGCCTCACCAACAGCCCTGAAGAGTTTTGCGACCTGCTTATAGTCTTCCTGCTCTGCCTTTTTTGCAAAGGCAAGATACCTTCTGTTTGCCTGTGATTCACCTGCAAATGCATCCTGAAGATTCTTTTTTGTTTTTGACATAAACTTGTTTCTTTCTATGATAGTTATTTTCTCAAGAATCAAGGGATTTCTCAAGAAAAATGAGCTGATTGGTGATATTTGTCTTAACAACTGGTCATAGGTGCTGAAGGGGTTAGGTATAACGTTTTCTGTTTATCACAGGTAAGTAACCAATTCTTATAAATCAGTTACATATTAATATTTGGCCTTGATATTATCGAATCCATATCGATAGAAAGCTCTGAAAGATGAACTTGAAGGTCATGCTCTTATGATTTTTTATAGGATACTACTGGCCGCATACCAGAAATCCCCTCAATTTTTAACGTATTATAATCCATACATAGAGACCCCTTTTTAATAGGGTTTAGCAGGGCATTAAGTAATATTTTTCTTTAAATATCTAATGGTTAACAAAATATAACTCTCTCTGGCACATCATTTGCTTCGCCTTATTTCTGATAACCCTCTTTCCCCTACAAACTGCTGCCTATCCCCCATAAGGCAGCAGTGCCTTTAAAAGAAAGGAAGTGAGAACAGACTCTAAAAATCGTATATTTACCCACCAGTTGCATAAATTTTCTTCGCTTGAGGAGGCAGATGTGATGAAAAGCCCTGCCATCGACACCTTACAGCCCTCCCATGTGGTCTGCCAGCCTTTTCAGGAATACACAAAAGGTGGAATCTACGGTCACGTGTATCAGAATAAAATCTTGTAGATTTACAGGGGTTTTCAGCATTTCTGCCTCCTTGTTAATGCAACGTTTGGGTTTAATGAAGTAAGGAGGGTGTCTGAATCAACCAACAGGAGGTTTGCTCTTGACAAGCAATTCTCGGTGAAACTGAAAACCCTTGAGATTGCTTCGCTCCGCTCTCAATGACAAGACAAGTTTTCGTAATCCGTCATTGCGAATCCCGAAAGCATTCGGGATGAAGCAATCTCGTCTCTTTTTCATCGAGAATTGCTGGCTCTTGACAGATTTTCATTTTTTATTCCATTATAGTCTTAATTCTGGTTAACCAAGATGGAGGACATTTTATGAAAACATTATCATTGTCAGAGGTAAAAATGAAATTAAGTGGGCTTGTTAAAGAGGTCAGTGCCACCGATGAGGAGATCGTCATCACAAAGAATGGTGCTCCTGCAGCTGTTCTCATAAGTCATGATGAATTCGAGAGCCTGAGAGAGACAATTGCTATTCGGTCTGATGCATCATTCATGAAAGAGATTAAAAAGGGATTAAAAGCATTAAGGAATAAGAAGGCACAATTGTATACACTCGATGAGTTTTTTAAATAGCTCTGAAATGAAAAAACCCACGCATAAGCTCAGGGTTCCAGATGATGTAGCAGAGCTTGTTAGAACGATGCACCCTAAACTTAAGAAAAAAATCAAAGTATCTTTACAGATGATATTATTGAGTCCATATATCGGGAAGGCCCTGAAAGATGAACTTGAAGGTCTGAGAAGCTTTCGTTTGAGCCGTTTTAGAATAGTCTACAGGATTTCAACAAAAAAACAGATCGAGATTATTGCTGTCGGTCCACGTGAACGTATCTATATGGAGACATTAAGGCTGTTAAGCAAAGAGAAAAGATCATGAGTAGGGAGTGAGTATCAGATAATGCCAGGACAACCGTTTTTTTCCTGACCTCCGTACCTCAATTGAATAACCAGTCTGCTTATTTCTCACAGAAATGTTGAGCTTTACATTTCTGTGAGAAAGTGAGATATCTCTAAAAACCGCTCAAGATCGCTCTTTCTATCTGTACTCAATACAACAGGGGTGTGAAATTCCGAAAATGATTCTTGGAAAATGATTCTTGTATTGATATCTTGATACAAGTGTTTTACATGGGTCCATCCCATGCGAAAAAGTTAAGCTAATGTATTGTATCCGTAATACCTTTACTAATTGTCATTCTGGACTTGATCCGGAATCCAGTTTCTTTGCTTCTGGATTCCAGTTTTCACGGGAATGACAGCAGGAGCGTTATTGTAAAGATGAGTTTCGATACAGAACACTAATGGTTCGAAATTTTCAGTTAGAGATCCAAATTTTGAAACAACTTTGCGATTATGGTGTTGGATATCACAACACCCTTACGGGTTAGTCTAAATGCATCATCTCTCACCTCGATATGCCCGCTATCGATCATCTCCCTGCCGGCAAGCAGGATATCCAATCCTTCGTTTTGAGCACGTTTAATGCTGATTCCCTGGGTTTTCCTGAGCCCGAGAAATATCCATTCCCTGAGACTATCCTGTAATGTAAGGCATATTTTATCCTCTTCAGGGATTACACCTCTACTCAACTGATTTATGTACGTATGAATATCCTCAACATTTCTTGATCTCAACCCGTTGATAAACGAATGAGCCCCAGCACCTGCGCCGATATATTCGCCTCTGTTCCAATAATTGAGATTATGGCTGCATTGAAATCCTGGTTGTGCAAAGTTCGATATCTCATAATGTTCGTAGCCGTTATTTGCCATGCTGTCGATTGTATAGTTATACATATCGAGGATTGAATCTTCAGGAGGCATTTTAAGGTTACTAACGGGGTGTAAGGGGGGATTACTTATTAAATCGAACAAGATTGTCCCCTTTTCAGGCGTTAGTTCATAGGTAGAAATATGTGCAGGCGAACACTCGGCAGCCCTTGAAAGCGACTCACGCCATGAATTGAAGGACTGAGCGGGAATTCCGTAAATCAAATCAATAGAAAAATTCCTCAATCCTGCTTTTCCGATAAGCGCAATTGACCGCAACGCTTCCTCGGATGTGTGAATTCTGCCGAGAACTTTCAGTTCCTCATTATTAAATGACTGTACCCCCATACTCAGCCTGTTTACACCAAGACAAAGGAGCAAGTATATTTTGGATTCAGAGAGCGTACCGGGATTTGCCTCCACTGTAAGTTCTGTGCTGGGAGAAAGTTCGTAATTATCTTTTAAGCATGAGAAGATTTGTCTGAAGCATTCATCAGGCAAAAGGGAAGGGGTGCCGCCGCCGATATAAACCGACTTTAATTTTCCCACCAGATTTTTTTTGAGAAATAGCTCTTTGCAGAGTGCACGGGCGTATGCATATGCTGTCGATTCGTCATAAGGCACAGAAAAGAAATCACAGTAAATGCATTTTTTAATACAGAAAGGGATATGGATATAAATTGAATCAGCCATTTTTATTTATGTAATCCCCTTAATCTTGGAGGAGGTGTCAATGAATTCATTAATGAGACTAAGTCTTACTAAGGAATTCATAAGTAAAACCACACCCCCTCTCCCTTCCCTCTCCCACCAGGGGAGAGGAACGTTATTCCTTCCCCTCCCTTGATGGGAGGGGACTGAGGGGAGGGTGTTAGAATGTGTCCTTACTTATGAACTTCTTAGTAGCTTTTTTCGTCATTCCTGCGAAAGCAGGGAACTAATAAATGAACTGGATTCCCGTTTCCACGGGAAACCCTGGATTCCGCATCAAGTGCGGAATGACCTACTTGTAACAATAAGTTTAAAAATTTCATTTCGCTATTTGACCTTCAGCACTGCCAGAAATGCCTCCTGGGGCAGTTCGACCTTACCAAACTGCTTCATCCTCTTTTTCCCCTCTTTTTGTTTCTCAAGCAGTTTTCTCTTGCGGGTTATATCGCCGCCGTAGCATTTTGCGAGGACATCCTTTCTGACCTGCCTGACGCTCTCTCTTGCAATAATTTTATTACCGATTGCAGCCTGAATAACAACCTCAAACATCTGCCGCGGAATGATTTCCTTTAATTTTTCTGCCAGCTCACGGCCTTTGTAATAAGCCTTATCTCTGTGGACTATCAAAGAGAGCGCATCAACGACCTCTCCATTCAGTAGAATATTTAACTTGATAAGATCTGATTCCCGGTATCCGCTGAATTCGTAATCCATGGACGCATATCCTTTTGAGAGAGATTTTAACCTGTCATAGAAGTCCCATAGAATTTCGTTCAAAGGAAGTTCATATTCCACCTTGATTCTGTCTTTCGCGATATAGGTGAAGCCCTTTTGAATTCCCCTTTTTTCCTGACAGAGATCTAAAATCGGACCTATGAAATCAGAGGGCATCAAAATAGTCGCAAGGACAAAAGGCTCTTCGATGAGATCGAATATCTCAGGAAAAAGAGCCGGATTCTCAATCTGCAGAACCTCTTTAGCAGATTTTGTTACCCTGTACACAACTGTTGGTGCTGTACTCAGAAGAGAAAGATCAAACTCGCGTTCGAGTCTCTCCCTTATAATTTCCATATGCAGGAGACCTAAAAAACCACATCGGAAGCCAAACCCGAGGGCAAGAGACGTCTCCGGTTCATATACGAAAGATGAATCGTTCAACCTCAGCTTGTTCAATGCATCCCTGAGAGCTTCATATTGATGAGATTGCGTCGGATAAAGACCGCAGAAGACCATCGGTCTGATATCTTTATATCCTATACAAGGTTTTTTTGCAGGTGTCTCATCATCTGTTATGGTATCACCTATTTTTGTATCAGTAACCCGTTTGATTCCCGCAAAGATATAGCCGACTTCTCCTGCTGAAAGCCTCTCAACAGGCTTCATCTTGGGTGTAAAAACCCCCACCTGGGACACTTCAAAGACGCCTCCGGTTGCCATAATGCGGATATGTTTTCCCGGCACAACACTTCCATCAAAGAGTCTTACAAGAACAAGAACACCCTGATAATTGTCAAACCATGAATCAAAGATAAGGGCTTTGAGAGGTTTCGCATCGGCTCCCTTTGGAGCAGGAATCCTTCTCACTATCGCCTCGAGGATTTCCTTTGTCCCTATGCCTTCTTTCGCGCTGGCAAGAATAGCATCGGAACAGTCAATACCAATGACCTCTTCTATCTGGGCTTTTGTCTTCTCAGGATCTGCTGCAGGAAGGTCTATCTTATTGATTACCGGAACTATTTCTAGATTATGCTCCATAGCATGATACGCATTCGCAAGAGTCTGTGCTTCAACACCCTGGGAGGCATCAACAACAAGGAGTGCGCCTTCGCATGAAGCAAGGCTCCGCGATACTTCATAAGAAAAATCGACATGTCCGGGTGTATCTATAAGATTCAGTATGTAATCCTTCCCGTCATCGGCAACATAGTGAAGCCTTACTGCATGAGCTTTAATGGTGATACCCCGTTCTCTTTCAAGGTCCATTGAATCAAGAACCTGGGCAGTCATCTCCCTTTCACTGAGTGCACCGGTATATTCCAGCAGCCTGTCAGCAAGGGTTGACTTCCCGTGATCGATATGGGCTATGATTGAAAAATTGCGTATGGATTTTGTCATAACCAGAATTGTTATTTTATCATAAAATGTTCATATGATTATTTAATACAGTCCTGCCCTCCCGTGAACTGAATTGCCGATAGATTATGGAGTTGAGAGGACATTGCTACAGAATCCATTAAAAATGGTAAATTTGAAAACCTTAGAAGTTCGTAATGCTCCAAATCTTAAAATGTTGCTATGACGAGGATATCTCCTGGTTTAGACCGATGCCGAGATTCCAGTAGCTTGACCCTGGAATAATCATGTGAATAATACCGGTTAATACTTTTTCTATAAGTTTTCAGTAATGGTCCTTGCAAAATCCGAGAGTGTCTCATCTCTGGCTCCGAAGATTACATACGTATCCCATTTGTGCAGCATTTTTAAAGTAGCATCTCTTTTTTCGATCACCTCTACAGATTTGCCCTTGTCTCTTATACCATCTGCAAGATCCTGACTTGATATATCTTTACTCGCCGTTCCCCCGGCATAAAAGATAGGCAGAAGAATGAGATGGTCAGAATCATCAAGATTCTGTGCAAACACATCAATGTATTCCTTTTTCATCATCTTTGTTGGACCAAAGCCGTGAGGTTGAAAGATGTAACAGACACCTTTTTTGATATTTTTCATTGCGTGCATGAGAGAGGAGATTTTATGTGGATTGTGGGCATAGTCGTCAATAACAAGATGTTTTCCATCATTGAGATGGACATCAAAACGCCTCTCTATACCTTCAAAATCTTGGATTATACTTGCGATATCTTTTAAGGGAATTCCTGTTTCTGAAAGTATGGCTATACAGGGAAGGGCATTATAGAGGTTGTATCCTCCTGGAAGAGAAAGGCCAAAATGAATACCGTTTAAGGAAAAGTCTGTACTGAATTCGTTAAAAACAATATCGGTTGCTCTGTATTTTGATGGAGAATCTATGGAAAATGTGATTGCATCTTTTGGTGTGATTGTTTTTAGTTTCTGATCATCAGCATTTAACACAACCATTCCCTCTGTATTGTCGATGAGGGTTTTGAACATCTCAGCCGTAACCTCTATAGCGTTGTGGTCAAGGTGAAGATTTAAAAGTATTAGATGTTCAGGTTTGTACTTGGTAATCGTGCTGTCTGACTCGCATGCCTCTATGATGAGGGTATCACCATCTCCTGCTGAGGAATTACCCGGGTGTTTTTCTGTTCTGAATTGTTTTACCCTGCCTCCGCCTATAAAATTCGGACTCAGTCCGAGCCTCTGCATTAAAAATGCGAGCATCCCTGCTGTTGTTGACTTCCCGCTTGTCCCGGCAACAGCAATAGTCCTAAATTCTGATATAAGCTCAGCGAGGTATTCTGGTCTTGTTTTAATTGGTATTCCCAGGGATGTTGCTTTTATGAATTCCGGCCTGTCATGCTCTACAGCCGTACTGAAAACTATGAAATCGAAGGAACGGTCAAGAGCGCTTCCGTCCTGGGGTACGATCATAATTCCTTTTAATGTTAATGATGAGTACAAGGGATGTGTTGGATTTTTGTCAAAACTCCTGTCTGATCCAACAACTGTATGGCCTCTGTCAGCCATAAAGGACGCTATTGCCGATACCCCACTTCCACCGATGCCTGAGAAAAATATTTTTAAGGGATTGTCAAACATGCAATATTATAGCTTTTCTCTTATTCAAATTGATGATATCTAACATAATCAGCAAAATGTTAGGCGACTGCAATTGTCATTGCGAGCGCAGAGACAATATTTATAAAATATGTTGTTTAATAACATAATAAGAGATTAAGAATTATGAATCCAATGTTTCTTAAAGGAGGAAGATATGGATGCCATTGAATGTATTAAGACAAGGATGAGTATCAGAAAATTTAAACCCGACCCTGTACCGTTAGAAATTTTGAAGAATATTATTGATACGGCAAAATGGAGTCCCTCATACAAGAACACTCAACCCTGGGAAGTTGTAATTGTTTCAGGTAAGAAAAAAGGAGCATTGTCAAAGCTTCTTGCAGAACTACTTGAAAACAATACCAAACCATGCCCTGATCTGCCCGAACCTCTGTCATGGCCTCCTGCCATAGAAGCAAGGATTACTGCTCTTATGAAAAAAAGAAGTGAATTAACAGGGGTAGATATGTTTTCATTGGAGGCCTTGAGAAGAGCAAAAATAGCGAACTTTCAGTTTTACGGAGCACCACATGGCATATTCCTCTTTCAGGATTCATCGCTTACCGCATGGTCTATTTTTGATATGGAGCATGTCCCTCAAATAGTTGAAGTAAGTAAGCGACTCGATTAAACTGATTTACCTATTAACCATCAAATTTAAAGGAGTCGCTTATGAAAAGAGAATACCGGAAAATGGCACGGAAAGCAAAC
>Ga0315282_10009527_pt1 | contig 15433 bp, 10 predicted proteins | sample YL17G07_20_MG_FD_203693 | JGI IMG/M metagenome (GOLD analysis project Ga0315282, IMG submission 203693) | Sediment microbial communities from Yellowstone Lake, YNP, Wyoming, USA - YL17G07_20 | ecosystem: Environmental > Aquatic > Freshwater > Lake > Sediment | place: USA: Wyoming | collected... | reverse complement strand
ATGATTCCGACGATCAGACTGGAATCCATCCCTCCGCTTAAAAAAGCGCCTAATGGAACGTCACTGATGAGTCTCAGTCGGACTGATTCCTCAAGTTTCCCGCGGATCAGATCACACCATTCTGTAAGGCTTCGCGGGTTCTGTTGTTTGGGGATGAAATGGAGCTTCCAGTATCTTTCGATTTGAACTGTCCCGGGTTCTCGAAAGAGCAGGTAGTGGGCTGGAGGGAGTTTCCTGATCCCCTCAAAAATAGTCTCAGAAGAGGGAACATATTGATAGGTCAAATAGTGGTGGAGGGCAGATGTATTGACCTTCCTCTCAATAGTGGAATCTTGAAGCAGGGCTTTGATTTCCGAGGCAAAGATAAAATGGTCCTTTTGATGATAATAGACCAAAGGTTTTTTCCCCAGTCGGTCGCGTGCCATAAAGAGCTGTCTTTGCCTGGAATCCCATATCGCAAACGCAAACATTCCTCGGAACCGGTGAAGGCAATCTACCCCCCACTCTTCATAGGAATGAAGGATCACCTCGGTATCGGACTTCGATTTAAAACGGTGCCCTTTCCTTTCCAGCTCCACCCTTAACTCTTGAAAATTATAAATCTCTCCGTTGAAAACGATCCATATTTTTCCATCTTCATTACACATGGGTTGGTGCGCAGCCGATGAGAGATCAATAATGGGAAGGCGCCGATGACCTAAACCAACCTCAAATCCATTTTCGCCCGATGGTAATTGGAAAGTTTTTTTCATTTCAAAATATCGGCTGCCCCTGATAAAAACCATCCCCTCGTCATCCGGTCCTCGATGAGCCAGAATATCGCACATCCTCCTAATCGTCTTAGGATTTATACTCTTTTGATGGAAATTTATCTCCCCGCAGATCCCGCACATTTAATCAAACTCCCCAAAACATACTAACATGCATCCAGGCTGAATGGTGGCCGCTTTTCCGCAAGGGTTCTGTAGAGTTTTAAGATTTCAGGAATGTAAAGACTGGAAGCGTACCTTTTGCTCATGCGATTGGAAATCTCTTCCCGATTGAGAACTAATAGTTTTTGAAATTCTGGAGACTTGGGAGTCTCCCTCAATCCCTCCAGCACGATTCCAGCCTTTTCTTTCCGAATGACTTCTGCCGTATCCCCGACCTTATCGGAAACGATACAAGGGAGCCCACAACACATATACTCGCTGAACTTGATGGGGGCCGCCACATGGTTCGTCAGGGTATCCTCTCTCAACAAAACCCCAACATCAGCGGCACATAAATACCCTGCGACTTCGGCATGAGGCACTTGAATAACCCTCACATCATCGGGCTGGATTTGGCCCTTTATAACTTTCATTAACAGGTTTGGTTCATGGGTCAAAAACAGCATAAAGAGATTGTTTACTATCTGCTTCAAGTTGACAAAGAGATTAACGACATTTTCAAGCTTTTGCCATGGTGCAACTCCACCTGAATAAACGAGGACTGTTCGATTTGAAATCCCTATCTTTTTTCTATGGAGATCTCTTAAAGCCTTGTTGAAATTGAATTGAGAGACATCAACGAATGTAGGAATTACAATGACATTCTTAATGCGATAATTGGTTTGGAGATGCGCTTTAAAAGCATTTGATACACATAGAATTGTTTCAGCATTTCGAACCACTTGGTCTTCTATCCTTTGATATAATTTACTTAAATATTGAGCAAATAAATTCCTTGCTACCCCCCTGGACCTGTCCATGACTTCATCTGTCACGGCTCCCCTTAAATCTGCAATGATAGTAATGAGATTTCGGCTCTCCCTTTTTAGAGTTAAACCCCGATAGGCATTGAGGTGTCCACGACAGTGGATCACTACCCTCTCCTCCCCACCCCACCAACTTTTTAAGAAAGGATGAATGCGTTTCACATCCATAATCAAAGATCTTTTAAATATGGGAGGGGCTTGTTGAAAGTAATAAGTTTTAATGCCTTTTGATCCCAGCTCCTCCTTTTTCTTCAAATATCGTTCTGTCGTTTTAAAACGGAATGGATTGAAAGCAAAGTGAATTAAATTAAATTGAGATTTCAGGGCGCTCTCTAGGAGAGGAAACACCTGAGAATCAAAGGCGGTGTCCATTATTCCGGTGCTTAAGTAGCAAACTTTAGGTAGAATCATGAGTGCCTTTAAATACGCTAATGGCTAACCGACCCGAAATCAATCCTAACCTGTGTAACGCATCTTGATCGGTAACATCGAATCAATTGATTCTTTGCCCGTTCGCCATATCCCTTGCTGAAGAAGCCTTCCAGGGTTTCGACTCGGTCAAACCCTTTCAGAAGCATTTGGGGGCGAAGGTCATCGATCCAAATCTGCAAGCAAAACTCTTCAACGCCAATTTTGTCAATATGGACGACCTCAGCCTCTGGGGCGAGATTAAAATTGAGCTCGAACGGCCCGTCCCCGTCGATCCAGTCTTCGATGATAAGGGAATGACCTTCCCGGTTGAATCGACGGCGGTGCCTTTTCCCGAACCCAGAATGTTCTCCTTCAAGACATTCGGTACTCAAATCAAGGAGATAGGCCTTCGCTTCATCTTTCATCGAGAAAAGGCCCTCCACCCCGTCTAACCAGTCATTTTGCTCACGCCCCTCTGAGCTGACCGTATTATGAGATCGGGTGGACCGAAAAGCATTTCTCATTTCAGGAACCGGAGTATAGAGGTAGCTCCCACCATCCACGATGAAATCACAACCTTTGAGGTTAAGCTCAAAGGAAAGATTGTCGTTGTGCGCATGGCCTCCATTGCCGTTTTGACCGGTGGACCCGCAACGTATGACCAAGTAAAAATCTTTTGAACGATAGACATACAATCCGAAGTCAGGATAAACGTAAAGTCTGACATTTTCGTCGTCGGGTTGACGTGGCGTCGAGTTCACCCTCTTTCCGACGGGTACTCTCTCTGCAGTAGCCGATCCATCCTTGGGAAGATAAGAAGGCAAATGGATTCCTTTGGCCAGTTGTCGTATGACCTCGGTGTCTGGCCATTCTTCACCCGCGAATTCTGCAAAGTCACTCCTTCCAAAGAGCCCATTCACGGCAGCCACCAGATGACGATGGTCAAGGTGATCTTCATCCCAGTACAAGTCATGGCCGGGCAGGTCCGAATAGCCGTTCAAATAGGTGTAACGCTTCGTCGCTTCAGACGCGGCCATCGGGTGAAATACCGGCTGAAGCTTCAGAAATCGGCCGCTGTCGTTATCCCCAATCTGTGCAATGTGTCGATTAGGCTTGGTGACATGCATGGTGAACTCTGCCATCTTTTCCAATCTCTCGATATACCAACCTGGAAACGGAGAAACGCGGCTACTCCCTGCGACAGGGTAAAACGAAATTGGGCCAGGTTTTAGCCGGGGACGCCTCCCAGGAGAACGATGACCATCTTTTTTCAATGCGTCCTGTTTATCTTCTGACAGTCCCAAGATGAGTGCCGAAGCATACACAACCATTTCTGCTAACAAACGATGATAGCTGGTGGATGCCTCAAAGCTGGCTCCGTCGGGCGTGAATTGGCTTTCCACCTCCGGCTCCAACTCCTGGACCGAAAAGGCCAACCATGCGTCTGTCTCTGCTGTACACGGAAGATAGGCAGCCACGAAAAGCAACCCGACGACATTCGAAAGATAGTGATTCCCCCTGAGATCCCTGCTCCATTCAAGATTATTCACAATATGTCGACCGTGCGTGTAGATGCTAAGGAAAAACTCTCTCTCAAATATCTCGTCAAACTCCGCACCATTAGACGCGAACAAATCATAGGCCATAAGCCAGTTTGAAACCCGAATGGCGACATCCATTGTACTACGCCAATTCACTCCAAACCGTGGAGGATTGGTAGCGATAAAATCGAGCACCTGATTACGAAATTCACGTTCATACACTCCGGGTTCTTCAAAACCTGCATGCCTACGTCTTGCCAATCCGTAGGCTAAGGCCAATTGGGGTAAGTGTTGCATCCGTGCCAGTTCCCATGGCACTTTGACATCCACACCCCGTTTATTACCATAAGGGATATCGAGATACCAGGTATCTTCGGCCCAACGGTATCCAGATTTAAAATCCAAATGCCAGTCGATAGGAATATAACCCTTATCCACTAAACGCCAGATCCGTTGAGACGTTGCCAAATTCGACCGATTAATCCGACCTTCCAACCATCGGCCTTCACTGTCTGCATGGACCTCTGATCCCATCTCATAGTGATGGCCTTCAACCCCCCTGCAAGATTTTCCATGCCTCACTTCCAACCAACCCGATCCGAGAAGGCTGAAGCGATGTGCAAGGTAATGCTCAGTCACTGCTGCGACCGTCCGGGTGTTTACACCCATGTAATTGTCCGATGAGGGAAGAAGATAACTGTGAAGTTCACCATGGGGAGAGACCAAGGAATCCTTGTAAGTGGAGCTTCTGTGATCCCATTGCCACCTCCATGTCAATCTTAAACTCCGGAGACCCCGCTCTACTGCTTTCATGATCAAGACATGCAGGGGAAGCGAAAGAGCACGCCTAAGATAATGTTTCAATTTCATCCACAGCGCTCCTTCAGCTTCTCAATAATCTTTCTTGTGTGCTCTCTCCAGGTATATTTTGCAATAACTTCCTCACGAGCAGCTTTTCCGAGCTTCACCCTTCTCGGTTCATCATCGATTAATGTTTTTAAACCGATCATCAGTGAATCAATATCTCCTGGCTTAACCAACCAGGCCGTATAGTCATGTTTAAGAACTTCTCCAATTTGGTTTAAGTCGGATGCAACAATGCCCTTCCCCATCGCCATGTATTCAAATAACTTCGTGGGTGATCCAAAAAAAGGAGTTCCATCAGGGTTGGGTTTATGTGAAGCCACCAAAATATCGCAGGCTGCAAGAAATTCCGGTCCCTTTTCCTGAGGTATTAATCCGGTTAGGATACATTCCTTGATCAAACCAAATCTCTCCAAATTTTTTCTCACCAATGGCATGGTTGCCCCATCTCCAATCAACAAAAGTCCAATTCCTTTTCTATAATCCGGAAATTCTTGCAACAATCTTCCAAAGGCTTCGGCCAATACCTCTGCCCCATGCCATTTCCCAAAAGTACCGATAAATCCAATGACCGTCTTCCCGTCCAGGTTATGCTGACGGCGGATACCCGAACCATCAACATCTGCCGAATAAAGGCCTAGGTTTCTGGAATATGTCAGTGAGAATTGTAATCTTTAAATCGTTCATAAAATCATGCCTAATCTATCTATTGCTTCTTTATCAGGGCAATCAGACACCAGCCATCCCATGCCCCTTTCATGAAGAAGGACCCGATAAAACCAAATAGATTAAACAACAATGCTTTAGGGGACCGATTCAACCAAAGTCTGGGGAGCCATCCTCCCGGAACTATTTCCTCAATTAATAATCCGGATCGTTCGCAGATCAGTTTCAATTCGTCTACGGAAATTGGGCTGATATGCCCGTAATGTCGATCAGTATCTTCAAATTGATGAAAGTGCCCTTTAAAGAAAAAGTTTACTCTGGAAAACCATGAAGTAATATTCGGCGTGGAAATCAATATCCACCCTCCTAACTTAACTAAATCTCTTAGATCTCGGATAAGCTGCCATGGGTTTTCTATGTGCTCAATAACTTCGATTCCGAGAACCAAGTCAAAGGATTCGCGATGTTTTCTTACAAAAGATGAAATGTCTCCTGGATTATCGAAATTCAGTCTCTCAAATTCCGTCCTTGCCCTGAATTTTTCTTGATCGATATCTACCGAGTAGACTTGGTATCCCATGTCATAAAGTCGCTGAGATAAAGCGCCTTCCCCAGCACCAAAATCAAGTATTTTTGAACCTTTCGCCAAAATACCATCAACAATAGTTGCTAATTGATCGTGGAGGCCTGTGTCTGACATGATGCAAATGTCTTTATAATATCTCAAGGGTTTGGTAGTCATAAAAGATATTCTCTTCATTTTTCAAATACCATCAAATGCTGTAATGCAATCTCAGATCCCTTGCCATAGAAGTAGTCCATCAAGGCGTACTCCAATGGGTAGTCTAAGTGAATAGCCAGAAAATCTCTGAACGGGGTGAATGATGGTAATTTCATTCGAAACACGTTAAAGCAATGCCCTGATCTATGCACTGAATTCATTCCGTACTTCTTAAACTTTTTTTCCCATTCAGAAATATTCAAGCCATAGACATGCGGTGACGGGTCTTTCCACGTACTTTCGATCAGGATGGCTTTCCCGGCTGGTTTCAAAACCCTCGAAATCTCGGCTATGCCTTTTTCCTTAAGTTCATACGGTAAATGCAGTAATACAGTTGTCGAGTTCACGAAATCAAAGCAGTTATCTCGAAATGGCACTTGAGTTACAGAAGCTTGGCAAGCGCGAAACCCTTTACTTTCACAAACTCGTACGGCATATTCGGACAAATCAATGCCTGTGGCAATGGCCCCATATTTTTTCTCAAAGAATGATAACCACCGTCCTTTCCCACAACCAATATCCAGTACTTTTTTCCCCGTTACATCTATTCCCTCTTTATTAAGATATTTAGTGAGGGCGTATTTTTGAATTCGGTCAAAAAATAGGTTGAAATAGACGGGCTTATTCGGGAAACAGACTGACGACAAATCACTGGCAGCTGTTAAGTGAATGTTGTTCCAATAATGGACATATTGTTTAACGCTCAATTTTTGCATTCTTTTATGCTACTTGCCTTTTATAAGCAATAATTGTTAATAGAATTACACATCCATAGGAGATAGTACTCGCAACGGCGGCCCCTCCAATGCCAAACTTATTGATGAGCATAAAGTTGAGAATTATATTAATGCAAACACCGAATATAGAAAATAAGGTAGGAAGCCAGAATTTTCCACGATTATACGATAAGTACTGGCTTAAAACCTTTCCGGCCGACCAAAATACCACTCCGGGAATTAGTAAAACAAGCGGCCAAATTGCATCAGAATAGGGTTCTCCATATAAAGTAAAAATTAATGGATAAGCCAGTACGCCTAACAAAATGCCAGATCCACTGCTAATCAAAAGTTGGACTTTGAAAAGACGTCTTGTTAATGCGTAGCTTTCTTTTGCGGAAGCAGAACTGATCTTGTACAGTGCAGCCGAAATAATTGCAGTATCCAATATGAAAAGCACTTCTGCCCAGCGGGCGCTGACAGCATATATGCCCACCGCATCGGTTCCTAACCAGTAATTGATCATCACTTGGTCAACCTTAAAATGAAGAACATTTGCGATGAACCCCACGTAGATCACTAATCCGTATTTCAGGCTTTCACGAGCCAAGGGAATACTTGGTCGTAACCGCGGTTCCTGCCTAAAAAGTACAAAAAAAGCCACTATTCCATTGAGAAGGGTCAATAAAACCGTTAGTGCCACAATGCGGTCAAGGTCCAACCAATCCAATTTCCATAGGCTAAAAATAACAGTGACATTGCAAACTGTGAAGTAAAAACCAATACGGTAGGTTGCCACCGCTCTATTGATTCCAGTCATGATGTTTGTCCAGATCAACCGATAATATGTCACAGTGGACAGGAGAAATGGTAGCAAAATCACCCAAACATCTAACCCAGGAAAAATTGCGACCCAAAAACGCAAACCAAGCCAACCAATCAGAACCGTTGGGATACCTGCAAGAATGGAAAAAACGAACCCCGTACCATGGACCTCACAGAGTGGCCACCCTTTATTAGCCAAGTAGTATAAAAGTCCGCTACCAAAACCCAGCAGACCAAAATCCAAAATAAATGAACTCAGCAGGCTAAAAAGGTCAAAGATCCCTTTCTTTGCCGGGCCTAAGGTTCGAGCGACAATAATGCTTCCAGCCAACCCTAACCCCAAACTTATGCCCTGGATGACGTAAATCTGAAGTGCATCCCTTCGAATTGGCCCTCCTGCAAAGAGAGTCTCTATTCTATTGATCAAGCACACCCCTCCTGGGATCTAACAATCTAATCAGAGCCATCAAATTGTCATTTGCCTCTTTATAAAAATGGTCTCCCCACGCCTTAATGTCTTCTGTAGGCGGATGAAATAATGCCCTTTTAATTTGTTGGATAAGCTCTTTTTCGTTCCCAAAATCATAAAGAAGCATCCCTCGTGTTTCCCCAACCCTGGTCGCAACAACTGGGGTGCCTGACCAAAGTGCTTCCACCCTTGATAAGCCGTAGCTCTCAAATGCAAGCCCTCTGACAAAAACATCGCTCCTCTTCAAAAATTGCAGAACTTGGGGATGGGGAATATTTTTCAGAACAATGATCCATTCCCTTTCCTGAAGGACTTCCGACTCATAATTTTCGTCAACCGCGAAAGATCCGTCAATCAGCAATAATCCAATATCTAATGCTGATTCATCACGAATATTTTCGACCGCATCTGCAATATGTTTGAATCCATACGATGGTATAAATACACCGATGGAGCAGACCAATTTTTCATACCGGGAAATGGATCTTTCCACTTCTACAGATAAAGAAGAGTTTGACTGATTAGACGGAATGGGTAATAAACTTTTAATCAAAGAGACTTTTTGTTTCACGTTCATATTATTCCGTAGCCAGAAGTAGATATCCTCACTAACCGCTATAAATTCATCAACAAATTTGATGGACAAACGGCAAAAAGATTTCCGGACAATTCCAAAGGTTTTATAACGTGCAGGAAGCGATCCATCATGGATAATTTTTATCCATTTGAATCTTCTTAATAGTTTAATTAAAAGCCATGCCAACATTACGTTTACAAATAGATCTCCAAGAAAAAAAGCAGTCGAATCTACGCAAGTGTCGCCTTTTTTTACCTTAACGAAATTCTTAAATACGCTCGCAACGGTTGGCTTTACGCCATTACAGTTAGAATCACTGCGCCGCCGATAAATTTTCAGCTCACAATTGACCCCAAACCTTTTTAAAAATTCATTCAAGGCATAAACATATATAGCGACTCCGCCATACGGAGGAGGATAAAGGCCGAAAAGAATAAGTTTGCTCATCTTATATATTCCTTCCACCACAATGCAAAATTCAGCAAATACCAAAGCTGTGTGCCATGTCCCCGATCGAAGAGACGCATGACCTGAGATTCGTTAAAAAAATCGGTCTGATGACAGAAGTCACTGATTTCCTTTCTACTCTTCTCACCAAGCCGATCAAAGAACCATTCATGCACAGGAACTCCAAACCCTTGCTTTTTACGATCAATCAATTCGTCTGGGATCAAACCACGCACAGCCTTTTTAAGGATGTACTTGAGGGTTCCGTTTTTTGTCTTTATTGACTCAGGAATACTCATCGCCAATTCTACAAATTTATGGTCAAGAAAAGGGACACGTCCTTCTAAGCTCACGCCCATGCTCATCTTATCCACCCGCATCAGCAACAGTTCTGGCAGTCGAAAATTGAGATCGAGATAACTCATCCAGTTGAGGTGGGATTTCTCCCAGGCATTGACCTCAAAGCGCTGCCGGATCGGCTTCAGTATCTCCCAGGAAGACAAATTAGCGAACTGCTTGCGTAGGCGGGGTGAGAGCAAGCGCTGCTTTTGAGCCTCGGTGAATGCTTCGGCCCCGCCCCAGAAGATTGGCTGGTCGAGGCACCCCCGGCGCAGCCACTCGTAGTAGACGGCTCGTTCTTTCCCTAAGAGTCTCAAACCCGCAAGACCCAGTTTCTTCAATAAGTTTGGTACCGGCAGACGATCATACCGTTGAAGCCGAAGCGCCCTCTTCCAACCAGGATAACCCCAAAACAGCTCATCGGCTCCCTCGCCTACTTGACAGACAATCACACCGTTTTCCCTCGCCAGTTTGGAGACGTAATAGACCGGCACACAAACCGGGTCGGCAATGGGTTCGTCCTGCAAATGCACCATGTGTGGCAGGAAGTCGATCAAGTCCTTTTGTGTCAGAAGCTTTTCGTAGTGTTCAGCCCCCACCCGTGTCGCTATTTGGCGTGCGTAATGTGTCTCATTCTTATAGCTTTGATACTCCCCCTGATATCCGATGGTAAACGTCTTGATGGGTTTCTCCTCCCCCTGGGAGAACAGAACCGCATTCGTACTGGAATCGATCCCTCCTGAGAGAAAAACTCCCACTGGCACGTCGCTTACCTTACGCAGTTTCACTGCCATCCGCAGTTCAACCAGGATCTGTTCGGCGATCTCTTGCTCTGGAACACCGATTAAAGGTGTAGTATAATCCCAAACATCCCAGTACCGGTGCTCACAAATCTCGCCTCTCCCATTGACTCGAAGCCAGGTTCCGGGGGGGACCTTTTTGATCCCATCGAAAAGGGTTTGGGGTGCGGGAGTCGTTAAGAAGGAGAGATAATGATAAAATGCCTCTTCATGGACAGCACATTTTTGGTCGGGATCTTTTAATAAGGCTTTGATTTCTGAGGCAAAGCTCATATACCCATGGTGGAAGCTATAATAGAGGGGTTTGATACCTATGCGATCTCGTATCAACCAGAGTTCCCTTCTCTTCTCATCCCATAACGCTATCGCAAACATGCCTCTAAACTTTTCCAAGCAATGGGTACCCCATTGTTCGAAGGCATGGAGAATCACCTCTGTATCAGAATGGTCAGTCTTCCACTTATGATTCCCTATATTCTGTAATTCCGATTTGATCTCGGCGTGATTATATATTTCACCATTAAATGAAATCCACAAGGTAGCATCTTCATTGCACATGGGCTGTGAAGCGGCATCTGAGAGATCGATAATCGATAAACGTCGATGCCCCAAACCCACCTTCTTATCCTTCGAGACCCATATTCCGGCTCCATCGGGTCCACGATGCCTCATTGTGTCTCGCATCCTGATCAATACATTTTCATCAATAGGTTTTCCGTTAAAAGAATAAATGCCTGCTATCCCACACATAGATCGTTACCTTTTTCTATTCCGAAAGTTATCTCTGTGGTTTGGAATATATCCCATAATTCTATGGGCCATTTATCCCTCTTCCCTTGAAGAGTCTCATAAAGTACCTCCAATTCCTTCAAATGGCCTCTTTCTGAAATATCCCCTCTCATCTCGTCAACCCTTAGGCCATACCTTTTTATGGATTTAAAATCATCGATGACAATCGTCTTCTCATCAAAATGGATCTCAAAATATTCTTTCGGAAATTCTTTTGCCCCTGTGGCAAAGTATTCTAATGTAGCAACAGAACCGTCTTCGTAATTCAAAACAATCACCCTATTATCGTCAGGGGATAAGCTTTGTGTTTTTGGAATGAGCGTTGAGGTATAAATTTCTTTCACCTTAGATTCTGTAAAAAAAGTGAATAAATCGATGAAGTGGCAGGCTTCCCCAATGATTCTCCCTCCCCCTTCTTCCCCGTGTACCCAGTGATCCAAAGGGATGTATCCCGCATTCACTCGATAATGGATGAAGAGCGGATTAATTCTCTTCTCCGTATGTTTTCTGGCCTCCTGGGCATATTTCGAAAACCGGCGGTTAAACCCTACCGTTAATAATGGACGTTTGGGGTGTTGATCTTCAGGGTGTGTGCTATAGAAATCTCTGATCCGGTCAAGCTCATCTTGCCTGGTGCAGAGTGGTTTTTCGACAAAGACATTTTTGCCTGCATTTAATGCTTTTAGAGCATATTCCCCATGCAAGTTATGCCTTGTATTTATCATTACTAAATCAATATCTTTATCGACTAATATGTCATCAATAGTACAGGTGGCATAATGGGCATGGTATTGGCTCGCAATTGCTTTTGCCTTATGAGGTGTTTTACTCATAATGGCATAAATCCTGTACTTATCTCTCATTCTTGACAGATTCGGCAAGTGTACACTTGTTGCAAAATTTCCTGCACCAATGATTGCAATATTAATTATTCCTTCTTTCTTAACAATATCTGGTGAAGTGTGGACTTTGGATTCCTTTTGGTATAAGGTTTGTAGATTTTCAGGCAGGCTCTGATTATATTCTAAAAGGACCATCAAAGGTCTGTCAGGTTTTCGCAATTCTTCGTAGGCCTCTTCCACCCGTTCTATCGGATAAACCTTTTCGATCAGGTTTTTCAGACGAATCTTTCCTTCTCCAATCTTTCTTAAATACTCCTCCATATTTCTGTTTTCTGTCCATCTGACATAGGCATAGGGATAATCTAAGCCCTTTTCCTCGTAAGTCTCGTCATATCTTCCAGGGCCATATGAAGTTGAGATAAGAAAATCGAGTTCTTTCGGATATAAATCTTCCCTCTTTATTTCCATTTTAGAAACGCCAACTAATACAACCTTGCCTTTCTTGCGCGTCATCTGAAATGCCTGATGTAAAGGGGTAGACGAATTCGTTTCGGCTGTAAAAATTACCTTATCTGCACCATAACCGTCAGAAAAATGAATCACTTCTTTTACGATATCTAAATCCTGGGGATTTAATATTAGATCAGCTCCATTTTCTTTACCGATCTTCAACCGCCTCTCATCTAAGTCAATGCCGATCACTTTGCAACCAGCATTTTTGGCCATCTGCAGGACAAGCTGTCCGATATTTCCCAACCCAAATACGACGACATACTCCCCTAACGTTATCTCCGCCCTTCTTATACCCTGCATGGCAATGGACCCAAGTGCGACGGTTGAAGCCTCTTGCAGCAAAAGGTCCTGGGGGATCTTCACAATTAAGTTTCTCGGAACATCGACGTATTGCGCATGATTGGCAATCCCTGCCCCAGCACAAGCAACGCGATCACCCATTTTCAAATCCTTGATGCCATGACCGACACCTAAAACGATGCCCGATAAACTGTAACCAATACTCTGACCTTCTTCGAATCTCCTCTTTATCTTCTCAAAGGTCTTTGAGATCCCAACCGATTTGACCATATCGAGAACTCTTTTTACGTTTTCCGGTTGTTTTAAAGCCCTTCGAATCAGAGAGGCACTACTCGCTTGAACCGAAGATGCCTCTGTCCCGGCCGAGATACAGGAATACATCACTTTGATCAGGGCTGAGCCCTCTGAAACGACGGGGAGGGGGACCTCTTCACATAAGACTCTTCCTTTTCTTATCATCGCTTGGATCATTTTCTTAAAGCTCCAATCCTTTGAGAATATGGACAATCCTTTGTCCAGCCTTGCCTTCCCATAATTCAGGGATTTTCCCTTGTTTCCAGTTCCCGGCGAAGATGGACTCTATTTTGCTCTCCATGTTTTCGATCGTCGCCAGTTCGTTCGTCCCTTCCGTAATCGTAATGGGTCTTTCCGTATTGGGCCGAAGGGTTAGACAGGGAATAGTTAAGTAAGTTGTCTCTTCCTGTACGCCACCCGAATCGGTTATGACAAATTTTGGGTTCTTCTCAAGAGCAATAAATTCTCGATATCTCAGGGGTTCTACAATTTTGAAGGCTCGATTAAGAGCGAGGTCTCTTCCAAATCCGTTTATACTCTTCTTTGTTCTCGGATGGACAGGGAAAATAACTGGAATTCTAAGAGAAAGGGTATTCAAGAAGTGCATAATCTTCAAAAGAATATTTTTATCATCTACATTGGATGGTCTATGAAGAGTGACCAACACAAAAAGCTTTCTCTCTAAACCAAATTTCTGAAATATCTCCTCTTCATAAAATTGATCGATTTTTTCTAAAACTGAGACCAAAGAGCCTATCATAATATTTCCAACAAAATATATTTTATTCTTTTCGACTCCTTCCCGAATCAAATTTTCATCAGCATCTCTTGATGGAGTAAAAAGGATATCCGAAATAGCATCGGTTATTTTCCGGTTGATTTCTTCGGGCATGGTCATGTCAAAACTTCGAAGTCCTGCCTCCACATGAGCCACCGGGATGAGAAGTTTCTTAGCTGTCACACTGCAAGCAAGGGTTGAATTCACATCACCGAACACCACCACCAGGTCAGGATTTTCGCTTTGAATCACTCGCTCAAATTCGATCATTATTTTTCCTGTTTGTTCTGCGTGGGTTCCAGACCCCACCCCTAAAAAGTAATGCGGTTCAGGTAAGTCCAGGTCTTCAAAAAATACTTTCGACATCTCATAATCATAATGTTGACCTGTGTGCAAAATGATGGGTTCAAAATCAGATGAGAGTCGATTCATCTCTGACCAAAGGGGGGCTATCTTCATAAAATTAGGTCGTGCTCCGACCACAAGCATCACTTTCATCAGCATGCTTTATCCCTGTCAGCACTTCCCTTTGTCACCATTTGAAATGCCCTCTCTTTCCAATCAAAGACAAAGGCTTTCTTTCTTTCACGACATAATTGAATGACATTTTTGGAATGCTGGTCATCAGAAAAAAACTGCCTCACTTTATCCGTAATCGCTGCCTCATTCCGGGGATCAAACATCAAATCCTCATAGTGGAAAATATCTTTAATTCCCGGAATGTTGCTTCCCATACAAGCCAGACCAACGCCCAAAGCTTCCAACAATGCATTGGGCATACCTTCATTTAACGAAGGCAACACAAAGAGATCAGAGGCCTGATAGATCTTCCACAGGTCTTTTTTTTCAACCCAACCCGTGAAAATAACTCGTTCCTCAACCTTCAATTCTTTCGCCCGTGCCTTTAAGAAATCCCTGTACTGAAAATCGGGCTCTGTTGATCCGTCTCCCACAACTAAGAGATGGAGGTTTTTCATCTCGATCCTTGGTAGGGAATTTATAAGAACTTCAATATTCTTACCTTGGTTCAGAACGCCTGCTGTTACTAAGATCTTTGCATCTTCCGGAATTCCATACTTAGCTCTCGTTCGGGGAATATCCTGTAGATGGGGAGAGGGAATGAATGGAATATTATTTAAGAGAACCTTCACGTCGATATGCTTCCCCTTTCTTAAGCTTTTCAAAATCTCTTCCCGAAGGCTTGTATTATTTGTGATGATTAAGTCAGAGGAATTTAGGCCCATATTTTCTATACCCTTATTTAGATAGAGGGTATATTTGGATGAATTCTGCATCCGGAGACCAAAACGCGAGTCTCCCCTAATCAAAGTGACCAAAGGTCTTTTTAGAAACCATTTTGACAAACCCTGCACAAACGCATAGAGAGACCCGAAGGCAATAATGAGATCGATCCTATTTCTCCAACCTACCCAAACAGACCATATAGGAAACATGGAAAGGACCACCAATTTTCCTATTAACCCCCCTACTTTCTTAAACGGCAAATGCATTACATGGTTATAGAAAAGAGGATGTTCAATCTCAATTGGGGTCAAGGATAAACAATGGACCTCGCACGCCCTTCCCAAAAAAGCCTCTATCAGCATTTTGAATCGATCATAGGATCCCCCTCTTCGTAATGTGTACATGGCTGTCATGACCTTCATCTCATTGCTCAGAAAATAACGTGACCGTGTCCGTGTCTCGTGTCCGTAACCTATTGAATTTTCATGGTTTGTAGGT
>Ga0315282_10009526_pt1 | contig 15433 bp, 12 predicted proteins | sample YL17G07_20_MG_FD_203693 | JGI IMG/M metagenome (GOLD analysis project Ga0315282, IMG submission 203693) | Sediment microbial communities from Yellowstone Lake, YNP, Wyoming, USA - YL17G07_20 | ecosystem: Environmental > Aquatic > Freshwater > Lake > Sediment | place: USA: Wyoming | collected... | reverse complement strand
TTCTTGTGCGCGGAGACTTTGGAGGGCACAGATTTGGATCCAAATATGTTTCAGCCCCTGTCGACTAAAATTTGTGCCTTCAGTGAAATAAGGAGTATTCTAAGGCGTTTAGGTTGGCTTTGGCTATTCTTTTAGGTGGATGAAGTTTCTTGTGTTGTTTCCATCCTCAAGATCTGATTCGTCTAGTTGAATTTTGTATTTTCAGACTGACCTAATGTTTTGTGACTGAAGTTGGGAGGGTTTTCAATCTCGTGAAGTTGAGTGAGGATTTTTCGGGTCTTCGTTTACTTTCATTTCTATCCATTTGTAAGTTTTTTCCAATCCTTCTTCAAGGCTTACTTTTGGTTTCCAGCCTATCTGTTTTTGGACTAGGGTAAGGTCTGCGTTTCTGCCTCTTACGCCCTGGGGTGCTTTGAGATCGTACTGTTTTGTTATCTTCTTGCTTGAGATTTTTATTATCATATCAGCGAGTTCGTCGATTGAGACAAGTCGATCTGACCCGATGTTCACTGGTTTGTCATAGTCGGATTCCATGAGCGCTATTGTGCCTTTTACGGCGTCGTCTATGTAGCAGTATGATCGTGTTTGTTTGCCGTCTCCCCAGATTGTTATAGTTCCAGGATTAGATGTTTCAGCTACTTTTCTACATAATGCTGCAGGCTATTTTTCTCTTCCGTCTTTGTAAGTTCCTTCAGGCCCGTAGATCAGATTTACTCATAGGTTGAATGTTCCCAAATAATCACGCGTTAGCTTGCATAACCTCCAATCTTTTATCAGTTCCTGTTAGCCTCCTGAGAGCATGATGCCTTTCTTAATCTAAGCATTCACAATAATACGTAATCACATGGCTGAGTGCTCGGACTGGGCTACGCTCTAGGAGAACTCTTTCAAGTTGATATAGGGAAAATAGAACCGAAGCTGGAAAGAGACGGCGCATCCCGTGGATAACCTTGTACATATAATAAAAAATAAAAATGAATAAATGTTGTCGTTCTTCTCTGACCAAGTTGAAATTAGCTAATGCAAGATAATTTCTTAACATTCCAGCCGTAAATGGCAATTTAAAAGGGATTTCACCGCTAGGTCCCACCAAATCCTCAGTTAGGGAATGTTTAGCATAGTCTGGTATCAGCGACCAAAATTTTCTATAAAGAAAAATCAATGGGTTATTCAATACGCAATCAATTATAAGTAAGTATTTTCGTTTCTTAATCGTTTTATGAAGTTGTTCCAGCACTTGTTCCAGTCTTTGTAAGCTGGCAAGATGATGAAGAACATTGACCATTAACGTAGCGTCGAACACATTTTGACGAAACGGTAATTTTTCTATATCACCTACTATAAAACTTAGCTTTTGTTTAGTATTTTTTGATAAAGCTAAGGATTGAGCCTGTTGAATACTATTTCGAGATATATCGATGCCAATTATGTGGATATCATCTTTTTTTGAAGCGGCGAGAAAACATAGTTCGCCAGTGCCGCAACCACAATCCAGTAACAAGCGGACGGAAGCTTTATTGACCAGTTCTACCACCGAATATTCAATGTGGATATTATAAAATCTTGTAAAAAATTGAGAGAAGAAATCAGATGCTTCTAATTTCTTTCTAGCCATCACCCATCTATCGAAGAATTTCCTTTGCTCAATCTTAAATTGGTCAGACATTTGTTACCTCAGGCGCACTAGTTTGTCCCTAAATCAGCATTTTCATGGTAATTAACATACCTGTATCGAGTGCTATTCGCAACTATCTCTAGGCCGACCTCTTGCCTCCAACTCACGGGGAAAAGACGGACATACTTTATATCGAATGGTATGCTACTAATTCGATATTCAGGTATCCATCCAGTTTTTAATTTTATTATTGCTTCAATATTCGGAGAAATAATCAATGGAAACTTGAGGGGGTAGACTTTTACTTCTGCCTTCTTCTCTAAGAGCTTGTTCACGACTTTAATGGAGACGGCTTTTCTCGTGTCATCTATCTGCCCTTTAGCGGCGTGCACTTCGCTCTCTTTGTACAAATAAATATGAACGCATAAGACAAATTCAGTGGAGTTATAGGAGCTAGTAGTAAATTATAAAGTAATGTGGTTATCATCCCTGCTTTTCTAGAAGCCAAAATCTTATTATATTTAAACGTTCTGAGCACTATCAGGCCGTTCTCTTTTAGCAAATTCTCCCATTCGATTCTTGTTCCGAATTCCTCTGAGAAACTTTGAAAACCTTCACTTGGAGGGATGCCGTATCGGTAGACCATGTATATATGGCCTATAAAATAGCTATTAGGAACAAGTATGCAAGACAAACCGCCTGGCTTCAAGACTCGCACTATTTCTTTTATAGCTTGATCAGGATGTAGATAGTGCTCCAGACTACCAATACATGTGACGTAATCGAAGCACTCGTCTTTCATAGGGAGATTCTCAGCAGCTCCAATCATAGTTTCAGAATCTGGACAAAAACTTTTTGCCATGTATATCGCTTTTTTTGATATGTCGATTCCAACAGGGTATAGTCTTCGTTTCATAGCGCAACGTATAAAATTGCCCTTGCCACAACTTATGTCCAAAATCTTTCTTTCCGGCTTTGCTCGAAGGTATTTTAATATCTGAGAGGAAGGATCTTCTTTGTTAGGTTTGGTGTATTTAGAATGCCATTCATTGTATGCTCTCTGTAACATTATTGATGCTTCGTCCTTAACCTGACGCAAATGCGCATTTCACTCTCCTATTAACTATCACGCGCCGCGTGTTTTCTCTCTCTTTTTGATTAAAAATTTGGAGCAAGTTCGTTTAATAGTATCCTTACTAAGATATGCTACACATGTCATAAGTGCCCCTAACGATATCAAAAACCCCCATTCATATACTTTTTGCGGTGTGTAGTCGAGTGTGATGTTATATTCACCCGTTTTATTAATGTACCAACAGTTTGCGAAACCATTAACTAGAAAATGTTCTTTTATCTCGTATCCGTCAACATACGCACTCCAGCCGGGGTCGTATGACTCACTAAATACAAGGGTGAATGGTTTTGTTGTATTTACATGGACAGAGTACTTGGTCGGATCGATTTTCTGGAATGTAATTTTTGTGTCGTTTCCGCTTTCTTTTTTAACTGAATTTAATTTTAGCAGATCAGCTCCCCATTCCAAGTTCCCCGCAAGGGTTATATTCCAATAACCCGGTTGTAAGTGCAGCGTTCCCAACTGGTACCATGTGAAATTCTTAACCGGTGGAGACCATGCAATATCGTCTAGCCAGGCTGACCCCGCGCAATCATATTTCTCAAAGGATAATCTAGCGAATTGTGCGTTTGGCGGAGCTTCCACTGTGAAAGATACGTATCGCCAGTCAACGGTCCCATTCAAACGTGGTCCTATCGAATAAGCGATTCGGTTCTTTTCCGGGTCCGCTATGTCCGCTGACGAGTTATACCAATCGACGCGAAGATACGCGCCTCCGAGGTACCCAAAAGACGTTATGGATGTTTTCATCCAACCGTCAAACACATATTTGTCGCCTTCCAAAACCGGGATAGGGTCAGAAATCCAACACCCAAAGCTGTTTACAGGGCTACTGAGAGAAACAGAGTAGTTTCCAGATCGTGAAACATTACTCAAAATAAAATCTGTTTTTCCCCAGCTTTCCCACGTAGACCAAAAATCTGGGACACCTCCGCTTCCTAACTCAAAGCTTGGGTTAATATTCAATTCACCATGCGTACCGTTTATTGTTATACTTCTTCCTGAAAGAGCACCAAAATTCATAGTCAAATCATTGGAGGCACGTAGATAGAATTCATAATCGTCTTCCGTTGGGATTAATATGGTTGTATTAAATTCATTTTTTACGCTCAAAAACCTTCCTTGACTTGCTTTCTCACTATACGCTGTCATTGTGGGATTTTCTAGTTTAAGAATGAGAGTAATTTCTTTTCCTCGCAACAATTCAGTGTATGTCTCGAAAGCATTCTTTGGGACGAACATAATTCTGGCGATTACATTTTCCCCGTCGCTGTTTATCTTTAAGTTGTGAAGATCCCTATTTAGCCGGACATCTCCAAGGTTCTCCCATGAATATCCTCTCTGCCCTACTGAGCTCATGTCCACACGTTTGATCATTTCATCGTCCAAACTTACACTTATTACGCCATTATTTGGACCTTGGTACGCCTTAACAAGAATAGTAAAAGTATCATCGCTCTGTATATAAAGAGGAATACCTAGCGTTGCATTCTTACCCTTAGTGAAAGCACAGTCCTCTAAAGCTGATTGATAATCTGTGTCATACCACCAATAGTTATTGTGCAGACTTGTCCATCCCTCTTCAGCCCTGAGCCCAGATGCATATGCTCCTGGGTCTACTATATACTCAGGGGGAATCGACATAGCAATCAGATCCATCAAGTTATTGTTTGTTATCACTATTTTGTTTGAAAGATTAGCGATTTCTCCGTTGCGTTGCTGGCTTGCAAATATAAAAGCGTTCTTTAGGAAGCCAAAATCGGGACAATAGCTCAACGCTATCAACGAGCTTAAGTCGCCGGTAACGATAACCATTGAATCAGCTGCGTTAACTATCGGTAAATTGTTTTTATTCATTAAAATTTGGATTTTGCCTATTTCATTGACTACCTCCAAATCTTTTTGTTGCTTAAGGTTTTTCAAAATCGCACTTGTCATCAAAGCGCCCTCAATACCCGGAGCGCGCTCTGTATCTTCTCTAAGAATTAAATATTTGATGCCGTAAAGCCCAAGTACTTTCCCGAGAACCTCAGTGCTATTATTATAAACCAAGTCCAGTAACCAATAATCAGGGATACGTCTATATATATAGTTGAGATCACTGAAACCTCCTGGTATTTGAGACAACATTGAATAGAAATCTGTGGTCCAAGGTATATTCTTGTTTTGAATATATTCAGAGGTCACAATAGAGGAACCTGTTGGAAGCCATAATACTTTGAAAATGCCTTGCTGCAGATTTACCCATTCATCAGCCTTACGATATTCATCCGGGAATTCTACTGTTGTCACTAATCCATTGAAGTTTCCGGTAAGAACAAATGGACTAGAGTACGTCGCTACAAGAATTAAGATTATGCTAATCACAAAAATCTGCTTTACGCGAAGCCTATTTTTGTTGATCCTTACCTTGATAACTTGGCGAAATTTTTCGATAGTAGCAGATATTAGATAAAGATAAGAAATAGCTAATAATGCGAAAAAAGGGAAAAAGTCACGAAAAACTCCTAGAAACAGGAAGTTCGACTGAATTAGGAAGGGCATAAAGCTTGCTGTGAAAAATCCCATTACTCCCAAGGATATAAGAAGAAAAAAAATTGTGTTTTTATCCTTTTTAAGAACAAATACACTACCAAAAGCCAGAATCGGCAGCAAAAAAGAAGTTGTCAGAATTAGGGGGTTATTTTTATACGCGTTCTCGAAGAAAGGAGCCCAGTATCCCCATAACCTTATAAAATCAATGATTGAAACTTTAGAAATATCGAAAAACTTGGTTGCAGTGGCTAAACCGCCTGCACTACCTATTTGTGGCAAAATAGAAAGAGACCAGTACGCTTGGGAAAGCGCCACGAGCAAGGGAACAATCAATAATGTCCTTAAGCGTATGACCAATGCTTTTTTCTTGTCAGGCATGGTAAATAGTTTGAAAATAGAATACAGCGTAGTTAGAACCATCCAGATTATACAGATGTGAATAGGAAAAAGCAAAAATGTAAAAACAGTAAGTATGGAATACTTCAGCCAATTCTTACTGCCATCAGTTGATTCAAGGAAAAAATAAAAAGACAATGGGAAAATAGCATAATTGGTTAGCGAACTTATACCGCCTAAACATATAATGTTAAATGTGTAGGGGTTGAACATGTAAAGAGTGGAACTTATTAAGGAACTAAAATACCCTTTCCTAAAAAACCGAAGTAAACGATACGACGATAGAAGTCCGCACAACATTAACACGAATAACAATAATTTTGATATAACGCTGGGAGTTAAACCTAACGAGACCAAGAAGTAAAAAACAAAGTACATACTAATGAAAACCTGCTGCGCCCCTATGCCAACACCAGCTAAATTTGGAATGTGGTACCAAGCGTATTTGATTGACATGAAAGCTTGAGTTATTTGGTTTGCATCAGGGGGAATGGACCAATCCCACCCTGATATCACGCCTGGCAGAAAAATTAAATTGCGAATACTGATAAGGGATATACCAACGAAAAAGAGAAACACAATAAGGTCCTTTGTAGCTATTTTTGTTCTCATAAGAGTACGCGCGCCATCGAATTCTGATAGATTTTGCACTCTTATATAGTTCTCGACACTTTTGTCAAAGAAATTCCTTATTTACTTTTTACCTAATTTTTTCACTTGTTATTCCTCAAGCAAATATATCTTATTTTCTCATTACTTGTCTTTTTCTTAAGGATTAATGTTAGCTGAAGCCCTGTAGGAGAATTATTATCTAAATCTTGTTCTTCCAATTTCCACCATAACTTTGGATTTTTAATCTTAAGAACATTGGACAACAAAATTTGCAATATTTTTGCTAAGTGACCAGAATACTTTACTCCATCTATAGAAAAACCATAAGCGGCAAAATCGTCTATTAGATCCTCAGCTTTATAATGTCGCAGGTGCCCAATTCTTTTATCCCAAAAATAATAGGGCAACCAAAAGATAGGAAGAATTCGCCTGTAGGCATTCGGGACTGTGAGAAAGACTCTACCGCTAAACTTAATCACTCTATCTATCTCTGCGATTGCTTGCTTATCGTCTGGCAAATGTTCAGATACTGCTATTGAGCTTATTTTGGTAAAAGTACTGCCTTTAAAGGGCATATTTTCCGCTAATCCTACTATAAAATGGCACAGATTGCTTCTACCAGCTAATTCCGAACTCGCAAAATGCCATGCTTTTTTAACTCCCTCCAAAGAGATATCCATACCAACTGATTTGCATCCTCTTCTTGCTGCTTCGATAACGGTATAGCCAGAACCACCAACTCCTATGTCTAAGTACAAGTCACTTGAATTATTCCCTATGTTTAATGCGCTGAAAATTCTCTGTAAGTAGCTAATCCGCCAGTTTTCAAGTTCATATTTATCATAGCTATTAAACTCTCGGTCAAAATACTGCTTCTCGTATTCACGATGCTTGCTATATTGAGATATCATTATAGGAATGCCATCTACTACGCGAAACCCTAATTTACACTTATCATTAGTACATATTAGGGCTTCACTGTTGACCTTAACATCTGACCCGCAAACTGGACAGGCTAAAATTTCTACAAGCCATGGATCGACCGATTGCTTACCCAAGCTATTCATTCTAGGCACAAATTACAGTGGATTTAGCTTCATTTTGGTTGTTGTTAACACTTGGTTGAATGCTTTGTAAAATATGTCATCCCACGTATACCTCAATGCAAATCCAAGCGCTTTTTGTCTACATTGGCAATATACCTCATCGTTAGTAAGAAGCTTCACTATTGCGTCGACTAATTCATGTTTATCGTAGTCAATCGCGATGCCGGCCCCCCATTTATCTATCTCGAAGGCGACCTCTGGCACTTTAGTGATTATCACAGGTATCCCACAGCCCAAGTAAACTTTCGGCTTACCTGGATCCGCATACCAAGTAAAACTGTCAGGGTCAGGCACATATGGAGCAAGTCCCACTCCACATTTTGAGACTATCTTCTCTATTTCATTATGATTTTTAATATATCCAAGAAATACGACGTTGTTGTCAATGTTTCTTTTCTTGACCTCTTCCTTAAAATACCCTTCCAGAGGCCCAGTTCCAATTACTATGAGTCTAACAGAAGGAATATCCTTAACTACTTCAGGCAATGCTTCAAGTATTAGTTCGATTCCTTGGCCTTCCCTTAAGTGACTGAGAAACGCTATGTCTGTTCTATTGATTTGCTCAAATGGTACATGCCTATTTTTTTCGAAGTGCGTGCCTGTTGGAACAGTCATCTGGTTTGTTTCGTCTTTTCTGATACCCCTTCTTTCTCTAGCATCTGCCATTGCGGAAGTTAGGTTCCACGTATAATCTGCATGATACACGCACGTTTTTTCGATGGAATGATATATGTTGTTTAAAATCGTGTTTTTGAAACGAATAGGAACGTAATCGATGACGTAGAAAATTACGATTCTGGCAAATCCCAATCGCTTAAGCAACAAGCCGACAAAAGCATTCAGAGGATCGACGCCTACATAAACGTGGAATTTCGATTTGAGCTTGAGAAGAAAATAGAAGGTCGCTAAAAAATCTTTAAGATACAGAAGAATTTCCGGTCCTTTGATTTGAGGGACTTCCGCTTTAGCTTTCAAGCTGCCTTTCTCGTACACTGTTGCAGTTGATTTTTTTTGTGAAGCATAAGAGAACGGATGACCAATAAACATCAACTTATGGCCGCGCCGCTTGAGGAAACTTTCTAATTCTTGCGGATGCCCTGTGAAAGCGACATGCGAAACGATGACAAAAGATAACTTGGACAATACGTCTGCCGTTGTGGTGACATTCATTTCATGCGAAGATTGACACACGCTTTTGACCGGGCCCACTGTGAGCGGACAGATCGACATCTGACAGAGTTTCCTAAGATTTTTGATGAAACTCATTTTTGTACCATTCAATCGTCTTTTTTAGACCTGCGGGTAGATCAGTTTTGGCTTCAAACGCGAATTCTTTTTTTGCTCTACTTGTATCCAAGCATCTTCTCGGCTGACCGTCTGGTCTAGAAGTGTCCCAGACTATTCGCCCATTGAATCCTAATAGTTTTGAAATCAAAATTACTAATTGTTTGATTGTGATTTCTGCCCCTGTGCCCAAATTAACCGGTTCTGGTTTATCATATTTTTCTGTTGCTAACAGGATTCCTTCAGCAGCATCTTCTACATATAGGAATTCCCTAGAAGCATTACCAGTTCCCCATACATTTACTTCTTCGCTTCCTTCTTCAACGGCTTCACTGAACTTTCTGATTAGGGCAGGTATAACATGAGATGATTCTAAATCGAAATTATCCTTTGGGCCATAAAGGTTAACGGGAACTAGATAGATTACGTTCATACCATATTGTTGCCTGTACGCCTGCGCCATTACCAAAAGAGCTTTTTTAGCTATACCATAAGGCGCATTTGTTTCTTCAGGATACCCATTCCATAAATATTCTTCTTTGAAGGGAGCAGGCGTGTATTTAGGATAGGAACAAACTGTTCCAACTTGTACAAATTTTTCAACTCCTTCTAATCGGGCAGCCTCCATGAGTTGGGCGCCCATCATAATATTATCATAAAACAGTGTTCCAGGATATTTTTGATTGAACCCTATACCTCCAACACGGGCAGCAAGGTGAATAACAATGTCAACACCTTTTGTAACAGTCAGACAGTTTTCCCAGTACCTTAAATCCGAATCTTTGCTTCTTGGAATAGTTATTTCGCTTTTTGACACGCCTCTTTTATTAATTAGATTTTCAACTATGTGAGAACCCAAGAATCCGGCGCCGCCTGTTAATAGAATCCGCTTATTTTTTAAATAGTCCATCAGTCGACTTTCCACCATCGGTTCGGAAATTCTTTACGGAGAATATCATCTCCTTCTCCGATGGGCTTTAGCCCTGCTTTACGCATGTCTGCATCAACCATTATTTTTATTAAATCTTTGAACCTGACATTCGGTTTCCATCCCAAAATTCTTTTGATTTTACTTGAATCAGCAGCGAGATCCTCAGTTTCAGTCGGTCTAAAGTATCGGGGGTCAATTTTCACATATTTTTCCCAATTCAAACCAACGTAAGAAAATGCGTTTTCGACAAGCTCTCTTACAGAATGTTGCTCTTCTGTGCCAATCACAAAATCTTCTGGTTTATTTTCCTGAAGTATTCTCCACATGAATTCTACATATTCCGGAGCATATCCCCAATCCCGTTTTGGTTCTAGACTCCCTAAATATAAGAATTTTTGTTTTCCAGTCATAATATTCGCTATTGCCATTGTTACTTTTTTCGTGACAAAGGTTTCTCCCCTCCGGGGGGACTCGTGATTAAATAGTATCCCGTTGCATGCAAATATGTTATATCCTTCTCGGTAATTCACAGTCGTCCAATAAGCATATAGTTTGGCAATCGCATAAGGACTTCTCGGTCTAAAAGGTGTTTCTTCATTTTGAGGTGGTGCGGCATTTCCGAACATCTCACTGCTGGAAGCTTGATAAAATTTTACTGCATTCCCACTTCTTTTGATCGCTTCTAAGATTCTAACAGTACCAAGAGCTGTAACGTTTCCAGTATATTCAGGCATATCAAAACTAACTCTCACATGGCTTTGCGCTCCCAAATGATAAACCTCGTCTGGTTTTATATTATATATGACATTGGATATCTGTTCGGAATCCGAGAGATCACCATAATGAAGAAAAAGTTTTGCACTAGGTTCATGTGGATCTACGTATATATGATCGATTCGGTAAGTGTTGAAAGTGCTTGCTCTTCGAATGATTCCATGCACTTCATAACCTTTGGACAGAAGGAATTCTGCAAGATATGAGCCATCTTGCCCTGTTATGCCTGTGATAAGAGCTTTTTTTCCCATTATTTTCTACCAACTTTTCCTGTTTATGAATACCACTTCATGCTTTGGAGGTATCCTACGGCGACTCTAAGTCGTAAGCAATACATTGCAATCGTGAATAGCGGGTTTCTTAATAACTTTTTCCAGTCGCCCTTTTCAACAAAAACACCCATCAACCTATACCGTATGCTGATTTGCTTCATTGTTTCAGGATCAGTGAGTCCCCATTTTCGAATGTACTTTTGGATTCCGCTAGTATAGTACTTCTTTTTCTTTAACAGATACTTCCAGAGGTTTTGTGGGAGCATAAACTAAACTTAAATGACTGCTCCGCACTATTTTTGCATGCTTTATAGTCGTGCCAGGATTCTCCAATGGGTATTTTTATAGAAACTCGTATATTCGAGTTACGAAATACTCTCTTCTATTACGTGTTTATTTATGACTATTTTCCATGCAAGTGGATCGGTTTTTTCTTCGACAGTATTTAAGACTTTTTTAGCTATCAAATAATAATCCTTTAATGGAACCCATCTTCCCTTTATCAGGTTCTTTCCACCTATTGAGATAAATGCCTGTGCAGCTAGAAATACCAAAAAGCCGAGATTTTCTATTTTTATTGAAAATCTGTTTAGGCTGTTGCTTAGCCTGACTATTAAATAGTCCTTGCGCTTAACAAAATCTAGTTCTGCAGATTTTGATACTTTCTCTATTTTTCTCAGATAGCTCTTTTTATCCTTCATTCTGTTGAGCATGTATTTCACATGAGGTACTTTCTTGTAGTTTTCACCAATTAGTTTTATTGCCACCAAATCCACCATTAAAGGTTCATCGCCAACAACAAATAGACCTAGTTCTTTCGGTTCACCATGTACTGGTCCATATTCTTCCAGTGCCACATGCATGTCAACTATGCTTAGAGATGGCATGAATAGACTGTTTAAGTCGAAGATTGCTTCCTTAAAAAAAGGGCGTAATTTTATTCTAGTTTCTGGTTTTGAAATAAACTCGTAAAGATTAGCCAAGTTTCCCGAAACCCTTTCCAGCAAATGTCTCTTAAGCGTGGAAACATTTATTATGCAATCGCAAACCAATGCGACCTCAGGAATGCTCACATTTCTCAAAATTCTCGGATTTTCCAAATTTGTCTTCACTATTTTTCCACGACTCAAATTGACTAATTGCACATTTGAGTATTTCTTCTCCAATTCCGCATAACCTTGCCTTTCAAACACTTCTCTTAAACTTGAGGTTTTCTCGGATTCTCCAACATAGATTTTTCTGGGGCTTATTTTTTGGTTTAGTTCACTAATTATAATGTCTATTAGTCCAACATTTACAGTGGAACCTGTTTCTGGGCAATTAAATTCTCCAGTTAAATCCGTTTTTATTAGTATTCTTGATTGCCTATCTATTTTATTAAGAATAAAATTATCGATCGCATCACTAATGATAGACCTCTGATTCCGTTCGGAGTCTATTTCACGATAAATTTTATAGTCCATTTGTTTGAATCAACGTTTTTTGCTTGTAAGACTGGAATGTTGCATCTGCGATTTTCAAAGCTTTCAAACCGTCTTCTGCTGTGACAGGTACTGGTTTATTACCTATTATGGAATCCACAAATGCTTTCAACTCTTCTCTGTAGCAGTAATCGCTTAAGGGCATAAATGAATTTACAGTTTCTCGGGGGTTGAAGCTTTTAACTCCTAGCACCCTATCTCTCAATGAACTAGCTCTCCATAAACTAATTCTAGGTCCACTCGTATCAGTGCTTATTTTGCCATTTTCGCCTACAACTTCAAAAAACCTACTTACAATTCCCCAGTTGAACTTCGGCACCCAAATAGTCTCTATGGTTGAATAGAAGCCAGATGTATAATTCAGGATTGTGGTAGACGCTACCTGCGCCTTCTTCTCGTCTTCCTTGACAGTACCTACAATGCTCTCGATTTTCTCCGTATCAAAATACCAGCTCATTAGATCAAAAAAGTGTGTAGCATAGTCGATAAGTAACGTCTCAGCTGGCTTAATGACTAAGGTTTCAGCGCGAATACGTGCTGTATAAATCTGCCCAACTATCTTTTTCCTAATAAAATCTTTTACTTTTTGATGGTTGGGTAAGAATCTTAATTGATAACCCACCATTACTGGCAGGTCAACCTTTCTTGAAAGGTTTACAATATTCTCAGCATCGCTTATTGAGACAGTAATGGGCTTTTCAACGAACACCTTTTTGCCGCGGTTTAGCGATTTCAAAACTATTTCTGCATGAGTTGGCGCAGGAGTTGCGATTATCACTGCCTCTATGTCCTTTCTTTCTATCAGTTCCTCATAGTTTACATATCTGTCCCTAATATTGAATCTGTCTCCGATTTCATTTAGTATGGTTTCATTAATATCGCAAATGCTGACCAATTTAGCTTGAGATATACTGAGAATGTTGGGTATATGTTCACTTTCAGCTATAGCGCCACATCCAATTATGCCAACATTGACTCTTTTCATTCAAGTAACACCCTATTTATTTTAAAGCCTTCTTCAAAGCTAATTGGGACGAAATTAAATTCTTCTTTTAATGGGAAATTGTCAACCGTTACGTCTTGACTTACGTCCGAAATGAAATCATCGCTGATTGGAGGTTTAATAGAAAACATTCTGCAGCCAGTCGTCACCATTCTCGCAAGAGGAATAGGTATATGAATTTTGGTTTTTTGAATGCCTAAATTATCGGATACAAAGGTTAATAGTTCATCGAAGCTGAGCACTGAGGATCCACCTATGTGATATATCCTGTTACGTGGATTATCGGTATCGACAAGAAGTAGAATCAAATGAGTCACATCATTTACGTAGACTGGTTGCATTTTAACATGACCAGTACCAATAACGGGTATTATTGGAAATCTCTTGATGTTCTTAATTAAATTGTTAAAACTCTTGCTTCCTCTACCGTAGATCCAAGTAGGTCTTACTATTACACAATTTAATCCAGAATTTAAGAAGATAGTTTCAGCCATTAGTTTTGTTTTAGGATAAGATAGATTGAGATCACTCTTGAGAACAGTTGCAGAACTCAATACTATGATTCTTATTATTCTTTTTTGGTTCCTAACAGCTTCAATCAGGTTTTCTGCCCCTTTGACATTTACCGCATAAATGCTTGCATCAGAAGAATCCAAAACTGCAGCCAAATGAACTATTGTGTCAATATTCTCCAAAGCGGATTCGATGCATACCTCATTAGTTATGTCACCGTAAGCAATTTCAACTCCAAGCTTTCTTAAGCACTCGATATTACTAGTTTGTCTAACTAGACATCTCACAGCGTAGCCATTTTCAACCAAGTTCGGTATCAAATTTGTACCTATGAAACCAGTAGCACCTGTTACCAAGATCATATTAAAAAGAAAACCTCTTCAATTTTATCGCGCCCTCAGGAGACTCTTTATTGATTCAGTTGCATAAATTATTAAAGTAAAATAGCAAGCTGGCACATGAAATAGCCAAGCCCGGTCTTTCTTATGGAGATACCCAATCAAGGTCTGCAAAGCTATTGGAAACAATAGCGCTGTAGAAAGAGCAAATTTTAATAAACTAAAATAATTAGTCTTCAAAGGGGAATTTCGTATCTTTTGATAAAATAGATAATCTTTAACTCGCCTCTTTTGCTTCTTGATAAACATTGAAACGTCATTACAGTAATTGTGGATTATACCGACATACACCTTCGCGAAATAGTTCTTACCATCCGAGAATATTGTGTGAAAGATGTCTACATCGAATAAGTAGTCGCTATTTTTAAGAATAGGGAGTAAAACATTCCTTCGTACTAGGAAACCGTTAGCACCGGCCGCAGGAGTTTCTTTAGAAAAACGTACAGTCATATAATTCTCTCTTTCCTCGCTCACGTGCTTTACTTCAGTCCATTTGTTAGTAATATAGTTAAAGTATGGATAATTACCGACAAATATACATACAGGATCATTAACGCCTGTCAGGGCACAATATCTATTGATTAATGTATCATTTTTAACAAATTGAAATTTTATAGTTTCGGATCCGACTATTTGATCATCCTCAAACGGTTTAGTCATTTCTCTAAGCCATTCTTTATTTGGCAAAATATTATCCGAATCTATCAAGGCTATAATTTCGTTTCTGGCTTCTCTCACCCCAACAGCTTTCCCAGCTTCACCAGTTCTGAGCGGGTTACGAAGTATCTTAGTTGCTTTAAATTCTCTCGCTATTTCTAATGTTCGGTCTCTAGAGCCGCCATCAACAATAATCAGCTCAATTTTCTCTCTGGAATAATTCTGAGCGGCTATACTTTCTAAACATAAAGATAACGTTCGCTCCGAATTATACGTAGGCATAACAATGCTTACAGAAGGCAGATACTCGTTTTTCATGCTACTCCTTCTTGGCAAAGTCCTTCACATGCCCTAAAACTTTTGCAGCACCTTTAACAGAGTACTTAACATCCCTCAAAGACCGTATCCGAACCAGTTGCTTTAGCACATACTTCGGCGACAAAAACACCCTGTAAATTTCGTCACAAATCTTCATCACTTCCTCAGGCGTCATATCCGGCGTACTTAAAACAGGTTCCTTCATGTCAAAACGATCATAATCCTTCGGATCAATCCGGAACCATCCATTCTCCAACGCTTCGGCGTATAATTTAGTCCCTGGATACGGAATAACAATCGTAGACTGAAGAGTAACAGCCCAACCTTTCTCCATCAACATCCTCGCAAGCCTCAACGTCCCCAACGCATCCTCACGCATTCGCATAATTTTTTTGTTTACAAT
>Ga0315282_10009525_pt1 | contig 15433 bp, 13 predicted proteins | sample YL17G07_20_MG_FD_203693 | JGI IMG/M metagenome (GOLD analysis project Ga0315282, IMG submission 203693) | Sediment microbial communities from Yellowstone Lake, YNP, Wyoming, USA - YL17G07_20 | ecosystem: Environmental > Aquatic > Freshwater > Lake > Sediment | place: USA: Wyoming | collected... | reverse complement strand
TGCGTTCGCGGAGACGCTCAAAGAGATGGTCGCGCAAGGCCGGCGGCAGGTTCGTCCACTGTATCTTGGGCATCTATTCGCCGAAAGTCATCCGCGCCAGTTCTTTCTTGAGCCTTTCGCGTTCGGCAGGATCGGCCGACTCCGCCAACCGGCCAGCCAGCAGGAAGAACCGTTCCTTCTCCTGGTCCTTCGATTCAAGACCGCTCTCGATCAGATCCAGTAGGACCCGGTTGGCACTCGTCCGTTGGCTTTTGGCCAGCGACTTGACGCGCTTGGCCAGCCGCGCCGGCAGTGAAACACTCTGGCGAAGCGATTTGTTGGTTGCTCCCATGCCTTCACTATACACCAAATCGCACCACTTTGCACCGAAAGTCACGGACAGCGTTGATTCGCCCCGCCGACCGGCATCGCCACCACGCCCTTGAGCTGTCATTCTGAGCCCTTCGCTGTCATTCTGAGCCAGCCTGCGGCAGGCAGGCGGAGCGAAGAATCCTTGTCATTTACCGCTCAGGGTAAACTGCGCCAAGAATCCCCGTATTTACCGAAGCAAATGCCCAGACCCTTCGCTGCGCTCAGGGTGACAGTGCGTAGCCACGGCAAGTTTTTCCTTGCCGTGGGTTCTTCTGCAGCGGCGATGTCCTCATCGCCGCATCAAGGCTTCAATCGGCGGCGAGGACGCCGCCGCTACAGCCCTCAATCCGCATTTTTCACATAGGCCCTGGACGGCTGGGAGTCGGATAGCGCATGTCCCGTTGTGCAAACTTGCGCCCTTTCCGAACCTTTCAATGAAATTCCAAAAGCCGCAAGATTTGAAAAACGAATCTTGCGCTGCCTGCCCCCGCCGGCAGCGGGGCGTAACGCGGACCCACCTTTTGCAGTGGGTCTACGCCCGCGACGCCTACAATTGGGCAGTTGCGAGAGCCTTCTCCTCGGCAGCGGCGGTTGTCGATTCAAGAACCTTGGCCAGCTGCGCTTCGTATTGTTTGATCCCTGTGCATCGAAGCATCCGATTGAAATAAAGGTCGCCAAGTTCCTCCGAGAAATCTGACCCGCGTGTCTTGGAATTGTACTCTGCTATGCCCGTCAGAGACACATCCACAAGGTATTGCTTGAGCCTTCTCTGAGCTTGACCCGACATTGACCCGGTCCCACGCAATTCAATGTATCGAGGGCTCGCCAAATTGACGCGCACAACTGGGACGTCGAGGTCTTCTCCTTGACGCTCAAATTGAAATGCTACCGGGACGCGGGGGTCACCCAACTGCTCTATCCGAATCTCGCAATCCCCAATCCTTGGCTGGTTTTTTGCCAGGCCGATGTTGTTTGACCCGCAACCGTCACCTTTCCCAATTCCCGGCCCACTTTCGGCGCAGGCCTTGGGCGTGAAGCCTGCGGCAGCGAGCCATCGCTTTCCACATGCACCGCATTCCCATCGATGGCGCCGCGGAGGCGGCGGTGTGGGTTTTGGCTTGCCCGTAGGGTCGCCTTTTGGAATCTCCCCTTCTCTGAAGGGATTGCGGTTCACGCCCCTCAGTGCCAAATTGACTTCCTCTTCCGCTTCCTTTACCGCGTCTTTAGTTGCCTCGTCCTGGCTAGACCTTGTCGCGTTGTACCAAGCACGATGAAGCGCCCTAAAGACGCTCTGGAGGTATTCTCGCAAGCATTCGACAGTCTCGGCACCCGGACCAGACACTAGCGTGGTTTTGTTGTTTCTCAGAGACTCCTTCAGCGGAAGTGCGTTGATTCTTGCGTAGCCGCAGACGGCATTGCAAAAAGCTCCGATTGAAGATGCGTGTTCCAATCCCAGGAAAGTCAGCAGTGGCAGCGTCCGCGCGCTTAGCAGGCCCTCCAAGTTGGGCGCATAGGGCAAAGCGCCGCAAATTTCCAACAAAAGGGCAGGCCTTTCAAGATTCTGCATCTGACCGTCGGGCCCTTTACCGATGACACGAAAATCAAACTCAACGACCCCAGGAAGTTTGGTTTCGGCGGGAATACGCACCGTTTCGTTTGTGGTGCGGTCAAAGATCGTGATTTCTTCGTTCGACTTGCCCTTCGCCTCAGTCAACCAATTCTTTACAGGGTGCTCCCAGGGACGCAACGAAATCCTTCTGGAGCTTCCGAGCGTAGAGGGCACTTTGCCGCCAGTAAGCTGAACACTGAAGCTGTGTGCCCCATTCTGAAGCCATTCTCGGTTGTACGAAAGCCGCTCGATTAGGACTTCAAAGGGTATTTCAGTCCGGGGCCGTAAGTCACACAGCTCGACATGCGTCCCCATCTCCTGCGGGTCAGCATTCACCCAGTCTTGCGGACGCGCGCTACGGGTGTGCAAACGAAACTCGTATGCACGCCACAACCGGTCCGGCTCTCCGTCGTGAGGCAACTTCAAATCCATCGACAGATGGTTAGCCAAGGCTTCACGATGCTGGTCGAGGCCTTCCGTGGCCCGGCCCGTGGTCGTCTTAACTAAAACCATGTCGGCGATTGATGTATAAGTTTTCGTACCGACCCCATTTCTTCCCGCACGGTCAACCTCATGGTGACTCTCAGATTCCGAGTAGGCTCCGCAGAACTTTTCCAAGAACTCGGCATGGGTCAACCCAGTGCCGTTGTCGTCGCAGGTGATCTTTCTGGGGACCAAGATGTTGGTCGATCCGTCCTGGCGCGAGGCTTCGACATCGATTGAGAGCGTCACGTCAGTTGCGTTGTCACGAGCATTCTCTGTCAACTCGAGGATAACTGCGAGAATGCTGGGCGATGACTCTTTGGCGTACTCGCGGGCGTGAAAAGCATTAACGGGATTCTCGCCTAGTGATACAGAAACAAGAGGGGAAACAACAGGTGTGCCTTTGGGGTTCATAGCTCCTTCTCCTTTGGTCCCGGCATCAATCCGGGCCTTTAGTTTTTCGCCGCCCACGTTGGCCTTACGCTGGTTGGGTCCTCGACCCACCTCGCACCAAGCCACGCGAGCAGCAAGGTCATGTAAATGTTAGCAGATCCCAGCGTTAATGTCAATGCTTTCCCTGAGCCGCGCCGCGAGGAACGAAGGGCATTCACCTGGTCCGACGCCAAGAAGGCCCAGTGGGCCGCCTCTACCGTAAGACGTTCCAACGGAACGTCTCCACGAGACGCCGGGGCGAAGGCCGCCGCAGTAGCGGCCGCCTTTAGGCGGCCATGTGTCGGGCTCAAGCCCGACGCTACGTGACGTTCACCAAGCCGTTGCCGTTCTGCTGCTTGGGGGCTTGGAGATCCAAGGGGATGGAGAATTCCTTCTCGGTCTCCTCGCGGAAGCAGGGGCCGGAAGGTGTAGCGCAGGACTCGCTCGCCAGTCCTGCGGCTTTTCAGGATCTCTGGAGATAACCTGGAAGAGCCGCAGTCCCGCAGAGCGGGACGGGAGGTGCGCTACAAATAGAAGGGGCAGGCACGAGGCGTGCTCCGAGAAAAATGCTGGCCTAAAGGCCAGCGCTACGTCACTTGAGCAAGAGCCGCAGCTCCAGAAAGCGGGAGCGGCGCTGCAAATACAAAGGGCAGGCGCGAGGCGTGCGCCGAGAAAAATGCTGGCCTAAAGGCCAGCGCTACGTCACTTGAGCAAGAGCCGCAGCTCCAGAAAACGGGAGCGGCGCTACAAATAAGAAGGCCCCACCACCTCGGCGAGCGAAGGTGGGCGGGGAGCGCTGTCCGGCGGCCGGCAAAGGGGATGTGGCATGTGCAAGAACCAGAAGCGCGGCAACCAGGGCGTGCGCGAAGGTCAAGCCGGTATCGGACATTTTGTCGCTTCAAACGGCGCACCCCGGCCCGCCCACAGATCAGACTGATAGAACCAGTGAGACGAGTGAGACAATTTTCCCTATCCCCTGGTATTGCAGCCAGTTCCGCCGCACGGCATGTGGCCAAGCGAACTCAACTTGGGTAATAACGCCACACCGTGAATTCCTTGGCCCGCGTTGACCGCCGTCGCACGGCTGTGATATCAAAGCCGCACTGGTGCCGTTCCAACTCAATGGGGCCAGACTCTGATGCCAAAGCCTTCGTACATTGGTCGGGGTCGCTGTTCAGAGAGATAGCTCCAAGTAGTTGGAACGGCACTGGCTTCACTGGGGAGCGGAATGGCTGAGAAGCCAAAAGTGTTCGTCACCAGGCCACTGCCCGCGGCCACACTGGAACTGCTTGCCCGCCGGTGCGAGGTGCACCTGTATCCGAAGGACACTGCGCTCGAGCCAGCGGAGCTAGGTAAGCACTGCCGCGACGCAGAGGGCCTGCTCGTGGTCGGTGTCCGTGTGAACGCGGAAGCCCTGAGGCAAGCCCCGAGCCTGAAAGTGGTCGCCAACTGCGGCGTCGGCTACGACAACATCGACGTGGCGGCTTGCACCGCGCGCCGGATTGTGGTCACGAACACTCCCGATGTGCTCACAGATACGACGGCAGACCTGGCCTTCGCGCTGCTGACGGCTGTGGCGCGGCGCGTGGTGGAGGGCGACCGCTTCGTCCGCGAGGGCCGCTGGCAACGCTGGGAATGGGGCAGGCTGTGGGGGGCCGACATCCACCACCAGACGTTGGGCCTCTACGGCTTCGGGCGCATCGGCCAGGCCGTGGGTAGACGCGGCCGGGGATTCGCGATGCGGCTTATCTACCACGATGCGCTGCGGGCTTCGGACGTCATCGAGCGAGAGCTGGGAGCCGAATATGTGGAGCGCGACAGGTTGCTGCGCGAAGCAGACTTCCTCAGCTTGCACGTTCCGCTGACCCCGGAAACCTGTCACCTGATCGGCGCGCGCGCACTCAGGCTGATGAAGCCTACGGCTTTCCTCATCAACACCGCTCGCGGCCAAGTGGTCGATGAAGAAGCTCTCGTGCACGCTTTGAAGTCACACCAGATTGCAGGCGCGGGTCTGGACGTCTTCGAGGATGAGCCTGACCTTCACCCGGAACTCGCGAAGCTGGACAACGTCATCCTGCTGCCGCACCTCGGCAGCGCCACCGCCGAGACCCGCTTGAAGATGGCGCTGCTGGCCGTGGAGAACCTACTCGCCGCCCTCGAGGGCCGCCGACCCCCGAACATCGTCAACCCCGAAGTGTACGTGTGATGTACGGGCGCCCCGTGTGCGCGCCCTGGTTCATGTCGGCTGCTTCTGAGGGGCGGACACAGAGGTCCGCCCCTACGCCACCCTTGCGTTTCCTGCGCCTGTTCCCAATAATGAGGACATGCTGACACGCGACAACGTTCGTCTGACGCTGGAAGGCGCGCGCACGATTCTGGCCGCCGCGGAAAGCCAAGCGCGCGCGATCAAGGTGCCGCAGAACATCGCCATCGTGGATGACGGCGGGTACCTGCTGGTGTTTGCGCGCATGGACGGGGTGAAGCTCTCCTCGATCGAGGTTGCGCTCACCAAAGCCATGTCCGCCGCGCTACGCCGGACGCCGACCGGGCCCTCGCCCAGCGCGCGCGAGCCCAGTGTTTTCCTCTCTCTCGGGCTTTCGCTCGCCACGGACGGGAAACTCACCTGCATTCGCGGCGGCCTGCCTCTGTTTGTCGGCAGCCAATGCGTGGGCGGCATTGGCGTGAGTGGGGGCACGGAAGAAGAGGACGTGCAGGTGGCGCAGGCGGGCGTTGAGGCGCTCGCAAAATTCTCATAATGGGAAGCCACAGCGACCCGACCATGGTTGCGAGACCCACCTACGCGAGTGGCAAGCGGCTCGCGGAACAGATCTTTCTCGACGCGCTGGCGGCCATTGGCGTCCGCTACGCCATGCTCCAGAAGCTCAAGCGAGAAGGCGACGCTCTGGTAGCCGACGGCGTTTCGATTCCGCTTTGGCGGCCGCCTCGCGTGCTGGCCTTTGGCAAAGCCGCCAACCGCATGGCTGCGGCTCTAAACGAAATCCTCAGTGGCCAAGTGCAAGGCGGCGTGATCGTCAGCCCCGCCGAGCCCCCGAAGAAGCTCGAACGCTTCCGTTATTTTGTGGGAGGCCATCCTTATCCCAATGCGGGAAGCTTCGAGGGCGCCGAGGCCGCTCTGGAACTCGTCTCCGGCCTTACGCCGGACGACCTCGTCATTTTCCTGGTATCAGGCGGCGGCTCTGCGCTATTTGAAAAGCCAATTGACCCGGCCATCAGCCTAACGGACCTTATCAAATTCAACCGCGTGCTCGTGGGCTGCGGGCTGCCCATCGAGCAAATCAACATTCTGCGTAAACACCTGTCGGCAGTGAAGGGCGGTCGTCTCGCCGGGCGCGCTCATCCGGCACGCCAACTCACCATTTTCATTTCCGATGTGCCGGATCTCCTGCCCTCGATGGTGGCCTCGGGGCCTACGAGGCCCGATGAATCCACGGTCGAGCAGTGCTATGCCTTGGCCGAGCAGCACGACCTGATTTCGAAATTCCCGCCGGGCATCCGCAGGCACTTTGAGCAGCGGACGATGGGGGAAACCCCTAAGCCCGGCGACGCGTCGTTTGCCAACTCGCACTATTTCTGCCTGCTCTCGAATCGGGATGCCGTGGAGGCGGCGCAGGCTGCGGCAGAGAAACTGGGGTTCGTGTGCGCCGTGGATACGAATGTCTGGGACGCCGACTTCCGGCAGGTCGTTGACGCCAACCTGGCTTCGCTCCAAGCGTTGGCTGCGGCCCATCCTGGCGAACCCGTTTGCCTTGTCGTCGGCGGAGAGGTCACTTGCCCCGTCACCGGCCCTGGGACGGGCGGGCGGAACCAAGCATTCGTTCTGTGCGCAGCGCAGAAAATCGCGGGGCAAAAGCGTGTCGCTCTGAGCGCCGGCACCGACGGCCGCGACGGTAACAGCCCCACCAGTGGCGCCCTCGCTGATGGCCAGACGATCTCCCGCGCCCGGGCACTGGGGCTCGATCCCGGACAGTACCTGGCCGAAAGCGATTCGTATCATTTCTTCCGCAGTCTCGGCGATACGCTCGACATCGGCTTCACGGACAACAACGTCCGCGATGTACGACTTTGGCTCGGCTTCGGGCAGTGAATCGTAAGGAAGTCAGCAGTCAGAAGTCAGGAGTCAGAATCTGCCGGGAGGGGACGTGCCGGTTTGATCTCAGCGCCGAAGGCAGAATGAAGTTGTTCGGAGGATACGAGCCTGAATTCCCGGGCGCTCTTCATTCTGAATTCTGACTCCTGACTTCTGGCTTCTACAGGGGGTGCTCATGCCGCAATCCATCGGTTTCATCGGTCTGGGAATCATGGGCCAGCCCATGGCCCTCAACTTGGTGAAGGCAGGCTTCCCGGTGACGGTCTTCAATCGTACGCGCCGCAAGGCGGAGCCGCTGGAGCGGGCTGGGGCGCGCGTGGCCTCCAGTCCTGCCGAGGCTGCGCGCGACGCTGACGTCATCATTTCTATCGTCAGCGACACCGCCGCCATGGAAGAGGTCGTCTGCGGGAAGGACGGAATCCTGGAGGCCATCCGCTCCGGCGCTGTCCTGATCGACTCGAGCACCATCAGCCCCACGGTCAGCCGGCGCCTGGCCTGCCAACTCGCCGCGAAAGGCGCCAGTATGCTCGATGCCCCGGTCACCGGCAGCAAGCACGGCGCCGAAAAGGGTGAACTGACCTTCATGATTGGCGGCGAGCGTGAGGTGATGGAGCACGTCCTGCCGGTACTGAAGGTTCTGGGGAAGAGGCACATCTACTGCGGCGAGCACGGGTTGGGTTTGGCAGCGAAGCTCGCCATGAATTGCATCCTTGCCACCACGGTCGAGATTTTCTCCGAGGGCTTCGTGCTGGCCACCAAGGCCGGCGTGCCGCCGGAGACCTTGCTCGAAATCATGCAGTCGAGCCTGGCACGTGCGGCCATCGTCGATTTTAAGGCCCCGTTCGTCTTCAAGGGTGACTTCACTCCCTACTTTCCTCTCAAGCTGATGCACAAGGATCTGGAGCTGGCGATGGAGGCCGCCTACGCGCAGAATGTACCGATGCCCGCCACGGCGGCGGTCAAGGAAGTCTACGCCGGGGCAAAGGCGCAAGGCCAGGGCGACCGGGACTATGCGGCCGTAATCACCTTTCTCGAAGAGCTGGCGGGAATCCAGGTGCGGGTGGCGCCTGCCCCGTGAAGTAACAGAGTAGGCAGCGAGCGCCCTTTGCGAGTCCCGGCGGAGCCGGGATAGGCAGAAGGCGTGAGGCAGCAGATGGAAGGCGGTCGGCAGGACGCGTGGGGCAGAAGCGAACGGGCTTATCACTTTCAGCGCTGGACGTTTGGGTTTACACTGTTGACCGTGAACTGTGGACTGTCAACTCGCCGGGCGACGCCGCCATGATGCTGTATTTGATCTGGCAATGCCTCAAATGCGGTTATGCGCTCGTGGCCAAAGATCCTCCCGACAAGTGCCCCGACTGCGGCGCGCCGCGGGAAGAATTTGTCTTGATAGAAGAGGACTGAGCGGGCTGGTTGGGGAGGCCTTTGCCTTCCCGCTCCCGTTCGGTGCCCAAACCTCCAACGGACGACCAGAGGGCGCCCCCACCTAGTAAATCCCCTTGGCCAACCCACCGTCCACCAGGATGGATTGGCCGGTGATGTAGCTGGCACACTCGGAGGCCAGGAAGACCACCAGATTGGCGAACTCTTCCGGCTGGCCCAAGCGCTGGAGTGGAACCTGCGCGGCCCAGCGCGCGCGGACCTGCTCGGGCTCGACACCCTGCGCCGCCGCAAGCTTGGCTGCCAACTCGTCCAGCCTTGCCGTCTGCGTGTAGCCTGGGCACACATTGTTGACCAGAACGTTGTCCTTCCCGTATTCGTTCGCGAGACTCTTCACCAACCCGCTCACCGCCGAGCGCACGGCATTCGAGAGAATTAGGCCTTCCACCGGCTGCTTCACGGCCACCGAAGTGATGGTGATGAACCGGCCCCATTTCTGCTTCTGCATCAGGGGAAGCACCTCGCGGGCGCAATAGAGTGTGCTCATCAAGTTCAGGTTTACGGCTGCCTCCCAGTCCTCCACTGTCGTATCGGAGAAAGGCTTGGCGGGTGGCCCGCCGGCATTGGTCACGCAGATATCCACGCGGCTGAACCGCTTGACCGTCTCGCCGACGAAGCTGCGGACTTGATCGTAATCGGTCACATCCACCGGCTGCGCCAGAACCTCAGCGCCGGTCGCACAGCGGATCTCTTCGGCCGTCGCATGCAGCGTGACTTCCGTCCGCGCGCAGATGGCCAGTTTCGCGCCTTCTCTGGCCAGCCCCATCGCCACCGCTTTCCCCAATCCCTGGCTGGAGGCCGCCACAATGGCGACCCGGTTCTTCAATCCCAGATCCATGTTTTCCCCCGGTGCTCCGCAGAAGAGCCGCAGCGTTAAAGAGCGAACGCTACGCCACCTTGCTCTCGCGGGAGCGCGAAGCGCTCCCCTACCAAGAACGCCGACCGGCGCCCACCGAGCGCCGCTAAAGCGCGCGGGAGGGCAGCCTGCCCCGGCGAAGTCGGGGGGCCCTCCTCTACCGCCGCAGATAATCGTCCTTGCCCGTCAGCCAATCGAGGCGAATAGGGCTGAAGACATCGAGACCGAAGAAGTCTTCCACCGCCACCGCGCTGTGCGGGACGTGGGAGGGAATAAGCAGCACCTCGCCCTTGCGCACGACGACTTCTTTCCCTTCCAGCTCGAACTTCAGCGCGCCCTCCAGAACATAGGAGAGTTGTTCGCTCTCGTGTTGATGCAGGGGCACCACGCCACCTTTGGCGATGAAAATCTGGGCCAGCATGGCCTTCGCGCCGGAAATTATCTTGCGCGACATCTTTTCGTTCAGCACTTCTTTCTTGACGTTCTCCCAGGAAAGATGCTGCATCTTTTCCCCTTCCTTCTCCCAGTTTTCCCCGCGGTGCCGTCATTTTACACTTGGGCTCGGACAAGCGGGGGTAAAATAGGCGCCGGGATTTTTCCTCTGGCAATTGTCCCCGTCCTGTTGTATTTAATTGTCACGTCGGTCGAAGAGCGGGAACTCCAGGAGCAGGATGGTGCTGACTATGAAGCCTGCATCCCGGAGGTCCTGCGCTTTGTGCCCCGACGGCGGCGGAGGAATGTACCCCAGGATTTATCCTAGCCCGGAGGTTCCCATGCGCAGGCTTCTTCTCATCGTGCTGACTCTAGGTTTCTTGGCGGCCGGTCCCCTCATGGCACAGCAGGTCTGTCCGGGATACTCCATTGTGGTCAACACCCCGGAAGACGAGCTGACCCTCGCGTATAACGGGGCCGAGAACCCGCAGGAGCAAGTCGCGGCCCTGGACAAGTTCGTGCAGGAGTACCCTGATTCCAAGTTCATGCCCTGTGCGCGCGAGTACTACACGATGGCGTACCTGAAGCTCAACGACTTCGACAAAGTCATCGAGAACGGCGAAAAGGGGCTGGCCGAGCATCCGGACTTGATGCTGATCATGAACATCACCAAAGCCTATGTGGCCAGCGGCAAGGTCAGCGACCCCGCCTTCGAGACGGTCTTCAAAGCTCCGGAGCAGATCAAAGCCGAAAGCTCGCCCAGTAGGCCAACCGGCATGACCGAAGAGGAATGGAAGAAGACCCTGGAAGAAGCCACCAGCCAGGCGAAAGAGTGGGACGCCTATATGGAGTATGCCTTCTTCCAGCTTCTGCAGCGCGAGCCGGATGCCAAGAAGCGTGTGCAGTGGCTTGACCGCTTCGTGCCGGCCTATCCGGAAAGTCCTAATACCGGCAAAATCAACCTGCAGTATTTCCTCGCCTACCAGATGGTGAACGATGCCGCCAAGGCTACCGAGTACGGCGAAAAAGCGGTGGGCGCCGACCCGGCGAACTTGGAAATCCTCAATGCCGTCGCCGACTACTACGCAGCCACCCTCCAGACCAACCTGGAAAAGGCCGAGCAATATGCCAAGAAAGTCATCAACCTCGCACCGGCTGTAAAGCCTGAGGGGATGTCGGAGGATCAGCTCAAGGCTTATCGCGACAACCACCTGGGGCTGGCCCATGCAACTCTGGGCTATGTCGCCTTCGTGGCAGGCAGCAAAACTCATAAGGTCGCGCCGGCGATCCAAGAATTCAAGACGGCCGCTGACCTCCTGGGCGGGAACCCGGTGTATCAAGGCCGAACACTCTTCTACCTGGGCTGGGCCTATGAAGTGCTCGCGCCAGCCAACCATAAACTGTCTGCCGAGGCGTTGACCCGAGCCGCAAGCATCGCCAGCCCCTGGCAGGGCCAAGCTCAGGAGCTTCTGGGCAAGGTCAAGAAGGCAATGGGACAATAGTGAAGAGCAGTGGGCAGTAAGCAGGAGGCAGAAGGCAGGTTCGGTACGGGCTGCGTTCGCAGGCCTTCCTCAATTCACTGTTGCGCGTCCCTCGTTTGACCCGCGGTTAGACGCCGCTTCCATATCAGGTACACCGGAACGCCCAGCACCACAATCAAGCTGCCGATACCGGACTCCACGGGCTTCTCCACCAGTGTGTTGACAATGAACCACGCGGAGGCAAGCACAAAGACAATCGGTACCACCGGGTAGCCGAAAACCCGATAGGGACGCGGCAGGTCGGGCCTCTTACGCCGCAGGATGATGACAGCAAAACCGGCGAGGCCGTTAAACACCCAGGCGGCAAAAATCACGTAGGTAAAAAGTTGCTCATAGGTCCCCATGGCCACCACCAGGACCGCCCAGAGTCCCTGGACGATGAGGGCGACGTGAGGCGTGCGGAAGCGCGGATGTACAGCGGCGCACCAGCGGAAGAACAAACCATCCTGGGCCATGGCATAGTAAACCCGCGGGGCTGCCAGGATGCTGCCGTTCAGACTCCCTAAGGTGCAGATGATGATGGCCAGAGAGACCATATAGGAGCCGACGCGGCCGAAGATGCGGACCGCCGCATCGGCAGCCACCCGGGGCGACTGAGCAATCTCCGGGAGCGTCAACACGTGGTAGTAAACCAGGTTGAGCCCGAGGTAAATCACGACGACGCCCCCGGTCCCCAGGATGAGCGCCAGCGGCAGATTGCGCTCCGGGCGCTTCACCTCTGCGGCGGCGAAGGTGCATGTGTTCCAACCGTCGTAAGCCCAGAGTGCCGCCACCATGGCCACGCCGAATGAGGCAAGGAAGCCGGCGCCTCGCGGAGCAGGCAGGGAGGGCACTCCTTTCGGCGGGCCAGCTACCAACACATACCCCAGAATGATAAGCGCCGCTATCGCGCCGACCTTCAGCCCCGTCAAAAGCGATTGAACCCTTCCTCCCTCTCGCACCCCGCGGTAATTAATGGCTGTGAACAACACGATGGAGGCTGCCGCCGCGGCTTTCTGCTGCCAAGGCGAGAGTGGAAAGAAGTCACCCAGATACTGGGCAAAGCCTACCGCGAGAACCGATATGCCTCCCGATTGCGCCGCCAGGAAAAACGTCCAACCGCACAGAAAACCGATCAGCGACCCGTAGGCTTCGCGCAGATAGACGTACTGGCCGCCCGCCTGCGGCATCATGGCGGCCAGCTCGGCAAACGACAAGGCACCAAACAGGCTCAGCAATCCACCCACGGCCCACACCGCCAAGGCAGCCCGCGGGCTGCCCACTTCACGCGTGATCTCCGCCGGCACAATAAAGACCGCCGTGCCGATCATGACCCCCATGACGATGGCGGTGGTTTCCCACAGTCCCAGAGCCCGCAGGAGCTGCGGTTGCTTCGCAGCGATGGTTCCCGGAGGATTGCCATTAGGTTCAGATTGCATAAGCGGTGAATAGAATAGGAAAACGAGCTTCGCGTGCGCCCTGCGCCGGCCTAGGTGCGCTCAGCGTCCGCGACACAATAGAGGATTCGTCGCGCAGGGTCAACTGCACGGTCCACCCTGCCTGCAACCGCTGTCGGCCGTAAAGCGGAAACAAGAAATAGGTTATCATGGCGGCCTCAGCACGCCGGGCTTGGTTAGGAGCCTTACCGAGCGCGGCGGGGTCTGCATGCTCAAATGAGAATGGGGCACTATGCGCTACAACAACATCCTGGAAGCGATTGGCCGAACTCCGCTAGTGAAATTGAACCGCATCGTGGGCGAGTGCAAGGCCCCGGTGTATGCCAAATGCGATTACCTGAACCCCGGCGGCAGCGTCAAAGATCGGATTGGCATCGCGATGATCGAGGAGGCCGAGCGGCAAGGATTGCTCCGGCCCGGCGGCACCATCGTGGAAGACACTTCCGGGAACACGGGAATCGGGCTGGCGCTGGTGGCGGCGGTGAAGGGCTACCGAGCCATCGTCACCATGACCGAGAAGCAATCAAAGGAGAAGGTAGATGCCTTGCAGGCGTTGGGCGCGGAAGTCGTCATCTGCCCTACCGACGTGCCGCCCGGCGATCCACGCAGTCTTTACTCCATGGCCGAGAGGCTCACGCGCGAAATCCCTAATGCCTATCATCCCAACCAGTATTACAACCCCGCTAACCCCGACGCCCACTACCGAACCACCGGCCCTGAGATCTGGGAAGATAGCGAAGGACTCATCACGCACTTTGTTTGTGGCATGGGCACAGGCGGCACCATCACAGGTATTGCTCGTTACCTCAAAGAGAAGAATCCCCACGTCAAAATCATCGGCGTCGATCCCGTCGGTTCCCTGCTCTACGAATTCTTCCACCGCGGGACCATCGGCAAGGCGGAGACTTACCAGGTGGAGGGCATCGGGGAAGATATCTTTCCTGCCACGCTCGACTTCAGCTTGCTCGACGACGTGCTGCAAGTCAGCGACAAGGAATCGTTCCTGTGGGCGCGGCGGCTGGCCAGGGGGGAAGGGATTTTTGCTGGCGGCTCGGCAGGCTCGGCACTGGCCGCAGCGATGCGCATTGTCCCCACGCTCACCGAGAAGGATTTCCTTGTTGTCTTCATCCCCGACACCGGCAATCGCTACCTACGCAAGCTTTACGATGACCAGTGGATGAGAGACCACGAGTATCTCGAGCCGCCGGGGGCGGCCGCTGCGGACGAAGGGTGAGCCGGCGCGATCACACGCCTGGTCGCGTTGTCAGGCTGAGGCCAGCCTTGCGCCTGGTGCTACTTAAGTCGTTGGCAGAGCGTGGGCAGGACGCCCAAGATGGGCGTGGGGTGGATGAGTTCACGCTAAACTACTTGATGCCTTCTTGAGTTCTTTGCTCAGGTCGGCTTGAAACTTCCGGGGAGTAAACATGAGCAGGAAAGTGAGCCCGCAGGATGTCCTTAACGCTCTCCGAGCGGTGGAGGACCCGGACTTGCACCGAGACATCGTGTCTCTGGGATTTGTGAAGGACCTCGAGGTCGGCGACAACCGTGTCGCCTTCACCATCGAACTGACGACGCCAGCCTGCCCGGTGAAAGACCAACTGGCGGCCAGCGCCAAGCGGACCGTCCAGGCCCTCGGTGTGGCCGAGGTTCAGGTCCGGCTCACTTCGCGGGTGAGGACCGCCAAGAGTGGCAAGGACGTATTGATCCCGCAGGTGAAGAATACGGTGGCCGTGGCCAGCGGCAAGGGGGGCGTGGGCAAGTCCACGGTGGCGGCGAACGTGGCGGTAGCGCTCGAGCGCACCGGCGCCAAGGTGGGCCTGCTGGACACCGACGTCTATGGCCCGAGCATCCCTGCTTTGATGGGGGGCAGCGCGCAACCTCGCGTCGTGGAAGGAAAACTCGAGCCGCCTGTCGAGTGCGGCATCAAGATCATGTCCATGGCCTACTTCCTGCCGAAGGGTGAAGCCGTGATCTGGCGCGGGCCGATGCTGCACAAGACCATACAGCAGTTTCTGGGCGACGTGCGCTGGGGCGAGCTAGATTATCTGCTGATGGACTTGCCGCCGGGGACAGGCGACATCCAGTTGAGCCTCTCGCAGACCATCCCCCTCACCGGCGCGGTGATTGTGTCTACACCCCAGGATCTGGCCCTGACCGGGGCCTCGAAGGCCATCGCCATGTTCCAGAAACTCAACGTGCCCATCCTCGGCATTGTGGAGAACATGAGCTATTACCTTTGTCCGCAGTGTGGGCATCGCGAGGAGATCTTCGGCCACGGCGGAGCGCGCGAGGCCGCCCACAAGCTCGGCTTCCCGTTTCTGGGCGAGATTCCCCTCGACCCGGCTATCCGCCTCCAGAGCGACGGGGGGAGGCCGGTAGCTCTCGTTGATTCGACCGCCTACGGAAAGGCCTTCCATGAGGTCGCTGGCGCCTTAGCGGCGCAGATCAGCATTGTGAATTCGCAAACGGGCCAACCCATCAGTATCGAGTGAGAGGAAGTTGTCAGTTGTCAGTTGTCAGTTGTACGGGATCTATTCTTTTGCGTTTTTACGCGAGTTGTGTGCGTGCGCCGAGTGCATGGTAAAGGGGAAAGATACACCCGGTACTTAGACGAGCAAGAGGACGTGCGGCTGAATGGACCACTGACACTACCTGGCAGCGTGCCTGCCCAGCCGCGCCGTCGCCCTCACTCCACAGTCCACCGGGCCATTGGCGCATCGAGGAACAGGAAAACCAATGGCTCCA
>Ga0315282_10009524_pt1 | contig 15434 bp, 11 predicted proteins | sample YL17G07_20_MG_FD_203693 | JGI IMG/M metagenome (GOLD analysis project Ga0315282, IMG submission 203693) | Sediment microbial communities from Yellowstone Lake, YNP, Wyoming, USA - YL17G07_20 | ecosystem: Environmental > Aquatic > Freshwater > Lake > Sediment | place: USA: Wyoming | collected... | reverse complement strand
TTCACTATGGCATACGCGGTTTCTTTGGTTCACTTTTACTAATACTTATATTTAAGATCGATTATTATTTACTTAATATGTTTTCAAATATTAGAGACGTTGGTTTTTATTCGGTTTCAGTTAGCTTCGGAGAAATGATTTTTTTTATTCCGGAAGCTATAGGAGTGATGCTGTTTCCAAAGCTGGCAAGTATGGACTATAAGGATATAAACAAAAAAATGGTTCAACTGCTGCGGTTCTTTTTCCTAATGCTTGGCATTATTACACTTTTTGTATTTCTGCTTTCACGCCAGATCATGGTGTTTGTTTACGGCATCCAGTATGCTTATTCTGCGCATCTAATGCGGATTATGTTGCCAGGATTTTTCTTCCTGTCTTTTTATTATCTTTATTTTTCATATTTTTACTCAAGGGGAAAGCCCGAGGTGGTGACTGTAGTTCTCTTTATAACGGCAGTAATAAAAATTATATTATCTCTTATTTTAATACCGAAATTCGGCGTTCAGGGTGCTTCTTTCGGAACTCTTATATCATATATAATTTGCGGTTTTATATTTGTATTAACTTTTTTAAAGTATTCTGGCGAAAACCTAAAAAGCGCATTTCTTATTACAAATTTAGATATCAGATATATCCTATCGCATATACCTACTAAAAAGTTAAAGAATCAGAATACTCCTGATGCGATAAGGATCGGTGGATAGCCGTATGAGAGATATTGTATTAGTAAGGTTACGAGGGTATACCAATTATATAACGCCGCCGCTGGGGATAGGGTATCTATTTAAGGCGTTAGAGGGTATCAATGAGGTCAATCTTGTATTTATTGATGAGCATCGTGATAAGATGAAAGAAGAAGAACTTTTGGCCAGGATTAAAATGACGCGTCCCATCGTTATCGGTTTCCAGGTATTTTCAGTCGACTATGCTAAATTCTGTCGTCGTATACCTAAGATCCGCAAGATCTGCCCAGAAGCCAAAATCATTGCTGGCGGACCTCATATTACTGGTTTACCAGAGCAGGCTTTAATCGATAATCCGGATCTTGACTTTGTAGTAAAAGGGGAGGGCGAGGAGGCGATAAGGTTATTGGTTCTTAGCCTACTTAAGGGGTCGTTGGATAGTAGGATAAAAGATATACCAAATTTGGTATACCGGACCTCTAATGGAATAGTCAGAAACAGGTCTGAGTTCGTCGATGTAAACAGGTATGGAGCGCCGGCCTGGAAAATAATTGAACCCCATAAGTATCCGCCTATCCAGCAAGGCACATTTCACAAAAGTAACCGAGTTGTCCCGATTCTTACATCGCGTGGTTGTCCGTATCCATGCACATTCTGTGCGGGTCACCTGATCACCGGCAAGACAATAAGAAGAAGAAGTATAAATAGCGTTGTTGATGAGATAGAGTTTCTACAGGCTAATTATGGTTTTGGAGAAATAATTATCGAAGACGAAAATTTCACATTCTATAAAGACCACATTCTTGGCTTATCGAATGAAATACAAAGAAGAAATATTAAATGTTACTTTTCTTTTCCTAACGGCATAAGGTCTGATCGTCTCGATGAAGAGATAGTCCACCACTTAAAACAAATCAGAACTTATATGGTTACTTTAGGAATTGAGTCTGGTTCCGAAAAGACTCTCAGGGCAATGAAAAAAAACTGGGATTTACAGGCTTTAAAGAAAAAAATTAATTTACTTAAAGCAAATGGCATAAGTATACTCGGAAGTTTTATTCTTGGATTTTCCAATGAGACCAAGGAGGACATTAAAAAAACAATAAATTTTGCCATTGAGTCCGGCGTAGATACTGCTTATTTTGGGAACTATATCCCACTGCCGGGAAGCGAAGATTTTAATCGGATGATTAATAATGGGGAGATAAAGTTGGAAGAAATTAACTGGAATGCCTACACGTCATACCTCGGTAGGATTCCTTATCACCCGCCGGACATTTCTGAAAAAGAATTATTAGAAGCAATACGATGGGCGACTATTAGGTTCTATTGTAGGCCCAAGATAATCTTAAATTTAATTAAAAGGATGACTCGTCCGATCTTCCTGAAGAGTTTGATTTTCCGCATTATAAATTTATTTAAGAGATATGATAATCAGCACGAATCTAAAAGTTATTAGAAAAAGATTAATGAATGTGTTGATAGAATACCGAAGATGAAATTATTATGGCTCAGTTAGTCCTTATTCGACCGCCGTCTTTGCTGCCGGCTGTAATTTTCAGTGCCACGCCGGGCGTGCCACCTATCGGCATCGCATATCTGGCCGGGAGCCTAAAAGCAGCAGGCCATAAGGTGCGGATTATTGATTCTTTTGGGGAGGCACCCGATAAGAGAACACTGATTGGCGTGAAAGATCTGATGATTGCGGGCCTTGACGCTGTTGATATAGTCGAGCGAATCCCGAATATTGTCAGCATCATCGGCATCACATGCATGTTTTCTAACGATTGGTTGTATGTCAAGATCTTGATGCGGCATATCAGAGAAAAATTTCCGCATGTCCCGATTATCGTCGGTGGCGAACATGTTACAGGCGCTGCGAAGTATGCCTTAGACAGCGCGCCTGAGGTAGACATTGTGGTTCTGGGCGAAGGCGAGGAGACCTTGGCACAGTTAGTCTCGATAATTGAAACACAGGGTTCCTGGGAAAACGTGCCTGGCATCGCATTCAGGAACAAATACGGTCAGGTGGTCATCAATCCTCTTCGTCCAAGAATCAAGAACCTTGACATTCTGCCCTGGCCTGATTGGGAAGCGGTGCCACTTGAGGTCTATCTCTCTCGGGGGTTAGGACATGGCTCCTCAGGTGGCAGGATAATGCCTATTATTGCCTCTCGCGGTTGTCCTTTTCGGTGCGCATTCTGCACCAATGCAATCACCTGGCAGTCAAAATGGATTGCCCGTTCCCCCGAATCGGTTATCGAAGAGATGATTTATTATATCAAGCGTTATCAGATTACCCAATTTGAGTTTTCTGACCTCACTATCATTGTGCGAAAGGACTGGATTATGGATTTTTGCCGACTTTTTATGAGCAAGAATCTAAACGTGGCCTGGTCGCTTCCCTCCGGAACGCGCGCTGAAGCGCTCGATGAGCCTGTATTGTCAACAATGTTTAAAGCCGGTTGCCTATTCTTCAGCTATGCACCGGAAAGCGGCTCGCGAAAAACTCTGGACAGGATACACAAGCAGGCCGACCCTGACAAGATGCTTGTCTCTATGAGGACAGCGGTCAAAATCGGTTTCGACGTCAAGGCAAACATCGTTTTTGGTTTTCCTGGGCAAACTCTCGGAGAAGTATTGGTAACCCTGTGGTATATCCTCAAAATGGCTTTTATCGGCATTCACGATGTACCCATTTTTCCATTCACTCCCTATCCAGGCACCGAACTCTTTGACCAGCTGGTAAGAAAGGGAAAGATTAGGCCGGATGACCCCGGATACGACCTTTGGTTATCATACAACATCTACAATACCCCAGCTAGCATACGCTCTTGGTCAGAGTATATTCCCAACTGGATGATGAAACCACTGACCATAGGGGGAATGGCTTTTTTTTACAGCTTTCAATTCCTTTTCCGGCCGTGGCGCCTGATAACTACGTTAAGCAGGCTAGTCCGCCGGCAGCCACGGACATTCCTTGACCGGGCCTTACACGAGATAATGATTAACTTTGTGCTCGAGAAAAGGAGGCGTCTGAAATTTGTGCCACAGACGGAACCAAAGCAGCAAAAAATTTTTTCTAATGGATAAAGATATAAATAGAAACGGCTCAAAAGTTGATTTCGGTTTCAGGAATTCAAAAAGAAAAAATAATTCAATTGATACGGAACATCAGTTATTACAATATCTTAAAATAGAAAAAAACATAAGAATTGAGGAATATAATAATAATTATATTTTAGAAAGTAAACGCAAATTTGATTATCAGCCTTTTTCGGATCACAAACTTGAAATCCTTAGGAACGAATACGACTTGGTAAAATTAACAGAGCCTTATAAAGACGAATTTGATAAATTTAAAATATTACGTGACTGGGTACGCAGACAATGGAAATACGGTTATCCGGATGAAGTTTCGCGTGATTATGATAGTATTGATATCTTGAGAAGAGCAAAAAATGGAGAATCATTCTGGTGTAGTGAATATGCGGTTGTATTTATTCAATGCGCATTAAGTTTGGGGTATCAGGCAAGATATGTGGCGCTGCGTAAAGGACATGTTATTGCAGAAATATGGTCTAATGAATTCAAGAAATGGGTTATTATGGATCCCACTTTTAATATTCATTTTGAAAAGAAAGGGATCCCCTTGAATTGTTTGGATTTATTCAATGCTTTTAATGATAATCAAACTGAAGAAATTTGCGTTATGGAGGGGAACTACAAACCGGAAGATATATGTATTAAGTTTGGAGTGCATGAACTCACGGGGATTTCGATTAAGAACTACCGGTATAAAACTATGGATTATTATTCAGAAGGATTTTCTATTCGAATGAGAAATGATTGGTTTACAAATAAATATCCAAAATTACATCCAAAAGGGAATATGGTAACGAATAGCATAACTTGGGGTGGCTCAAAACATAGAGCAATTAGAGATTTCTATTTTCCGTTAAACGTGACTGCGGTTAAACTTGAAAGGATGAATAATGTTAGTATAGGATTTAATATTTTTTTAAATACGTTCACGCCAAATTTTTCTCATTTTGTTGTTTATATTGATGAAAAATCTAAAGATGTTACGGGTGACGACCATCTTGTTTGGATATTGCATAAAGGTAAAAATTACTTCAATGTTGCATCCGTTAATAAGTTTGGCATTAAAGGCGCCGGTAGTTATATTACTTTATATTTAGAATAATAATGAAGATAACGTTACTAGAGATAAAGACTAATAAAAGACAGTGCATAAATAAGGATTTTATGGGTGGATATGGATGGGCTTTTAGTGCCGGGAATTCTTTCAGGGCGAATCTGATTAATGGGGTAAAAAAATGGGGCGAGAACCTGCCTATTATGTCTCTTGGCTATCTTGCCGCCATATTTCATCGTAATGGACACTCGGTTGAATATTTGGTCAATAAGGTTCCCCATTCCGATTTGGTAATTATCCCCTCTTCCATGGTTGATTATAAACATGAAATTAACTGGGCTAGAGAAATTAGGAAAAAGGGTATCAAGGTGGGTTTTTTGGGTCCTTTTTCATCCGTAATGCCAGAGCTATTCCTGGAAAATTCTGATTTTGTGGTAGGAGGAGAACCTGAAGAAATAGCCGAGAAAATAAGCGATAAATGGGTGCCGGAAGGCTTCATCAGGAGTAATCCAATAAAGGATCTCGATGCGCTTCCTTTTCCCAAATGGGATATTTTTAATATTTCCGAATACTCATATGTTCCGGCCTTAAAAGAAACTCCATTTTTGCCGATTTTATCAAGCCGGGGTTGTTCTTTTACATGTAGTTATTGTCCGTATCTGGTTAATTATACATGGAGAGAAAGAAGTTCTAAAAATGTGTTGGAAGAAATTGAATTTCTGGTTGATAGATTTAAAATAAAAGGGATGTTATTCAGGGATCCTTTATTTTCTCTCAATAAGAAGAGAACTATAGAAATTGCCGAGGGTATAATCCAGAGAAATTATAAACTTAAATGGGCCTGCGAAACAAGGCTCGATTTGTTAGATGAGAAGTTTATTGATATTTTGTATGCATCGGGGTTGAGGGTAATAAATGTCGGTATCGAATCTGCGGACAGCACTGTCTTGGAAAAGGCTTCGAGAAGACCCATCTCTACGGAGCATCAAGAAAAGATTATAAGATATTGCGAAAAAAAAGGCGTTAGGGTTACGGTATTTTATATCTTAGGCCTACCAGATGATACGGAGGAAAGTATTGCCAAAACAATTAAATATGCAAAGAAGCTTAATACGCATGTGGCTCAGTTTTTTATTTTTACTCCTTTTCCCGGGACAAGATATTTTGAAAGTATAAAAGAACAGATTGAGGAAAAAGACTGGGAAAAGTTTGACTGCTATACTCCGGTCTTCAAACATAAAAATATTACAAATAACCGGTTGTTAGAATTGAAGGAAATGGCCTTTCTTAGCTATTACTATAGACCTGCTTGGGCATTGAAATTTATAAAACGGATGATAAGGGATGTTTGGAGCTGATTACTCAAAGAATAAGAATATTTTGATCACCGGAGCAACCGGTTTTGTCGGCGGGCATCTTGTAGCTGCCCTTTCCGAAGAGAATAATAATGTAACTGCTTTGGTTAGAAAAAATAGCAATAGCAATCTTCGGTATTTGAATAATGAAAAAGTTAAAATTGTCTATGGAGACTTGCAAGATAAGGAGTCTTTAAATTCAGCTTTAAAAAATGTGGATATTGTAATTCATTCTGCTGGATTAATGAGCGATAGAGATTATGCTTCTAAAAAAGATTTTTTTAAAATTAACGTCAGAGGCACCGAAAACCTGATTACCGGCTGCCTTATTAAAAACGAAATCAAACAATTTATTCATATTTCTACGGTCGGAGTATACGGGTGTACAGGCAAGATAGCGATAAATGAAAGTTATGGCTATGGGAAAAGCCTATCTCCTTACGAATGGTCAAAGGCAGAGGCAGAAAAAATTGTTTTGAAATATGCGGATAGAATACCGATAACAATACTAAGGTTAGGGCAGTTGTATGGTCCAAGGATGATTTATGGTTGGACCAATGTTATTGAAATGATTTACACCGATAGAATGAAAATAATTGGCAAGGGTGAGTCTTTAATTCACTTAACATATATCGATGATGTTGTTAATGGTATAAAGATGGCTATCGGTAACGAGCAATGTATAGGCCAGATATTTAATATATGCTCAGAGAACATTTATAAATTAAGCGAGGTGTTTCAAGCAATAGCCGACACACTCGGTAAACCTTACCCCACGTCAATACCGTATTATCCGGTTTATATATTATCGTGTCTTCTGAATTTTATTCCGAGTTTCCTCAGGCCAAAATCATTAAGGTTATTGACTCCTCATAGAGTAGGATTTTTTAAAAATAATCATATATATGATATTAGCAAAGCAAAAATGGTTTTTGGTTATAACCCCACTTTCAAAATGCAAGAAGGTATTAGAAGAATGGTTGAATGGTATTTTTCAGAATTTAAAACACGCAAAGTACACTAAAAGGTGGTTAAATATGCATATTATTTCTTTAGTGGTACCGGTATTTAACGAAGAAAGAGGGTTGGACGTCTTTTATAAAGCGATTTGTGGCGCAGTTAGCAAGAGAGAAGAAGCCTTTGAATTAATTTTTGTCAATGATGGAAGTTCTGACAGGTCTTTAGAAAAATTATTGAATATTCACAGGATTGATTCCAGAGTTAAAATAATTGATTTCTCCAGGAATTTCGGTCATCAGAATGCATTAACAGCGGGGATCGATTTTGCAACAGGAGATGCGGTTATTTTGATGGATGCGGACATGGAAGATCCGCCCGATAAAATTTGTGATTTTTTAGAATATTGGAAGAAGGGTTACGATGTGGTATATGCGGTCAGAAAGAAAAGGAAGGTCACAGTTATAAAAAGAATACTCTTTGCCTTATTCCATAAGATCAATAGGATGATTTCGGATATTCCGATACCGGATGCCACTGGTATTTTCGGCCTCATGGATAGAAAAATTGTCAATATTATAAAAATAATTCCAGAAAAAAATCGCTATATACCAGGATTAAGAGCATGGGCAGGCCTAAAACAGATAGGCTTAGAAGTCGAGAGGGGCGAGAGGTATGATAAAAACCCGCGAGTTTCAACCCGAAAATTGATTAAATTGGCTTTTGATTCTTATATTTCTTTTTCAAAGATACCGTTAAAAATTGCCACTATTTTAGGAATTGTTTTTTTCGTTTTAAGCGTTATTGGTATTTTCATAATTATCGTTTTAAAATTTACTATCGGCCTTCAACCTCTCGGGTGGGCATCAATTGTTATGTTGATTCTTTTTGCTACAGGTATACAGTTAGTAACAATTGGAATTATAGGGGAGTATATCGGAAGAATTTTAGATGAGGTAAAAAATAGGCCGGTATATATCGTCAGACAGGCTATAGGATTCGATAAATCAAGAAAGTAAAAGTTTAAAAGAATAAATGACTATATTGCCGTGTCTTTAAAATTATCGCTGTTATCTTTGGCTTTTGTTCGACGAGCAAACCAACGATTGTCGAAGCGATATTTAGTAGATGTGGCACTATATAAATGGACATACGTACCCATATATCCACTTCTGCTTTTTTAGGCGGCGCATTATATGCTATTGCCCAATCTCCGCAGATTGCTATCTTTGCTTTTTTAGGCGGAGTCTTTATTGACATTGACCATGTGTTTGATTTTCTAATTTTTTCAGATGATAAGATTTCTATAAAGAATATATTTTTATGGTGCGATGAAGGAAAGTGGAAAAAGATTACGCTAATTTTTCATTCTTATGAACTGTATTTAATTTTAGCACTCCTGACATATTATTTTCCTTACAAAGCCTTAATTGGGATTTTATTCGGAACGGGACTCCATCTGATAGTTGATCAGATTGGGAATCGTTATATTAATAAGAAGTTTTGTTTATCCGTGTTTTTTTATTTTTTAATTTACCGTATTTATGTCGGATTTCATAAAAACCAATTGCGTTTCGACAGGTAATGCAATTATCTTATCAGCGCGTATAGCTTTATGTCCTGCTTAAGAACAAGAGATTATAAATTGAGGAGTATATAACGTGTCAGTAATGCTCATTCGTCCTATGACTCCAGACAGGAGCCGTTCGAATATTGTATCTATCCAGTATCCTATAAATGTCGGCTACCTTGTATCCTATTTAAGACAACATAACATAAAATGTATGGTGAGCGATTTTGAGGTTGAGCTTTATTCCGATGAAAAGTTACTTGAATCTATCAGTAAGGAGATGCCGTCACTTATTGGTTTTTCCTGTATGACTCCGCATGTTATGCACGCTGCGCATATGGCAAAGCTAGTTAAGAAATATTTCCCTGAGATATTGATAGTTATAGGGGGAGTGCATGCTACGGCCATACCAAAACAGACGATAGAGGAGTTTCCTCAGTTTGATGTTGTAGTGCTTGGGGAAGGAGAACGGACATTGCTGGAACTCTATCAAAAATGGAATGATTCAAGAGAAATAGATTCCGTACTTGGCATTGCCTTTGTGCAAGGTTCAGCCGTTAGAATTAATCCGGTGAGGCCTTTAATTGAAGATTTAGACCAGATTCCATTCCCAGAGAGAAACTTGGTTGACAAGAAATACTATAAAAAAAGTCATGTGAGCCGCGGCTTCAGCCGTAAGGTTACAAATATAGCAGAGATTATTTGTTCCCGAGGATGTCCCTATAATTGTATATTTTGTGCCAGTAAAGTAATTCATTCAAAAATAGTTCGTTTCCGTAGCGCCGAAAATATTATTGCTGAAATGGAAATACTTATAAGGGAACATAGCGTAAAACATTTTTCTTTTCTTGACGACACCTTTACCATAAAAAATGAAATTTTTAAACCTGTTTGCAAATTTATGGGGTCTCAGAAAGTTACTTTTGACTGCTTTACCAGGGTAAATGATATTGACGAAGAAAAAATGGCTATAATGGTAGCCGGCGGCTGTAAAAAAATTAGTTTTGGCATTGAGACGGGAAGCCCCAGAATTCTTAAGCTTCTGAAGAAGGGTATAACCTTAGATCAGGTTGATGAGGCTTTTTCTATTTCGAGAAAAGCAGGATTGCCAACAATAGAAGCTACATTTATGATTGGCGGCCATCCAGATGAAACGATCGAAGATATCGAGATGACAAAAAAACTGATTTATAAGTTGAGGCCGGATATCTTAGGCATATTTATTGCTATTCCCTATCCTGGTACGGAACTAAATAGCATGCTTAAAGAAAGAGGATTACTTTTAAAGGAAAATTGGGATGAGTTTAGATTATTTTTAGGTACTCCGAGCTGGGAATCGGGAAATGTCCCTATGAAAAAATTACAACAGGTATTAAGAGACATTGTTTATGGTTATTATTTAAATCCCTCGTATTTATTGTCTTCCGTAATAAGAATTAGAAACTATAAAGAATTTAAGTATCTGGCAAGCCTGGGGCTATCTCTTATTAAAACAAAGATTAATTTTGGATGTAAAAACTCTTTATATAATTCTAAGGCAAGCTCTCTTCATGAAAAACCGCAGTGAACTGAAACGTGTATGTATGTTACTTATTCTGTTTACGATTATAGGAATGGTATATGCGTATCCCGATATTAGATTTATTTTAGTATCCGGTAAACAATATAAAGGGATAGGCCTTACGGGCACTTCGGAAGAGCTTCTTTATCTTTCAAGGATAAACGGAATTTATAAGGGCTCAATCAATTTATCTGATATCTACTGCTTTGAACATCAAAATGACCCTTGGTTTAGGCCTTTTATAGGAGAATTTATCACCGGCAACATCGGCAAGTTGCTTAAAATCAGCGTTGTTGCCTTGGATATCCTGGCAAGTGCTATTCTAAACATAGTTTTGAGTTTCCTGATATTTATTTTTTCATATCAGCTGTCCAAATCCACCAGATTAAGCATTATTATTAGTTTTGCTATCATGTTGGGCTATAATATTCTTACTGCGAATGTCTCTACTTTAAAAGAGATTTTTATTGCAGGTAATTATGCTATACCGCTTTGGTTTCTAAGGCCATTATCGCCTCAGTTTTACTATATTCCTTTTTTTGTTGCCCTTATTTATATAAACCGAGCGACAAATATTTCAGCATCAGCAAATAGGACTGATATAGCAAAAGCGAAAGCGATAGCGATAGCGATAGCCGGGGTAACATTGGGTTTGCTATTTTATTGTAATGTATATTATTGGACTTTTATTTACGCCGGCTTAGGAATATTGTTTTTGTTCTTTATCTCGAAGAAAGAAAGAAAAAGCGCATTAAGTATAGTTTATATTTATGCGGTTTCTATTATTATAGCTATACCGTATTTTATATCGGTTTTTAAAGTAATAAACCATCCGGCTTATGAATATTTGCAAAAAAATTATATGATGGTTAACTCTCATAAGGTTTTCTTGTATATCCCTTATGTAATACCCGCTGTATTTATAATTATTTTACTTTTAATTCTTAAACATGAATCAAGACTTTTTATTGCCTCTTTTCTTATTGGCGGGATTATATGCCTTAACCAGCAAGTGGTCACAGGTAAAATTATGCTCCAGCAATGGTCATTTTATACCAACAAAACATTTCTAATAATATCGATAATTGTGTCAGTAAAACTGATATTTACCGAGGCCATAAAACTCAAATTTATTCGTTATATTAATTTTATTAATTCTAATTTGAGCAAAACAGTGCTGTCTGGTATAACAGTGCTATTCTTTATTCTTACTGCTTTCTTACAGCAAAATAATTACTACCGTAGAAATAAAGAATATTTTTTAGAAAAACAAAAACTCGCAGGCGCGTATAAGTGGCTGCGGGAAAATACTGATAAAGACGACGTGGTACTTACTGACCCTTATCAAGATTTTAGCAACCACTTGACAAATTACCGATTTTTATTAACTTATACAGATAATTTTAGCTATATAGCTGAGCCGGCTTGTATGTTGATATCCGAACAAGAAGTAGTCTATCGAATATTAGCATCGCTTATATTCTTAGGTTATAGCGAAGATGATATGGAGAAGTACATAAATATAATAAAGCAAGTTTATAAATCTGCAGATCCTTATATTTGGATATACCCGCCTTCGGAAGATTATTTTAAAATGCTGAGAACTGAGTATAAGGCATTGGGGCAGGAAAACCCTATTGATGCGCTCAAAAAATACAAGACCGATTATATTTTAATTGAAAATGAAGTTGCGAATAAATTAGCAAGGAAATATAGTAATAATTTAATGACCGCCTATAAAGATACTGACTACACGGTTTTTGCTCTTAACTGATTAATATGTCAAAAGCCCTTTTCTTAATTACTATCGTACTTTTTACTATTGTTTATATTAAAGGCCGTTTTAGGCAAGATAGCAGGTTCTTGATTACAATCTTTACTATTGCGCTAACCATAAGGATTATTTGTGCCACTCTTATCTTTTTACTCAGTTGGTATGATGGGAGCGAGGGTTTTTTTAGCGGAGATGAGAGCGTATATTACAAGAAGGCAGTCAATATGGCTGTTGCAAGAAGCGCATATTCAAAGAATATTTTTTCGAATACCCCTGAATTAATCGGCACTTCGTTTGCGATTAACCCGTTTTCTCTATTGGCATCAATATTAATATTTGCATTCGGTGAGTCGTTACTTTTAATAAAATACTTAAATTCTTTTGTAGGTGCTTTGTTGCCGGTAATTATTTTTTTGTTAGCAAAAACAATTTTTGATAATAAAAAAATAGCAAAAATATCGGCTGTTTTAATTGCGTTTTTACCGTCTATGATTGTATGGTCGTCAGTTGGAATAAAAGAGCCCTTTATTATTTTAATGATAGCCAGTATTTTTTATTATTATATAAAGATTCAGAAGAGATTTAACTTTTTTTATTTAGTTAATATTTTAGTTTCGGCCGTAGTATTATTTTATTTACAAGCTAACGTCGTAGTAATATTAATGCTAATTTATGGTTTATGGTTTATGTTTACAAAATCTACGAAGTTTATAAAAAAAGAAATATTAGTTCTGATTCTTATCCTGATAGGCAGTTATCAATTTTTTACACATCAGAAGACGATTAGAAGTGGATTATATGGAATAGCCATGCACCAGACTCTTCAATATAGGGCAGGCAATTACAGAAGCGCAAGATATGAACTTTATCCCCATAAGGTATTTAGAGAATATTTTTTTGATTTCTACCAACATCTGATATTGCCAAAAAATGTTTATTATAGCGATAATATCAATACCGATTACATAAAAAACAGCATAACAGGGATAAGATGGTTGAGTTTTCTTATTTCGTATTGCAAGGGTTTAATATTCGTATTATTTTCGCCTTTTCCCTGGAGTGTCAAGTCGGTTTCGCAACTTATAGTTTATCCGCAAATAGTTTTTTGGTGGGTAGTAACGCCTTGCATTATCTATGGCATGATTTGGTCAATAAGATTTAAGAGAAGCCAGACTATATTAATAATATTATTCATCGCAAGTATTTATTCGGTTCTAGCTCTAACAGAAGGAAATATCGGGTCTGTGTTTAGGCACAAGGATTGGGTGGCTCCTTTTTGTCTTATGTTTGCAGCCATTGGAATTAACAGATTTATATTTAGCCGTGGCACCTGCCGATCTACCAAACTGGAATTAAGGAAGAGTTAATTATTATAGTCATGGAAAAAGAAACGCCTCCTGGTTATTCATTAAATAATAAAGAGTTTACTCCGATTGAATTTTCTAGATATAAACTGATTTCAAGGATGCTTAAACGCATTCCGTTGAATAGGGATAACTCATGCCTTGAAATTGGCTGCGGGAACGGTTCGTTTATTTCTTATGTTTCGAATCAAATGGGTTTGAGGGCAATGGGCATAGATATTTCAGAAAAATCCGTATCCTGTGCCAAAAATAAAAATCCCTCTGCGGTAATATTGAAGAAGAGCCTATTTGAGATAGAAGATGAATACGATATTGTTTTTTGTTTTGAAGTGCTCGAGCATATTGAAAACGATTATGATGCCATTAAGAAAATATCGTTATTGTTGAAAAAAAATGGCTTTTTTATGCTTTCGGTTCCAGCCGACCCCAGTCTTTATTTCGATACGATAGATAAATACTACGGTCATTACAGGAGATATGAAAAAAATAAACTTATAAACTTATTAAAAGCAAATAACTTAAAAATAGTATATTTTTGGAGCTATGGCTTAAAATTAGCAAGCTTTATTGCAAGTATGGTGTTTTCTTATAGGGGCAGGAAAGGGATAGAGTTTGGAGCAATAGGTGATAGTCTTTATGAGATTAACTATCCTCGATACTGGGAAAAAATAATTCACCCGGCAATTTCTTTATTCTATCCTTTATTTCATTTATATGACTTGTTGTTTTTAAAATATGATTTTGGTCACTCTTATCTTGTATTATGTCAGAAAGAATAGAATAGAATAGCATAGAATAGAATAAGGATTATCCATTAGATAACTTGTAGGAAATGTTAAATGAGGCTTAATAGTAAAGGTTATTATTTATGGGCTATATCAGCAATCCTCTATTTTTTAGGATTGATTACGATTACATACTCAGCCCTAAATGATTTGATATCCATTCCCGTAATTTTTAAAAAAATAAACATTCCTATCGCAGCATGGCTTCTTATAGGCCTTTACATAACGGCAATTTATTATTTTAAAAAAGCGGCAAAAGATAAATCACCTTTTTTATTCCATGCTATTGTATTTGGATGGGTAACGTATCAATATTTATTATATGTGCGGCTATTCAATACGGTTTTTTATAGTCCGCTGGGTAAGGCTTATGTGGGATATATTATATTAGTATTTGCATTTATAACTTTTTTGATTTCTCTTTGGGGATTATCCATTATTAAAAATTTTAAAAAAAGATTATACAGTCCGTTTTTGCAGGCTTATTTCTTTCCCATTGCCTGTTTACCGATTTGGTCTATCGTATATTTTTTATACAAGAGATTTTATGCGATGGGAATTATATCCTTGCTTTCCGTTAGCCTGGTTTTTCTTGTTTTTGAAAAAAGTTTCTTTATGCAGTCTATTAAATTATTGGGAAGAATACATTCGGATAAAAGAAAGATTGTTATTATATTATTCGTGCTTTCATTTATATTTCGTTTTGCCTTTTCTGTAAATGTGATACTAAAGACGGAATTCTCCAGCCCTAAAGTGGAGTATGTAGCCGCCAGCGATGACGGACCAACCTACGATGAACAGGGAAGGCTTTTAGCAGGTGATTTTGGCGTCCTATTTAAAAATGCGATTATTACTCCCAGCGCATGGGAGCCGGGCTACGGGATTTTCCTAAGCCTTATTTTTAGAATCTTCGGGCACAATTTTTTTATTGTCGGTTTTGTCCAGGCAATTTTAGGTTCGATACTAACATTATTGTGTTTTAGCATTACTAATCGTTTTTTTGATTATAAGACGGCTATAATTAGTTCCTATCTAATAGCATTGAACCAGAGTTTAATATTTATTTTTGGGACATTGAATGTTGAAGTCGTATATATTTTTTTGATTTATCTTAGCCTATGGTTACTTGTTGGTGCATACAAAGAGGATATGAAATACCCGGGATTAGCGTTTTTTATTAGCGGCTTAACCTTTGGATTAGGAGTTATTACCAGGGGCGTTATTTT
>Ga0315282_10009523_pt1 | contig 15434 bp, 21 predicted proteins | sample YL17G07_20_MG_FD_203693 | JGI IMG/M metagenome (GOLD analysis project Ga0315282, IMG submission 203693) | Sediment microbial communities from Yellowstone Lake, YNP, Wyoming, USA - YL17G07_20 | ecosystem: Environmental > Aquatic > Freshwater > Lake > Sediment | place: USA: Wyoming | collected... | reverse complement strand
ATCAAGAACGATTGCATCCTCCACGTATTCATTTATAAGACCATAGGGAGAAAACACGATCTGATAATTTAACGGAGGCCGTGGATGAAGCGGAAGTCCTCCTACGCGTATTTTAACAAAATCGACCATATCCATATGATTGACGATATCGTGGGTAATAATAGACACAAGACCTGGTGCTAATCCAGAGTCAGGGATTATTGTCACCCCTTCTTTTTGTGCTCTCTTAAATAGCCCGCGCTCTTTCTTGACAATGGCATTATTTCCCCCAAGGTCAATAAAATGCGTTCCTGTCTCAACCGCTATTTTCGCTAAGATATAATTAAAGCGATAGGGGGCTGCTGAAATCACAGCATCAACTGCTTCAAAGTGTTTTTTAACTCTTTCAACGTTCTCGACGTCGATTGCTGTAATTTCTATGTTTTTCTTCCCGAGAAATTGAGAAGCTGATTTTCTTACCTTGTTCTCTTTTTCGCCGAGAATAATATTCTTAAAGTTTGAAAAATGACTTAAATCAAAGGCAATAGCGCGCCCCATCATCCCAGCGCCGACAATAAGCACGTTCATACTTGTACGACCTCGATGCCTGTTGTTTCGAATAATTCATTTGATTAAAAATTCTTGCATTAAAAATAATTACATAATCATTATATTCATAGACCTTATTCGGAAGCAATGCAGATCAACTATGCCTGAAGAATTGTGGGACCCCAAGATTGAATCCATGCCGACGGGTAAACTCAAAGAATTACAACTTGAGCGACTTAAAACACTTGTTTTTCGGGTGTACGAAAAAAATGCTTACTATAAAAAAAGATTCGATGAGGTAAAACTGAAACCTACTGCAATAAAAACCCTGCAAGATCTGAAGAAAATCCCTTTTCTTACCAAGCAAGACCTTCGTGCGTACTATCCGTTCGGTTTGATATGTACTCCTCTTGATGACATCGTTGAGGTTCACGCGTCCTCTGGAACAACCGGGAAACCAGTGGTCGGTCCGTACACAAGAAACGATTTGGAGGTATGGGCTGAGGTCATGGCACGTTCACTCTATTCCAATGGCCTTCGTAACCACGATATCATGCAGAACTCCTATGGGTATGGGTTATTTACTGGTGCGCACGGTTTTGAGAAAGGCGCGCAAAAAATCGGGGCGATGGTCATTACTATTGGCTCCGGAAACACCGAGCGACAGATTGATGTGATGAAAGATTTTGGGACAACTGCACTGGCATGCACGCCGTCATATTCTTTGCATATCGCAGAGGTCGCAGAGGAAATGGGTCTTGACCCTGCAAAAGACTTCAAACTTCGCCTTGGTACGTTTGGCGCAGAATCTTGGAGCGAAGAAATGAGAAGGACGATTGAGCAACGCTGGGGGATCATTGCCCATGAACACTACGGGTTAACCGAACTTATTGGGCCAGGTGTGGTCTCCGAGTGCAGTTATAAAAAGTTACATATCAACGCGGATCATTTTCTCCCAGAGATAATTGACCCAGATACCGGTGAGACGTTAGAGCTTGGCGAGGAAGGGGAACTCGTATATACGACGTTGACAAAGGAGGCGTTTCCCGCGATACGCTTCCGGACTCGTGACCTTGCGTCCATAACCGAAGAGGTCTGTGCATGCGGTCGTACTCATACGATTCAATCCAGGATCAAAGGCAGAAGCGATGATATGATGAAAGTCAAAGGCGTGATTGTCTTTCCTTCACAGATAGAGGCTGCCTTAATGCAAGTCCCTGGTGTAAGCGATAACTATCAGATTGTGAAAACAAAGCAGAAAGACAGTTATGCTCTCTCGGTTGAGGTTGAGCCCTCGGAAGACCGATATAGAGAAGGGCATCTTGATGAGTTTGAAAAGAAAGCGGAAAATGAGATCTACCGGATTTTGAACTTGCATGTCCCGGTTCGTGCGCTCTCGCCGAAAACGATTCCACGTAGTACTGGGAAGGCAAAGAGGGTCATCGAACGATAGTAAATACCATTCGGTGTGCTTTTTAGGAAACTTGATATACTCCCAGGTCTATACTAGATTGTGAGAACATGAACAAAATAGAGGAATTTTTAGACCAAAACTGGGCGGCTAACACAAAAAGATTATATGGTTTCAATCTCAGAAAATATTTTAAATATCTGAAAGCAGACCCCGATACCTATTTTACAACGAAACGAGACTACGAGGTAGATGTAAAAGCATATTGGAAACACCTAGTGAAAGGGGCAGGGGCGCGCTTGACAAGAAATAGTGAGATCAAGGTAGTAAAAAGTTTCCTGAGTTACAATAATGTAGAGATTAGTTCTAAAACTTGGAAATCTTTGAAAACAAGCACGGAAGACAAGAAGACCAGGCCAGCGACCCTTGATCTTGCCCCGTCACCGCAGATTATACGAAAACTCCTGGATCATGCGGATACATTGAGCAGAGCAACCGTACTTATCCTATCCTCCTCTGGTATGCGACCATCGGAGCTTATACAATTGCTTCCCGATGACCTGCACCTTAACCACGATCCACCGTACATCGATATACGAGGAGCGATAGCGAAAAACAAGACAAGCAGGTATGTATTCATTAGTTACGAGGCGAAAGAAGCATTAGAGGCATGGCAACGAGAACGCGATGCTTGGCTTGAACGTGCATGTAGGAAGATGCTGAATATCCTTGGTATAACAAAATCTAAGGATGATAACCGTGTTTTCCCGATGAAAATACAGAACATACGCGATAAATATAACACGCTTTTACAATGGGCAGAAATGGAGGATCGGGATAACAACACTTCAATGAAGTACCGTAAATATCATCTTTACACTTTGAGAAAATATTTTAGGACATACCTAGCCCCTGCGATTAGCGGAGGGAGCGATGTTGTTCATGCGCTGATGGGACATGATGAATATCTTGATGCTGCCTATCAAAGATACAATCTTGAGCAGCTAGGAACGATGTACAAAGATGCTATGAGCAGCCTTACGATTTATGATCGAAATCCTGAGTATGCAAAGGTAGCAGAAGATTTGAAAGAGAAAGATATTGAAATCCAGAAGATAAAAGATCAACTCATGGATAAGAGATTAGAAACATTGGAGATGAAAGAAAGAATAGAGAAATTAGAAAAAGCATTAAAAATGAAGGCAAAAAACTAATCCCTTTTTTTCTTATCTTAAACCTTATCTGATAAAATCCTCTTTTTTTATACATATTAATTTATTATACAATGAGCGTATTGTATGTTAATCGGTGAAACAAAAATGTTAAACCACCGGTTAACAATAAAACTAAACGAAGATATTTGGCAAAAAATAGACGACCTTTCTAAGAAACTAGGTGAGCCACGATCTACGATTGTTCGCAGTTCTGTTATCCTGTATTTGAAGCAATGGGGTGCTATATGATGACTCCCCCGAACTATTCCCCACGGGTAAAAAAATTCATGGATGAACACCCAGGGATGAGTTTTGATGAATGTTTCCAACTCGTAGAAAAAATGGCACAAGAAAAGGATAGAAACTAATTTTTCAGGAGGCGACCAATGACTACCGATAGTCAATTTTTGAACAGGCGATGCAAACTCATTCTAGCAAATGGTTTTGTACTCTACGGATACCCCCGAGAGATCACACCAGCGTATGTTCTTTTTGAGACAGATCAAAAAACGACAATAATTTCTTTCATCAATGTTCGAGAGCTTAGTCTTGACGGAGAGAGTCTATGAACTGTCCTTCATGCGGTTCTATTCTCGAAATTAATGCAAACGACCTAGTGTACGGATATTGTCGAACATGCAAGGAAAAAGTGATCCTGCAATGACAAAAAACAAACAACAACTAGAGACTATCGAACTGAAGAAAAAAGACATCAAAGAACATTATCAGAATGAAGGAGTTAAATCAACAATCTTACGATGCTCCATAGGGGAGTTCAATTCATCACGATGCGGCAATGGAGACTTCGATCATTGGTGGAAAATAGTATCAAAAAATGAAGTATCCCTCCACAATCTTTCAAAAGGTGAGGATTACGACAAACTCACCAGAGAATACAGATCACTCTATTGGAGTCTTAATCTTTTTTCACAACAAACATTCAACAAAAAAATACCATCAAGCCTCTATGACATATATGGAAATAAACTCACCATCGGCACGTATGAAGACACCATTTCCTATTCGTTAGGTTGCGATATAGACAGTATAGGAGATATTGAAAGACCAAAGATAAAAGAAGCGGTTGAACACCTAGCCCAGTTCGTATGCGACAGTCTCAGAAAATATTGCCCTACAAGCGTTTATACTCTCTTTTCAGGTGGAGGCATTTATGTCATGCTTCACCCTGGCTTATTCGCTAGAGAGTTTTCATCAACAGACCGGGAGCATGTATGGAAGATCACCATTTCATGTTTCAATGCAATGCTGAAGGATATCGAGACTCAATTCTTCAAGAAATATCCAAAATACAAAGGGAAAACCAAGCTTGACGCGATCAATAATCAGAAGCGTGTATTCAAAACAATATTCAGTATCCACCGGAAGAAACCGTATGCGGTCATTCCGTTAAATCCGGCAAGCATTAAAATCGACATTGATAAGGCAAGACTTCCGTTATCGAAAGCGGTCATTGAATCTGGAAAAACATGGATGCTGAAATACAACATCAATGAACAGAAAACACTCATTGAAGCATTAAAAAAATATGAAGACGCAAAATCACCAGACGTTGAAAAAGATGGCGTTGAACTCAAAAAACTAGAGAGCAAAGCAGACTTCAAGTTTTTCCCACCCTGCATGCAACATATTTTATCGTTGAAAAGAAAATCAGGTGAGACAAAAATTAATGGCGCGACAAGGATAAAAACAATGGTAGCGTGTTTCCTCGGTCAAGCAGGTTATGATGAGAAGGAAGCAAATAAGATATTCAAAGAAATATCCGAGAATATCGGAGGATCTGAAAGCAACATCTTCAAAAGTTGGTACGGTAAATATTCATGTCCTTCATGTAAAACAATCCAGAAAAAAGGCGGTGGTTTCCCCCACATGATGATGGGAGAACTGGAGGTATGCCATCCGAATGAATTATGTCGCCAAATATCAAGCCCGTTTTGGTATCTGAAAAAAGCATTACAATTCGATGTAAAAGACGCTGGGAACGTAACGTTGCAACAAATATATGATGTCGCAAAAAAATATTTCTATCTTTCAGACACGAAACGCATTGATATCATCATGGCGACGGCATTAAGCAATCAACTTCCTGGTACTCCAATATGGCTTATCGTTGTCGGCGCGTCCGGTGACACGAAATCATCCTTAGCGGTACCGTTAGGGAAGCACCCTGCGGTGATTGTGCTTGATAACATAACTCCTAATACACTGGCAAGCGGTAAGGAAGACGTTGAAGACCTGGGGTCTGAATTACATGATAAAAGCAAAATAATCATCTACCCTGACCTAGCAGCATTATCATCGAAAAGAGCAGAAGACAAAGCGGAGATATGGAGTCAAAACAGGAACCTTTACGATGGTTTCATCTACAAACGAACAGGATCAGGAGTCAACAAGAAATACGACAATTGCCACGTCACAATGATAGCATGCTCAACACCATCAATCAAAGACGAATTTATCATTCATGCTCAATTAGGAACACGGGAATTATTGTATGATACTGATGCAAACCCAAACGACAATATCGAGAAAATGAAGGCAGCATGGAAAAACGAAGAGCAAGAAAAACAAATGCAGGAAGAAATTAGCATAATACTATGCAATTTCCTTCTCACACATAAAGTCCAGGAAATAGAGATTCCACCAGAAATAGAAACATTCCTGCAAAAAGAGGCAAACAAATTAACGGTTTTACGCGCTTCTGGTACTCCAGACAGGATATATAGAGAACCAATATCGCCAGTTTATCCGGAAGTACCAACACGACTCATTAAGCAATTTAAACGAGTATGGATGTGCCTCAAAAGTCTCGATCCATTGTACTCAGATGAAAAAGCAAAAGAAATAATCTCTCACATCGTGATATCAAGCGGTCATAAGACCCGGCAACTCATTCTTGATTTGTTGATGAATGCGAAAAAATTAGAGGAATACGCATGGAAAAAGATACCTGAAATACAAATGGAAATCAAAACATCACGAGTTGCGGTGAAAGAGCAATGTGAGACACTTTGGAACATTGGTGTGTTTGAAAAAAAGATTGAGATTGAAAGGATCGGAACCTACGAAGTCACGACAGAATATAGTACTGAGATACGAGGTGGAAAAGTCGAAGAGGTCACATATTACCGTTTTTCTGACAAAAATTCATTTTCCCAACAGATTAGAGGGGGTTACTACGAAAAACCCAAGGACATACAACCACAAAAAAATAATTAGTACATATAATGATAATAAAAATAATGTACATATATCTACCCCTGTTTTACGTAGTAGCCCATTAACACACAGTACTAATATCATGATAACAGGTGAGCATGACGAATCGGACCCGCTTGATGTTATTCGGTCCTACGTGACTTATGTAATGAGCAAAGGTCATGACGGTGTTTCTTTGGCTGCTCTTTATGATAATTGCGATAAGGAAGCAATTAATGATTGTATTGCATCTGGTCTTCTTATCAAAGTGAAAGAGGGATGTGATTTGTATAAATGGCTGGCAGAAGCGGAGGCGAAATAATGGTTTATAGAAGGGAACGTCCGAAAATCAGGAAAATACTACAGGGTCTTATGACTGATTATGGCTGGAATGCACAGGAACTTAATGATTTCACACGGTATGATTATGATGATCCTGATGCGGAGGTTCCTTTTTCGTTGTGGTATACTTGGAGGGTGCAGCTTAGGAAGATGGTTGAGGAGGAGCAGCAGGGAGGTTCTTTGAAATGATAATTTATTATCGTTGCACGAATCCTAAATGTTTGAGAGAGTACGCGTTTGACTGGGGGACTTGTCTGCATTGTCATTCTCCATTGATCGAGGTGAGAGAATGAATAAAGTAGGAGTTGATGGTAGAATAATAATCTTGGTTCTTATTTCGTTTCTTCTAGCGATATTTTGGTTATCTTTTTTAGTTGGTGGTGGTGAATGATCCGGCATTATCAATGTCTTAACCAGGATTGTAAAAAAATCTTCAGTATTGTTGATATCGCTGATATGAAAGAGATATGCCCGTGGTGCAGCTCCAAGAAGTTAAAGGTAATCAGGATATCTTCGGATTCTCGTAATGCAAGAAGGAAATTAAAGGAAGATGAAAAGGTATCTGATGATGAGGATGTGGTAATAAAATGAGTAAAAAAGAAGATGGACCAGAAGACATTGAATACATTTTAACAGTAGGGAATTTCAGTATTTGCTTGAAATCACATAAAGAGGATATCAAATCATTGGACCATATTGCTATGAGAGCCTATCGAAAGGTTCTGAAAATGAACAATATGGAAGACAAGGGAATAGTATGAGGTGGAAGTGTCGAAGATGTGGTTTTATATTCAATGGTTTTGGCGAATGTCCGGCGTGTCATAGCGGGAATACTATCGAGATAACAGATCAAGGGACACCTAGATATGATGATTTCTATGAAGCAAAAAGGGAGAAACCCTCCAAAAAGTAAAATTATGGTAGGTTTTGAAGAAATAGGAGAAAGAGAGAGCATGAAAGAAGAAAACAGGTGATAAAAATGTGTAGAGAACTAATAAGAAATCAACTGGAAAGAATAGTAAAGGCAAGAACAGGGGTAGAAGGATATGATTATTTTGCCAGTGTCGAAGCATTGGCGCTCCTGCTCCCTGACGGTTTAACACAATTAGCGATGGGCTATAAAGCCAAACATGGTATTAAGACAATACTGGAAATAGACAAGGAGCGCATAGACGAATGGTTTTTGTTTATTAAAGGATTGATAACAAAAAATATGAGTTTAGACATATGGGTCTAACCTGTCGTCTTTACAGCCCGCGCTACTGTTAATTGACACCAACCTGACAATACCTTCGTTTCCAGAATGATATGAAGGAATATTCTATGAACGAGAAAGAGTTATTTAAAAGCCCTGATTTAGTAATGAGCAAGAAGATTCTTTGGGCTTGGCGATCTGGTGGGTTCACCAGTGGGATTGTCGAAGGACCAAGGGGCATAGGCAAGTCTGGGTATGCTATGAACATATTACATGATGTATTCTTATGTCAGGGCTATCACGATGAGGTTGCTTGGGACATGGCGCTCGACCGGATGCTATATCGGATAACGGACATCATTAATTTCCTTGATAAGAGTACGAGGAAGCGCAAGCCAGAAACAATGTTTGTTTGGGATGACGCAGCGGTCTTTGGATCCTCAATGACTTATTTCTCTGATTTCAAGATGGTGCATCTATTACAAGCCATGATGGATACCATACGAGGATCTGTTAGCGGTATGATTCTCACCTGTCCGAACCAGGGTCAGCTCCTCAAATTTTTAAGACGTTATGATGCTTACATTATCAGAATAAATTATGTGGAAGAGGGAGGGTATAATCGTGTTGCGAAAGGCTACCTCTGGAGAAGTCTTCCTAGTGGGTTGCAGCGTATTTATCCGAACTTCCATGATTTTTATTCCTGTCGTCTTCCTAATGATATCTTTGAGCGATACCAAAGGAGACGTAAGAAGTACAACATCGAAAACATCAGGGCTTTAAAGGAAGCGGTAAAAGAGCAACAGGAAGGTAAGAACATGTCAGGGGGAACGGTTATCGTGGAAGAAGACAACAAAGAGGAAGAAGTCATAGAGGGAGATGATATAGAAGGAGTTGATATAAAATGAGTATTGGAGACGCAGGGGGTTTCACGGCCCCCACAGAACAAATATATGGGAACCTATCTTATGAGCAGATTCTTGCTCGCGCGGTGGATCGTTGTCTGCATTACCGTGTAATAGCCAAGAACACATTGTATATTGATGCGGTGCAATCCCTTCATTTAAGTCTGGTTGATATCCCAGGGAAACCACTACGAACAAAGGTTGATGCAGAGGAAGAAATTATTAGGGCTATGGATGGTACTATGGTTGTTAAATCAGATAAACTATTTAGGATCATAACGAAGACCCTGAGCGAATATAAAATGTTGTTCAGAAGTATCCTGGTAGAGACTGGAAGAGAACAGGTTTATCATTAAAGGAAGAGTTTGTTCTTCTTTTTCCCACCAGGGAATGTCGTTCTTTTGGCAACTGAATATTTCTCCTGAATACAAACTTTAAAATATTTATTATCTTATTCATGGTATAACCATTGGTTAAACTAGAGGTATAATATTATGCACGTTGACAGCAAACGATGGGGCGAAGTTTCTATAAAGAAACAAGCTAAAGAAGGGGGTAAAAATAATTTTGATAGCACCCGATCCTTTAGTATCATTAATTCTCCGAATCATTATGATATCAACCAGTTAAAAGAGATATATGAGATTGTGACGAATCTTACTGAGAAATATTCTTTTGATGAATTAAAAAAGATTTTGATAAATCAGAAGGGAAAATAATTGCTGCCAAGAGAAACAGGTCAAGTATCAACAATTCCTAAAAAGAAGTCTCTTTTTCCTCCAGGCATGGAACCACCAAAGAAAAAACCAGGTCTATCAACTCCTAAAATATCCGTTGTTCCAATTGGATTACCACCTGTATCCTATGATGTAATACCACCACAACAACCATCACAACCGCAAAAAACAACAACCACAGTACAAGCAGACGTATACATACAACAGAAACAACAGGAAATAAATACAGCACAACAGAACTTAAACCGAGCAAAAATAAATATATCACAGTATCCACCGACAGCAAAAGTTGACATATTGATAGCGCAACAGAATATTAACAAGGCGCAAAAATCCCTTAATACATTCAAAGATCAGATACCAGACCCGAAATACACAATCATAGCGGTTGAAAAAATAGGGGGGAAAGAACAAAGTGCTTCTATCCAAAGTTTTGAGTATACCCGTTGGACTAAAGAAGTTTATGGATCACCAGGATATAAGCAACCAGGGGTAGCAACAGGAGTTAAGTACGGGCCTACAAATATAGATATAGATAAGGAGCTTGGGTATGCCTCGGCAGTCATTAATGCAGCTTTTAGTCCTGAGTTTTGGCAAGAGCAACTATTCGGAAAACATAAAGGGGTCGATGTTGTAAACAAGTATCTTTATGAAAGTCAAAACCTTAGAAACATAGGTTTTAACAAGAAATTTAAGACATTTGACCCCACGAAAGCACTTGAGTATACATTATCAAGACCTCTGATATCCAATGTCGTAATACCCACAGTGACAGGATATGGGTTAGGAACAGGTCTAGGGGCATTAACAAAGGCGGCACCTGCAGCGGGAGCAATAGGTAAGGTAGCATTAACAGGAGTGGGAGCTTATTATGTGGGGGAGCAGACGATACCCCCTGCAATAACAGGGTTTAAAACAGGGTCATGGGCTAAATTCCAGAGGAATATCCTAGGATTAGGTATACAAATCCCATCTATGGCGATAGGGTTTACAAAGGGATATAACGCGATATCAAAGGTTAAAATCCCTACCTTAACCAACAGGGGAATACCTACTCTGGAGAAATTCAATATAAAAGTAATGATACCCGCAAAGACGATTATGAATAGATATAATCCTCGTAATCTATGGGTTAAATGGGGAGCAACAAAAATAGAACCTGAGACTTTTATATCTAAATCTGTTCTTGAAGGCAAGACACGGTTCCCGATGTCAAGGAACGTTGAAAAAACATTATGGAGCTTTGAGAAAGGATACAACCCAGAGACAGGGTTATACGAGACTGTACATGCTAGAGCTTACGGGATGAAAGAGGGGGAGATAACAACAAACCCACCGGAGAGAGCAACCGATGTTTATGGTTTGTATGTATCCTCAAAAGGGGAAGCTTCCCCGTATTTCTTACGTTTGGGATCCAAAGTACCAGATTACGGATATACACCTATGGAGATAAGCATACTCCCCAAGAAACCAACATTCAGAACCATGTTTGTAAAATCAATAACACGCGCGCCAGGTAAAACGCGATATGGCATAGAACTGTTTAAAAAATGGCAACTAGGAATAGAACCACGATCAACAGCAACGATAACACCCGCACATGAGATGGGCCTTAAAGGTGAAATAGAAGCGGTCGTACCACCTGGCGCGGAATTTAAAAACATATTCGAGCCAAAAGGTTTAGTACAACGATTGAAGAAATACGGGGAATATACGACCTTTATGGGAAGAGAGATACCGATATACAAATATGAGGTAACAGGGAAAGGATTAGGAGAAGCAAGAGCAACAAAGGATTTCTTCAAGAAAGCAGAAGCGGATTATAGTTACATGATAGGGAGCAAATCAATCTATAGCCCATCCTATCTGTTTTTATCTGGTTTAACATCTTCCTTTAAATCAATTACAACAAAAATAACTTCTGGGCTTAAAAAATCTTCTTTAACATTAGAGAAATATAAAACATCTAGTTATAAATCTTCTAATATCTCCTCTGTTATCAACTCTTATCTGCCCAAGTATACCCTACCAAGCTACAAGCCAAAAGAATATACACCCTCATACACTCCTAGCCACATACCATCGAGAATACCAAGTTACAAACCACGGGAATACACACCTGAATACACCCCACCATATTACCCACCAGGATACCCGTTGTTTTCATACAAAGGGAAAGGAGAGAAAAACCCGTTTAAAAGAAATCGACAGGAAGAGTACAAGTTTAGAAAAGCATTAATCGGATTACCATTTAGTAACTTACCAAGGGCGGGTAAAAAATGGATGAAATAAGAAAGGTTTGCCCAAAACTAAGTTACAATAGACCAGAAATAATAGGTTGTTACTTAGATCAATGCCCATTTTATAACGAGAAATACGGGTGCATTGATGCTTACGAGATACTAATGAACATCGAACAGTGGGAGAACGAGAAAATATTATTTGAAAAAACAAAAAAAGAATTAAAAGCGCAAGGAGACATAAGCATACATTAAATTCTAGGTGTTACTATGGCCTTTGACCCAGGGAAAATACCAAAGATAAGAAAAGATACTAACGTTAAGGTCTATATTATTACTGAGATATGCGAAGCGATATTATCATTGAAGAAAAAGTTTTTCGACTAGATATTTTTATTCGTGATTGATCTAAATAAAAAGAATAGAAACATGCTCACACCTATGGGGAGCGTGTTCCTATTTTTGAGAGAGACTGGGGATGCTACATTTCTTCTTTTTCTCGGTGTTTCTTATATTCCTTTCGTACTGCAAAGAACAATGCGGTTATGCCGATGAACACGCAGGATAACCCGATGGTAGCCAGGATTAGCTTGAAGACGACATCGGATAGTATGTATGCGGTTTGCAGCAAGGAATAGCCAATAATGACAAGGAAGCCGTTGCTGACTACCCAGGTGATCTTCTTTTTCTGTCCCGGTATCTCTTCTGTTTTTTTCTGTTCTGGTAGTTGTTCTTCTGTCATTTTTATTTCATCTTTGTGTCTGGTTGTTTGGTCTTCGTTTTTCATGGTTCTTTTTTCTCCATTAAAAAAAGAGAGAGATGGTTATCATAGTTTTTTAATTTCGATTGTGCCATCTTTCATATTTTCGATGGTGACTTTATCACCGTCATGCCAGTTGTACTTTTTCATAAATTCCTCAGGTATCTTTATCTCACCCCTGGAATTTACTTTTATTATTTTTTCCATAGTTTTCTTATTCCTCCTTTTTTTATGGTTGCATCGTATATTTAGCGATCTGTTTCTTGATGCCATCAATGATGATCTTTCGCGGATTCCCTCTTGCTTTGAGCAATTGATATAATTTTTGTGGGATCACTAATTGACCTTTTGTATCAAGATACACGTGTTCTACCTGCTCCAAGATTTTTTTTGTTGTGTTTTCTTTTTCCATTTCTTTTTCCTCCATATCTTTGAGAATTTATCCTCAAATAGACCAACCCAAAGAAAAGTATTTGAGGACTCATCCTCACAAGAACGAAACACATCACTAATATTTATGTGTAATGGATGTGTATTAAATACTTGAACTGCAATACCATAATCTATGACTGAAAATAGTATGCCAAGCAAACGAATTGATATAACCTTAGATCCGAAGATTCTTGCTAAACTCGATGACCTGGTATCAGAATATGGTTCGAACTCTAATCGTTCTGCTATGATTGCTCAGCTCATTTGTAGTGCATATTCTAAAAAGGTGAAATGATGAATCAATCAGTGTCCGATGTAATCAACAAAGAAGAAATCATCTGTTGTCATTGTAATCAACGGATAAAGCCAGGGGAAAAATGCGTGATGTTCACACAGGAGCTTAAGACACCAGCGAAACATAGAGTACGTTATGAACACATGGGAGAAGGGATGCCAGCTAAACGATATTATGATGATCCTCTAGTATGGCATGAACACTGTTTCATCCAAAAGGAACTGGCTCGCATGACTAAATTTATTATGAAATAGTCTCTATTATTTACCCTCGGAAGGGTGTTTTTCTTCTGTTAACCCCTGGTTTCACATCAAGTTATACTCCTGTAAGGGTAGTATTTCAACAGGAGTAATAGTACCCATTATTAATATTTCTTTTTAACATAATTAATTTAAAGGCCCTAGGCCGCATTTTGACCTTCGGACGAAGAATACCATTACCCGCTTGTCGTTTGAAGGCGATGTTTCCATAAATTATCAAGGATAGCATTAAAACGAAGGTTGATACAAATTTTTGGGTAGCTATGGTTTTTGGTATTCATCGCGTGATGGATCACAAACATGATGGAGGATATGTTCTTAAAGAAATAATTGCTACATTTTTAAAGAGTACGAGTGGGTTTTCTTGGATTTAGAAGACATATTCATAAAAGAATTGGAGATCGACTGGGATTATGCGAAACAACTTAATGATATTCATTGTAGACTTTATCTAGAATTTTTTGTTCTCTTTTTAACGCTCTGTATCACTTTTTCAATCGTTATCATTACTCAAAATATGAACATAATTTTTTGGGTTGTATCTCTTATATTTTTTATCCTTTCAATCTATTATATTTTAAAAATACGTTCATTATCAGATGAACTTCAAGAATCAAGAAAGGCTATTTTTGAAAGTCTAGAAAGTTTAAAGAATGAGAACAGCATAGATACCGGGGAAGATAATAATGAATAGAAGGAAAACAGAGATCAAAAAACAAACTGAACGAATTGTAAAAAATATTGAAAAGAAAAGTAGAGATATGAATAAATGGGCTGAAGATTTAGCAAAGAAAGCAAAAAAATGGTACTGATTTTAATATAAATTCAACCATGTTAATGCTTCTCCGTACTAACCTTTACACCTATATAAAGATATCAATTTGAAGGTTTTGATACCTATTGGTAACTAATATACCACACCTATTCGTTTTTCTTATCGAACGATGAACTCTCCTAGGTTCTTTTCGTCATTGCCCATAGTACGATACAAATAATCAAGCCAACAAGAACTGCGACGAACGTCGCAAGTGCTGTCGGAAATAAGATCGGGAAAATAACGGGAAGAACCGCTGCTCCGATGTTGCTAATAGAAATGTAGAGGCTTGCAGCAATACCGACATTGGATTCTGTGACGCCGTCTTCTGTTTCTTGACTATAGAGTGCCAGTGGCCAGGATGCTTGGAAAAACACCCCAAAAAGAAACGCAATGGGAATGATAAGCAGCCAGCTTGCATCGTAATAGAAATTTAAAACAAATACGATGAGCCAGAAGATGACCGATCCAATAACCATCGAGAGACTCACCTTTTTCAACCCGATTTTTTTTGCAATGAACGGAGCACAAAACGCTCCTATGGCGCATCCATACAATAACAAGCCTGCAATATATCCACCATCCTGTCCGGGGTAGAGTTGGTGGAGAAACGCGGAAATAACTAGTGTTATCCCAACAATGAAAAACCCAATAAAGGGATACACGAACGCATTTTTTGAACGAATGATGTTTTTCATTCCTTCAGCAAATCTCATTTTCTCAATCTTGACTCGTTCTTCTGGGGGGGTCGCTGGATGGTCTTTGGCAATCATCAGCCAGAGGAAAAATGCAATAACGGCAAGGATACCAAATGTCAGGAAACCATTGAAAATCTGTGTATTTGTTTTATCTGGGGTAAAGATAGGCATTAAAAGCGAGCCAGTTCCAAATCCGATGAATAACCCAGAGGCGCCGATTCCAACAGGGAGTCCTGCGTGTTTCGCGGGGAACCATCGGAACATTTGAGGTGCAAGGGCAACAAGGATCCAGGCAAGTCCAATCCCTGCGATCACACTGCTTAAAAGCAGGGTTTCAAAGCTATTAAGAAGCCAGGGTCGGATGCCAAACCCAAGTGCCATGAAGAA
>Ga0315282_10009522_pt1 | contig 15434 bp, 16 predicted proteins | sample YL17G07_20_MG_FD_203693 | JGI IMG/M metagenome (GOLD analysis project Ga0315282, IMG submission 203693) | Sediment microbial communities from Yellowstone Lake, YNP, Wyoming, USA - YL17G07_20 | ecosystem: Environmental > Aquatic > Freshwater > Lake > Sediment | place: USA: Wyoming | collected... | reverse complement strand
GGCACGTTGGTGGGCAGCCTCGTTGAGATAGAGGAGCGCGACCCAGGAGAGATAGTCAACCCCAAGCGGTTCCCACGCGTCAAAATACGCAATCCAGTATTCGATGTGACGCCTCCGGAGTTCATAGATTTAATAATCACCGAGCGCGGCATAGTGCCCCCGCAGGCGGCGTACACATTGCTTCAGGCGCACTTCGAATGGAAGCCTGGTGAGGAGTTGGTATAATGCCAGCGGACAAGACTCAGCAGATAAAGGAAAAACTGAAAGAAGTCATAGATCCAGAAACTGGAATAAACGTCGTAGAGATGGACATGATAGAGAAGATAAGTGTCGATGGCAATAGTGCGAGGATCGCCTTCAGGCCGACTATCCCTGGGTGTCCGCTTGTCGCCTACCTTTCGCAACAGATCAAGGGTGCGGCGGAAACCGTCGTAAAAAAAGCGGAAGTGCAGGTGCTCAGGGATTAGTTCAGGAAAAGCTCAAGTTTAATGAACTCTTTCGGCTAAAAGTAAATCGAGTTGATGAATAATGCTCCCGATAATCCTGATTGCGGTTTTTTTGATAAGTCTGATATCATTCGTCGGCGCATTTACACTGTTTTTGAAGAGGAGTTTGCTCGCAAGATTTTTGTTAATTTTCGTTGCATTCGCTGCTGGAACGATGTTAGCAGATGCGTTTTTACACTTGTTGCCGGAGTCTCTGTCATTAGGAGAAAATCTCTTCATCTATGTTTTGCTCGGGATATTGTTGTTTTTCTCTCTAGAAAAGTTTCTCTATTGGCGACACTGTCATGATGATACTTGTAAAGTTCATCCAGTTACTTATCTGAATTTGATCGGTGATGGAATTCATAATTTCATCGATGGGATGATTATAGCTGCGAGCTTTATGGGCAGCATGCAACTAGGAGTAACTACTACGCTAGCGGTTGCGATGCACGAAATACCACAAGAATTGGGAGATTTTTCTGTATTGATTCATGGTGGGTTGGAGGCGAGGAAAGCTCTATTGTACAATTTTTTGTCAGCGCTCACAGCGGTAGCTGGAGCACTTTTCGTTTACTTCTTTATTTCGTTCGCGAGCTTTGGGGAGTATCTATTGCCATTTGCAGCTGGGGGCTTTATCTACATAGCAAGCTCCGATTTGATACCAGAATTGCACAAAGTAAGAAAACCATCTGATTCTGTGGCACAATTTTTACTGTTTTTGTTGGGTATAGCCCTGATGGGGGCGTTCAAAATAGTGCTTAGATAAATTGATTGAGGTTGCGAGGCTCTTTAAGATATTTTGAAGACGAGGTCGCCTTGCCTGACGCGCTGGTCGACCTTCAGCCCTATTGATTGCCCTGCGGTAGCTGATCGCACGTCCTCGTGTTCGATCTGCATGGAGTTTATCGTCTGTTCGAAGTTCGATGTGGCACCCTCGATGGATATTCTGTCGCCTACTTTCAGCTCATCGGACAGCTCTATGACTGCCACACTTATCTTCGTGAAGTAGTGGGCAATCTTCCCTATGGGTTTCTTTTCCATTCACCTCACCTAGTTAAATTAAACCCCCCTAATTAAAGTCTTTCCGCTTCTAGCTCAGGCTGGGGCTCAGGATTGGACTTCGTGTTCCGATTGGTCTCAAGATTATCTCTTGCTTTGCCTCAGAATTCCCATGCGGTAGCCCAAGTCGGGATTTATTTTGGCGATGCCGAGAATTACTCCCCAACCACCAAATATCGTACCGGTAATGGTGCATCCAAGTAGTAAATCACTTTTGATATTTTCGCCGATAAGGAATAGCTCACCATTCCAGAGGTGATCCACTACTCCAAACAATGCACCACCACAGAGTAACAGCACTAGCCAAAAACCAGCAGGGCTACTATCTCCCTTGAAACGCCAAACAACAGACGAGAGTATGGCTGTAACCAATGGTATAGTATAGCAAACCACTTTTTACACCTCCACTTTTGGTAATACTTTCTTATATTTAAATATTACTCGGAGAAAATTATTTTTTGTGCAAAAATTCTTAAGCAAGCGATACAAAGAACGTCAAGGTTGGCGGATGAATGAAAATGGAGGAAAAGTTCGGACTCAAAGTTGAATTAAGTGAGAGTCAAAGAAAAAGAAAAGCCGAGTTGCTATCTACGCCAGTTGAGGCGGTCGATTTAACAAAAACTCATGGCATAAGCGAGCTTGTTAAAGCCTATGGCGAGAGCTCGATACAAGCCCGCAACATCGGCATGTGCGCCGAGGTTTACGAAAACATGTTACTCGATAAAGTCAGGCCAACGATATTGCTCGGCGTCGCAGGCCCGCTAATAGCTGGCGGCCTCAGGAAGGTACTCCGCGATATGATCGAATTCGGGATAGTCGATGCGGTGGTGTCGACGGGCGCCATCCTTTACCAAGACCTCTATCAGGCGAGGGGGTACAAACACTACAAGGGCAATCCCGAAGCCGATGATGCCGAGCTCCGCGACCTCCTCATTGATCGAATTTACGACACCTATGTAGACGAAGAGAAATTTTGGGAATGCGACACTTTCATCGCGAAATTTGCAGAAAAACTCGAGCCCAGACCATACTCAAGCAGAGAATTCCTCTATTTGCTTGGCAAAGAGCTTAAAGATGAGAATTCAATTTTACATACAGCGGCAAAACATGGTATTCCAGTTTTTTCGCCAGCGCTCAACGATAGCAGCATTGGCATAGGTTTGACTCAATATTATCATTGGAGAAAGATGAATGGAAAGAAGCACATGATCATAGACACGATCCGCGACAATTACGAGCTGACGCAGATCGTCGTGAAGTCTAAGAAGACAGCAGCTATCTATATTGCGGGTGGAGTACCAAAAAATTTCATAAACGATGCGGTCGTGATGGCATACGTTTTCAACATCGATACGGGCGGGCACACGTATGCGTTCCAATTGACTACGGATGCACCTCACTGGGGAGGGCTCAGCGGAAGCACGCTTAAAGAGGCCACATCTTGGGGGAAAATATCAAAAAAAGCCACCAAGGCAACTGCCTACGTTGAACCAACAGTTTCATTGCCATTGATCGTCGGGAGTGTGCTGCAGGCGGAGTATTGGAAGGATCGGAAACGGCTCGTATTCAACTGGGATGATGATATGTTGAAGTCAATTGAAATTGGTGGCCCGGCAAGTCCAAAGGGCTAAAAAAATGTAGGGTCTGCATGCAAAAAATAACGCGCATTAGTTTAACGTTGCCGCAGGAACTTCTTGAAGAATTAGATCGAATGCTCAAAACTGAAAAATACGCGAGCCGCTCTGAATCCATTAGGGACGCTTTGCACGATTTTTTGACCAACTATAAATGGCGTCAGGGACTCAAGGGTAGACAAATCGGAATAATTGTAGTGATATATGAGCACGATGTCCGCGGTTTGACGGACGCCTTGGTGGACATTCAACATGCTAGCTGGGCAAACATAAGCGCTGTCCAGCACATCCACATAGATCGAAAGCATTGCCTCGAAACCATCGTCGTCAAAGGTCAAGCTGAAAAAATTCGTAAACTTGTAGATAAATTAGGAGCGTTGCGTGGAGTTAACCAGGCAAAACTTGTGGTGGCGTAACATGAAATTGCGCGAATTATTGGAGCGACTCAACAACCTCAAGTGCATACCCCGCACCGGCTGGCTGCTGTGTAATGTTCCACTCAATCAGGTAGAGGATGTTGCCCAGCACACGTTTGATGTCGCCGTGATCACGTTTTTGCTCGCCGATGAGCTTGAGCACAAGAAGCTGAACCTAGAGCGAGCGCTTAGCATGGCAGTTATGCACGATTGGGCAGAGGCATCGGTCGGCGACTTTCCTAACACGGCGCTGAAGCACTTAGAATCACCTGATATCAAGAAACGCATGGAAAAAAGCGCACTTGAGGAACTTTTCATAGGGCTAAAAAATAAAGAAAAGTGCATGAAACTTTGGCATGAGTACTGTGAAAAGCGCACCATCGAGTCTAAAATTGTCCATTCGGCCGATTACCTTTCTATGCTTGTCCAAGCGCTCAAATATCGAGAACGTGGTAATCGATCGTGTCAACTTGATAGACTTTGGCGAGCGGTCAAGAGTGATTTGGCGCCGTATGCGACGGAGTTTAAACCTGTGAGAGAACTCGTGGCAGAGTTAAATAAAAAATATACTGCTTTTCATTGACTCATAATAAAAATTTAGGATTAGGGTTGTCTTGTTGTTTTCTACCGTACGTGACTAAACCCATCATTGCTTCGGCAGCACGGTCAGGCGTTGGGTAACATGGGATTTTTTCGAATTGGAGTTTTTTCGCGCATTTTTTCGCAAAACCGCCGCCGAAAGCGCATACGGTGATGGGCTTCCCATATTTTTTATTCGTTTTCGCGATCACGTCCACGATGCCTTCTTCTATCGTTTGGAGTTGGAATAGAATTATCACGACAGCTCCGTCAACGTTTGGATCCGCGAGCACCAAATTGAGCGCAGTTTCGTAGCTGTCTTTGTTGGCGTCTCCCGTTAGGTCTATGGGGTTACCTATGCTCACCCGCGCCGGAAACTTTTGGCGAAGGGCGTTGGTTGTTTCAGGATTAAACTTTGCCGTGTGGATTTTTTGATGAGTGATGTCGTCAGCTAACATAACGCCTAGGCCGCCACCATTGGTTATTATTGCGATCCGATCGCCTTTGGCGGGGGGTTGCAAAGCAAGAGCAAACGCACGGTCCAAAAGTTCATCGAAACTGTAAGCTCTGACAATGCCTGATTGTTTGAATGCCGCGTCGTACACTTGATCAGAACCAGCTAATGCACCAGTGTGGGATAGAGCCGCTTGTGCACCGGCTTCTGTGCTTCCAGCCTTTAGGGCAATGATCGGTTTTTTCGGTGTAATTCGTTTCGCGACCTCCATCAATCTACGTCCATCCGCGGTCTGTTCGAGGTACATCATTATCACGCTGGTCATTGGGTCGTCCTTTAGGTACTCAAGCAGGTCGATTTCGTTGACATCTATCATATTCCCATAACTCACGAATTTGTTCATCCCTATTCCTTGTGCAGCTGCCCAGTCCAAGACGGCCGCACCAGAGGCACCACTTTGGGAGATAAAAGAAATCGATCCCTCGCGAGGCCTATTTAGGCGGTCTGGTGGGAAAAAGAGAGTATCAACTTTGGTGTGCCCATCCCATATCCCTATACAGTTGGGCCCCATGACTCGAATGTCCGAATCTTTTATTATTCTCTGGAGTTCATCCTCCCGTTTTTTACCATCGGGACCACTTTCGCCAAAACCGCCGGAAATTATAATCGCTGCTTTTACATCCTCGGCGACGCATTCCCGCATCACTTGTGGAACGACTTCAGCGGGTACGGCTACAACGGCTAGGTCGATACTTTCGGGCACAGCTTTAATGTTGGGGTAACATTTGGCGCCGGCGATCTCATCGGCTTTTGGGTTAATAGGATAAACCTTGCCCTTGAATCCTGAATTAATGAAATTTGTGAAGATAATACTTCCCAGTTTGTGGGGTTCACGCGAGGCGCCGATAATTGCAACTGTTTTTGGATCGAAGAAAGGCTTGAGCGAAGTTTTCTTGGGCAAGTGATCCCCCTGCTTTATATGAGATAGATGCTAAAAAACTATTTTTCTACTTTTTTACCTCCTTTGGTGCGGCCACGGTGCCCAAAATCAGTGGATGACATCACGTTTAAACCATAAACCAAACCAAATTACTTGGTGAGTTCTTGAAGCAGGTCAAGTGGGTCGTCGAAGACAAAAAGAATAAAGAGGTGTGGTGGCCGTCTGAAGAGATGAAACGCCGAGCTTGGGTTAGCGATCCAGCGATTTACGACAAGGCAGCAAAGGATCCAATAGCATTTTGGGAAGCTCGCGCGAGCGAGGGAATCGAATGGTTCAAAAAGTGGGATAAGCCATATCTATGGGATCCACCTTATCTCAAGTGGTTTATCGGCGGCAAGTTGAATATCTGTTACAATGCTGTGGATAGGCACATCAAAGCTGGCAAGGGCGATAAAACAGCGATAATTTGGGTACCCGAACTAACTGAAGAAAAAGCCAGAGTTATCACCTACAAGCAACTCTACGATGAAGTCAATCGTTTTGCGAATGTTCTGAAAGAACTTGGGGTGAAACGCGGAGACAAGGTCGGCATTTACTTACCCCTGATTCCAGAAATTCAAATCGCGATGCTCGCATGCGCTAGGATAGGCGCACCACATAGCGTTGTTTTTTCAGCCTTCAGCAGCGATTCCCTCCGCGTCAGGTTGGAAGATGCCGGAGCTAAAGTGCTGATTACTGCAGATGGCTACTACCGGAGAGGAAAACCAATCGATCTCAAGACTAGCGCGGATGATGGGATCAAGGGCACAAGCGTAAAAAAGGTAGTAGTCGTAAAACGGACGGGACAAAATGTAAACATGGTTGATGGCAGAGACTATTGGTGGCATGAGCTGGCGAGCAAAACTATGTCGGAGTGCAAGCCAGAAGTTATGGATAGCGAGGACATGCTGTTTACACTCTATACAAGTGGAACCACCGGCAGACCGAAGGGAGTTATCCATACCACGGGTGGCTATGCGACGCAAGTATATTGGACAACGCGCTGGGTGTTCGACCTTCACAACGACGATATTTTCTGGTGTACTTCAGATATAGGTTGGATCACTGGCCATTCCTACGCATGTTATGGCCCTCTGCTAAATGGCGTGAGCATGCTGATGTATGAGGGAGCTCCCGACTATCCTGCGCCCGATAGATGGTGGGAGATCGTCGAACGCTATGGAGTCACGGTTTTTTACACGGCCCCTACAGCGATCAGGATGTTCGTGAAGTTGGGTGAGGAATGGCCAAAACGGCACAATCTCAGTAGCATCCGTTTGTTGGGCACGGTTGGTGAGCCGATCGATAAAGAGGCTTGGCTTTGGTACTTCAAAAATATAGGTGGAGAAAAATGCCCGATTGTAGATACTTGGTGGCAGACGGAGACAGGTGGCACGTTGATCATGAGCTTGCCAGGGATAGGCCCATTCATCCCAACTGTTTCTGGCCGGAGCTTTCCAGGTACAAAACATGAAATAGTCGATGAAGAGGGGAAACCTTCGCTCACTGGTGGTTACCTCGTTCAAATGCCTCCGTTCGCCCCGGGAATGTTGCGAGGACTCTACAAGGCTGACGATAAATATCGAGAGACGTACTGGAGCAAATACAACAACAAATTCTATTTCACTAGCGATGGGGCACGGAAAATAGCGGAAGACATTCGCTTGCTGGGTAAAGTTGAGGATTTCATTCGTGTCACTGGCAGAGTAGATGATGTCATGAAAGTTGCTGGGCATAGACTTGCGACTGCTGAGCTAGAGGATGCGCTCGACAGGCACAATGCAGTATCTGAAAGTGCAGTTGTTCCGAAACCTCATGAGATAAAAGGAGAAGTGCCCGTGGCCTATGTTGTACTTAAGAAAGGAGTAAAACCTTCAGACGAACTCGCCAATGAGCTCGTCTCGTATGTGGGCAAAACTGTCGGGCCGATAGCAAAACCAGATCGAATAGTCTTCGCTGATGAATTGCCGAAGACAAGAAGCGGTAAGATCATGCGTCGCGTCCTAAAGGCATTGCTAATAAACGAGCCCGTGGGAGATGTCACAACACTGTTAAACCCAGAGTGTGTCGATGATTTGAAACGAAAGGTTGGCTACTACGGAGGACCAGCCTGAAATCTGAATTTGTACAATTTTTAGTATTCACACCTCTACTTTTTCTTCTTTTTCACGACGGCTCCAAAGCCTCGTTTTTTGAGCATCGATCTTATCTCTGCATCGCTAGCTGTCATTGGTAGGTGTAGCTCTCTCGTCGTCATGAACTTTGTTCTGAAATTCCAGATAACCGCACCGACGAGGAACATGTATCCTAGAACGAGTACGCACACGTAGAGTGGCTCTAGTCCAAAAGGTGCAGAAGTTGCAGCGGATAATCCAACTATCGCGAGCCCGAAGAGCAGCGCCAGCGCAACCGTCTTTCGCTTGTTGCGGTGATATAGCACGGACATTTGTCCCCCAAGGCCGAGCAGCATGGCTTCGAGGCCAAAAGCCAAAGAGCCAAAGAAAAGTATTAGGTATAATACATATGAGGCGTTCAATGATTCACCAATCTTTGCTGGTCGGCACAAGATTTAAGGTTGGGTATAGATGGACGACGACAAGCGAATGGTAGTGATACTAGATCGTCTGAGGTCAGAATTTAAGCCTTGGCGCAGGTATACTGATGATCCTTTTCTGATGCTCGTGAGTACTGTACTCTCTCAGAACACGAACTGGCGCAATACCAAAACGGCATACGAGCGTCTAATATCCGAGTTTAGAACTCCGCGGCAGATAGCTAGGGCCGACGAGCGCGAGATCCAAAAACTGATCAGGCCAGCTGGACTCCATCGGATAAAATCAAAACGTTTGAAAGAACTATCGCAAGCCATCTGCGAACGCTATGGAGGAAAAATAGTTCACGTGCTGAAAAAACCTCTAGCAGAAGCTCGCAAAGAATTGCTTTCGTTGCCAGGCATAGGATACAAAACTGCCGATGTGGTGCTAGCCTTTTCAGCCGGTCGTGATGTTTTACCCGTGGATACTCATGTCTTTAAGATATCGAAGAGGCTCGGCTTTGCGGCGCCCAAAGATGACCATGAAAAAGTCAGGATAAAACTGGAAGCTCTTGTCCCAGTTGGACGTCGAGGAGAAGCGCACATGCTTTTGATTCAACACGGGCGACGATACTGCAGGGCGATAAAACCCCTCTGCGCGGAGTGCCCGGTGAGTAAATATTGCCCAAAAATTGGTGTTTGATCATTTCTTCACATAGTAGGCGTCAAGCGACTCGCATATCGTTTTTGCCAAAGCGTGATAACACATGTCGACATCTACCTTTCCTGTAACGACGTTCAGTACATAGTCGCGACAGGAGCAGTAACTGCGCACGACTTCATATTCTACTCCTCGGACGCCGCGCACGAACCATCGGTCACCTTGTCTAGTCACACCCCACTTTTTGATGGTTTCCAGTGCACGTTTGCCTCTAGAGCCGTACAAATCCAAGATCATTTTTTCGAGTACATCATTCAGAAGTACGCCTTTCTTCAGCTTTTTAAACAACTCTTTTTTTCCGATCAAAAAGGCCTCGGAGACCATCGATGCACCAGCTGCATCAATTTCTTATCTTGAGCGGTATTAAAACACGATGATGTTGAATCAGACTTTAGCAACTCTGCGCAGGTATGGTATACGGCCGAGCAAGCGGGCTGGCCAGCACCATGTGGTAGATCCAATTGTTCTGGAAAAGATGGTGGAGCACGCGCACCTCTCCCGCGAGGATGTCGTCTTGGAGATAGGTGCTGGCATAGGAAATTTGACGAGGTTGCTTGCCCAACGCGCAGGTAAAATAATTTCTATCGAGCGCGATAGGAGGTTCATAAATATTTTGCGTGAACAGTTGAGGGGCCTCTCAAACGTACAGATAATCTACGGTGACGCGCTGCGCATCGAACTCCCCAAGTTCGACAAAGTCGTCGCAAATTTACCATACGGCATCTCCTCCGATATTACATTCAGGTTGCTTGAGCAAAAGTTCGAGCTCGCGGTGCTGATGTATCAGCAGGAGTTTGCCGAACGGATGGTGGCAAAGCCGGGATCTGATGATTACAGTAGATTAACAGTCAACACTTACTATCGCGCACGTGTTGAGCTGCTCGGTGTAGTGCCGCCGGAAGCGTTTGTACCCCAACCAAAAGTTACATCGGCGATCGTCAGGCTCAGCCCGCGCGAGCCGCCATTCGAGGTGGTGGACGAGAAGATATTTTTTGATGTTGTTCGAGCGCTCTTCCAACATCGACGCCAGCGCGTGCGGAATGCACTTTGTCATTCGTTTGATGAGGTTTTTCCCAAGAGACACTTGTCGAAGTCAGAGCGCAGGGTGTTCATAGATAAAAAGCTACCACACGAGATTGCCGAAGCACGTGTAATGGATCTTGAGCCAGAAGAATTTGGTGCGATAGCAGACCGCTTAACTAATCCATAAACTCTTCTGGTTTTGGTACCTCGAGCTTCAATCCCTTGCGCTTGCGGGTGTCACGGATGGCCTGCTCCTCCAGCTCGCGGGGCATCTGCTCGAATTTTTCAAACTCGGTTCCCCAAATCGCCCTGCCCTCAGTTTCCCCACGCATGTCAGCCGCAAGACCAAAAGAATTAGCCACGGGCAAGGAAGCTCTGATGACTGAGACCTCTTCTTCCCCCTCCATCGAAACGATCTTGCCTCTTCGCCCCTGGATGACTTTCGTCGCGCCGCCCATGAACTCTTGGGGCACGCGCACCTCCAGCTTCAATATCGGTTCGAGGATCACTGGGCTCGCCATGAGCACGGCCGCTTGGGTTGCTCGCCTCACCGCTGGTATTATCTGCGCTGGGCCGCGGTGCACACTGTCTTCATGGAGCGTCGCGTCTGTTACCATCACTTTGACTCCTCGCATGGGCTCTCGCATCAGCGGCCCTTCGTTGCAGACCTCCGTGAAAGCCTCGATGACATGATCTTTGACTTCGTTCATGTACTGCATACCCTTCGTGACGTCTGTGAGGATGTTTGTCCCGATGATCGTGACGACGCCGCGTGCGGAGTCCGTGTCCCAGCCCAACTCGCGCAGCACATTTGCGCGCTCTTTTCTCTCCTGTTTCACGATTACTTTGCCCTCATCTATAGCTTTGATGACTTGTAGATCGATCGGTTCCACAGCTATCATGAAACGGTTGTGCCTGTTTGGAGATTTCCCCTCGACGGGCCCAGCCTTGCTCGTCACGGTTTCGCGATAGACCACAATCGGCTCGGAAGTTTTGACCTCCAGGCCGGCCTCTTTCAATTTATACTCGACGATTTCGAGGTGCACCTCACCCATACCGGAGACGAGGTACTCGCCAGTTTCCTCGTTGATCTTTATTTTGACGTTTGGATCTTCTCGTGATATCTTCTTGAGTTCAGAGATGAGGCGAGGCAGGTCTTGGAAATTCTTCGGTTCGACAGCTACGGTCACGACCGGCTCGCTGATGTAGCGGATCTCCTCGAAGCCAACGCCCTCAGCGCCAGTCTCGACCAAAGTTTCGCCGACGTAGGCTTCTTTCATGCCGATTATCGCGCCGATGTTACCAGCGGGTATCTGATCCACGGGGATGCGGTTCGGCCCTATGTAAACTCCGACCTGCTGTATACGCGCCTCCTGGTCGGTGCCGACGAGTTTGACCTCCTTTCCCTTTTCGAGGGTGCCTGAGAAAATCCGCCCGGTTGAGATGGCGCCCGCGTGCTCGTCCACTATTATGTCTGTGATGACCATGCAGATCTTGCCCTTTGGGTTACAGGCTATCATGTCCTTGCCGAGTTCGCTGTTCGGGTCGCCTTTCCATATCACAGGTATGCGCGCTGCCTGTGCCTGTTTCGGGTTCGGAAGGTGGCGGATGACCATGTCGAGCACGACTTCAAAAAGGGGAGTTTTCTTTGCGAGTTCGGCTTGCGTGCCCGTTCGGTGGGCTTCGATGATATCTTTGAAGCTGATGTTTCTCTTTTTCATCTGTGGTATGGAAACTGCCCACTTTTCCTTTGCCGAGCCGAATGCGACCGAGCCTTCTTCGACGTTTATCTGCCATTTTTCGGAAACTTCTGATGGGGCGAACCTGCGGATGAGCTGGTTGAACTTGGTTATGAGCTTGATGAAACGTGCCTGCATTCCCTCGGGCGTGAGTTTCAATTCATCTATCAGGCGGTCCACCTTGTTGATAAAGAGCACGGGCCTCACCCGCTCGCGCAACGCCTGCCTGACGACGGTCTCTGTCTGGGGCATTATTCCCTCCACGGCATCCATCACAACGACGGCGCCGTCTATCGCCCGCATCGCCCGCGCGACGTCGCCCGTGAAATCGACGTGCCCAGGGGTATCGAGTAGGTTTATAACAAATTCTTGGCCCTCGTGATTGTGCGACAGGCTGACGGCGGATGTCTGCACGGTGATGCCGCGTTGCTGTTCGATCTCCAGAAAGTCGGTGAAGAGTTGCTCGCCGGCGAGCTCGAAGCTTATGATGCCGGATGCAGCGACCAAGCTATCCGTGAGCGTGGTCTTGCCGTGGTCGACGTGAGCGACGATGCCTATGTTTCGGATCAGCTCTGGAGTCCACATCGCTTTCTGAATTTCGTCGATGTGTTTGTAACGACGCATGACATTTCCTCTTTTAAAGTTAATTGAATTTCATCGATAAAAAGCAACCGCAGTCAACGGAAGAGCAGCCTGTCCGACGCTATCTCTCCTTTTTCCTCTTTCGGCACTGGAAATTTTTTTGGCAGCTCCTTCTCCCTTTGGCCGATGCCTATGGTGTTGCCTATGCCTGCCACGATCACCACATTGCCGGGCTTGGTGCGCTCGCGGATCGCTTGCTTCACACGTTCGACGGTAGCATCCGCGGCCTTGGCCAAGCGTCGGTTGAGCTGGGTGATGGCCTCTTTAAATGACTCCTTGACGACAATAGCGTCCACAGGTATCTTGCCCTTGACAGTAGCTTCCTCTATCTTGTACTTCTCGGTGGGCGGACCTCCTATCGCTGCGCCGACGCCTTCTATCACCTGGCCGCTTGGCTCTCCCTCCAGCTTCAGGGCGGCGTCGATCATTATGATGCGGTTGACTTTTTGCCGTTTGATTAGGTACTCGATCAATTTGCCGGGTTTTCCGACCCTCCCTCCTGGGCCCTTGGCTTTCACGATGAGCAACCTTCGTCCCTCAAATTTAGTTTCAGCGTAGACGGTGTCCTCGATGGGCTCTTTGCACGGGGAGTTCCCGATGAGCTTCGTCGCGACCATGGCTCCAAGCCCGTCTCCGATGGGCTTCCCAGTCACGAAAGTCTTTGTGGCTTCTAAATAGGCCTTCGCGTACTCCTTCAGGATTGGCATCTGCATCTGGAGGATCATGGTGATTTGGTAGCTCTTGGTCTTCTCAGCGAGCAGCATCAGGTGCCGCACCACGCGAAATATCCAGTTATTTGCCATGGCTCCCTCTATGACCATTTCGATGTTCGCTGCGGACTCCGAGTCGGCCTTCGGGGCCATTTTTGCGACCACCCCCTCGAAGCGTTTATTGCGCACATCGAGCACGTGGTCGAGCCTGTTTATGACGCCCACCGGGTCTTCATGGACCGGCTCGATCATGAAGAACTCCAGAAAATTGTCGAGTTCGTTCGCCACATCTCGCTTCGGTCGGCCGTGCTTCGTTATCGCTCCCAGAGCGACTTTCCTGCCCTCTTTCGCCCAGGCTTCGAGCTCGTTGACGGACTTTCGAACCTGCCCCAACACCATGCGCGATTGTAGCGTGAGCATCTGCGGGGTGAAATAGCTGAAGACGAGGCTGATGACCAGGAGCATGACTATCCAGATGACGATACTTTCGATGCTTATGTCGAAGGCCATACATATCCCAATCCCTGTTGATTATCTCTTTCATAAGGCTTTTCTTAGTAAAATTAAAGCTTACTATGTCAACTTTTAATTGCGGGGGTGGCTGAGCCTGGTCTAAGGCGCAGGCTTCAGGAGCCTGTCCCGTAGGGGTTCGAGGGTTCAAATCCCTTCCCCCGCACCAATTCATAGCGTAAGATTAGCAAGATTTTAGCTAATTTTGAGCAAGCGCGCTGTAGCTGGGGATCGTACGGCCTCACGGGCGGCGCGCAAAGGTAGTGTTTTAAGGAGTGGGCATCAGTAATCAAGTGGTGGCCTAAAATGAACCAAAAGGGAATAGCACCATTGATCATCGTGGGCATAGTCGTCGTCGTTGTGGTAGTGGCTTGCGTTGGCGCCTATATCGTGGTTTCGCGCAGCGGCGGAGTTCTGGGCACGTTACCCGTTTACTCTGGAGCACAGGAAACGAATGACAATATAGCACAACAGGTAATAACCAGCTGTATGACTGAAATGGGTTCGCCGTCCGGATGGTCATCTAAAGCTTACACCACTCAGGCAAACCCTGGAGATGTCATAGATTGGTACAAGACGCAGATGTCGGGGTGGACGAAGGTCACTGATAACACGGTGTCATTGGGTGGTACGACGGTGTATGTATTGGCTTATACAAAAGGGAACGACACAACAGGGATTGTTACCTTCGCGTACGGAAATAGTAACTATCTAATATTGCTTGCTGGGCCAAATCCAACATCAGGTGGCGGGGAGAACCAGCAGGGAGGGCAGTTTAGTATATCAGTAAGCCCAAGCAGCGTCACCATCCCAAGGGGCGAATCTGGAAACGTAACTGTCAGTTACAGTCCAGGGGTACCGTTCAATTTAGGTATGAGCTCCAGCTCAGGTTATGATAAGATACAGTTGAACTTCTCCGCCCCCCCATTCACGTATACGGTAGTGGTTTCCGGAGACGCGGTGCCGGGGTCTTACACCGTGACGCTGGAAGCGACTGACACGGATACCGGTGCAGAGGCAACGACCACATTCACAGTAGTTGTTACATAGTTCATGTTTACAGAGGGCTACCATTCTACGATCGCGCGCTTCGCTGACAGAACTTTTGTACGCGGTTCAGATTTTGGCGGGTTTACCGTACTTGAACGCGATATTACACGCGCCCTCTGTGGTCACCATGCAGCCGCCAGCCAGGTGCTCCGGCGTGCAAACTTTGCCAAAAAGCGGCATTATTATTGCCAAATTTTTACCCAACTTTAGCGTACAGGGGTTTCGGTAGATTCAAACGGTAGTTTAAAGCTATTCCCCCGCACCACTCTGATGTCGTTAACTTGCTCCTTCTTTTGAAAGGTAATGGACCCAAAGGTATTCGCACCCAAACGGGTTCGGGTCCGGCGCAAAATATGCCCGGGAAGGCCAACCCGTGTCGGCTAGGCTGAGAAACAGGCAGCACTGCCAATATTTCATTTTCAGAAAATGCTCTGGGTGAGAGTAATCTAAAGCAATTTTTCTAGGCTCAGCTTCTGCATGGTACCAAAGCTAGCTTTCTTGATACGTGATATAACAACATGCTTGTTCAGTGGTCCAAACCCCTTCCCCGACCGAGATTATTTGAGCCAAAGCATACTATAAGCCGAGGATGACGATGATAGCCAAAACTGGGGCGGGTTTCGACATAGTGCTCCTCACGGCGGACTACTACGACGACCACCCCTTCTCACCCGCGGGAGTCATAGCCCGGGTCTTGGACGCCAAGGGTTACAAGGTGGGGATAATTGAGCAGCCCGAGACCGAGGAGGACTTCACCAGGCTCGGCGCGCCGAAGCTCTGCTTCTGCGTCACCTCGGGTTCCGTGGACAGCATGGTGAACAACTACACGCCGCTTAAGAAGAAGCGGGTCGGCGACAGGCACAGCTCCGTCACGAAGATGCCGGACAAGGCCGTGAT
>Ga0315282_10009521_pt1 | contig 15435 bp, 11 predicted proteins | sample YL17G07_20_MG_FD_203693 | JGI IMG/M metagenome (GOLD analysis project Ga0315282, IMG submission 203693) | Sediment microbial communities from Yellowstone Lake, YNP, Wyoming, USA - YL17G07_20 | ecosystem: Environmental > Aquatic > Freshwater > Lake > Sediment | place: USA: Wyoming | collected... | reverse complement strand
CCCCGTACCGCTTCTCTTCGCTCGCCAGCGACTGCTCCTGCAGTTTGCGGGTCTGCACCGCCGCTTCGTAGGCCGCGCGCGTGCGCTCCACGGCGATCACCGCGTTCTCGACCTCCAGCCGGACCTGGTTTTCCAGTTGCTGGCGGCGGATCTGCGACTGGCGAAGCTGCAACTGGTCGCGCGCGTAATCGGCCTCCGCAACGCGGTTGCGGAGCGGCAGGCTGAGCTGGATCCCGAGGCCGTAGGTGGGGTAGTTGCGCCTCAGGACCTGCTCAATGGCCAGGCCGAAGCCGCCAAGGAATACGGGCGCGGCGGTCGATCCGAACACGCCCCCGGTGGTGGCCAGCGGATTGACCTGGCCGGCGAGTCCGCTGTTTTGCGCCGTGGCCACGATATCCACTTCCGGCCGCAGCAGGTTTCGTGAGCCCTCCAGGCTGATTTCGGAATTCTCGATCTGGAGGCCGGCCGCGGCCAGGTCGGGCCGGTTCTTGAAGGCCTCGGCCACCAGGTCCTGGATGGGCCGGGGTTTCTCCGGGCCCGGCGGGGGGACCGTATCGGTGGTGGCAATGCGGGCCTCGCGGACGGCCGGGTCGGCCGTGCCGCGCCGCGTGAGCACCGTCTTCAGAATCAGTTCCTGCTCGCGGGCCAGGGCCTGGGAGTTGATCAGGTCCTCGCGCGCCGCGCCCACCTGCGCCTGCGCCCGCACCACCTCGATCTCGGCCAGCGTGCCGGCCTTGAACTGGGCCTCGTTGTCGGCCTGTAGCTTCTGTGCCAGGGCCAGCGTTTGCTCCTTCACCCTCACGTCTTCGTTCAAACTCACCAGGTCGTAGTACAGCCGGATCACGCCGGAAACGGTGCTGATCACCTGCTGGCGGAAGACCAGGTCCGACACCTTCCGGTTATTGTTGGCGATGCGGATGAAGCGCCGGTTCATCTTGATCCCGTAACCCCGAAACAGCGGCTGGACCAGCGTCAGGCCCAGGCTCGCGGTGGTAAAGGGGTTGACGCTACTGCGGACCGAATTGGTCTCCTGCGAGTTGGCGGTGTAAGCCAGGCTCACTTGGGTGCCGGTGCTGAATCCTTTCTGCACGCCGGCGTTCTCGAGGACGATGCGGTTGATCAGCGTGTTGGCGCCGGTAATGATGGGGTTGGTTTGGGGCGTGGTCTGGTGCGCGCCGCTAAACTGACCGATCAGAGTGGCGTCGAAAACAGGGACGGGCGGGCCGCTCGACTGCGGCGTCGTCCCGGTGATCGACAGGCTGGCCTGCTGGGAAACGACGACCGCCAGGTCGCTGATGTTGGCCGGCACCGAACTGGAGAAGGCGAACGAAGCGGCGGCGGCGTTCAACAGCGGGCTGTTGGGCCCGCCGATGCCCGCCGGCGTTTCCCCCACCGACAGGCCCACGCCGCGCGCCTGGCCGCCTCCCTGGGTCCGCAACACGTCCGTGTCGGCGATGGCCGGCCCGTAGCGCTGCAACTCGATGTCCAGGTTGTTCTCCAGCGCCAGGGCGACGGCGTCCTGCAACGAAAGGTAGAGCCAGCCGCCGCGGATCAGCGCCTCGATCCGGCCGGAATTCTGAAGCTGCACCGGAGCGATGGTCCTGGCCCGGTAATCCAGCCATCCGCTCGACAATACAGCGCCGCGTCCCGGGATTGCGCCAGGCGCCTGCGCCTTGACGGCCAGCGCGCCGCACAACACTGCGCCCAGCGTAAGCACCAGCACCAATCTCTTGTTCATCATTGACCTCACCAGTTTCGGCAGCTCCGATTCAAAGGATCAATTGAACCACCAAGGCACCAGGGCACCAAGAAAATCTTGCTTGGTGGCTTTGTGCCTTGGGGGTGGACCTCAAGCTGCAAGGCTGGCAGCTTCCCCTCCGCTATGCCAAAATAAGTGAGTACATACTCAGGTCGTCCAAACGGCCGCCGGAGCAAGTCATCGAAGAGCAGGTGAGCATGAGAGCGAGTGGGAAGCGGGGAATTGTCCTGTGGTGCGGCCTGCTGGCCGTGCTGTTGTGGACCGCGGCGTGTTCGAGAAAAGAGACGGGGCCGCCGCGGCAGCCAGCCGCCCCGGTAACGGTGGCGACAGTCGCGCAGCGGGACGTGCCCGTGCAGTTGCGCGCCATCGGGACCGCCGAGGCCGTCTCCACCATCACCGTCAAGACCATGATCGGCGGCGAGATCACCGCCGTTCATTTCAAAGAAGGCCAGGACGTGACCAGGGGCCAGTCGCTGTTTGAGATCGACCGGCGGCCCTACGATGCGGCGCTGGCGCAGGCCCAGGCTACGCTGGCCCGCGACGCCGCCCAGGCGCAGCAGGCCAAGGCCAACGAGGCGCGGGACCTGGCCAACATGAAGAACGCGCAACTGGACACCACCCGCTACGCGGACCTGCTGCGGCAGGGCGTGGTCTCCCAGCAGCAGTCCGACCAGGCCCGCACCAATTTCGAAGCCCTGCAGGCGGCGGTGGAGGCCGACCGGGCCGCGTATCAGAACGCGCAGGCGGCGATGGAGGCCGATCACGCCGCCATCGACAATGCCAGGGTGAATTTGAGCTACTGCTCGATCCGTTCGCCCATCGACGGCCGCACCGGCGCTCTTCAGGCCTTCCAGGGCAACGTGGTGAAGGCCAACGACACGGTCCTGCTCACCATCACCCAGGTCACACCGATCTATGTCACCTTCTCGGTGCCGCAGCAATACCTGGGCGAGGTCAAGCGTTACATGGCGGCCGGCCGGCCGAAGGTGACGGCCATCGTCAACAACGACGAGGCCAACCCTGAGGAAGGGGCGCTCAATTTCGTGGACAACGCCGTCGATACCACCACCGGCACCATCAAGCTGAAAGGAACGTTCCCGAACCAGAGCCGGCGGCTCTGGCCGGGGCAGTTCGTGGATGTGCTGCTGACGCTGACCACGCGCCCCAACGCCGTGCTGGTGCCCAGTGAGGCGGTGCAGGCCGGGCAAGCAGGCCAGTATGTGTTCGTGGTCAAGGCCGACAACACGGCCGAGTCGCGCAATGTGGTGACCGGGATCAGCTACAAAGGCCAGACGGTCATCGAGGGGGGGCTGCAGCCCGGTGAGCGGGTCATCACCGACGGGCAGCTTCGCGTGGTGCCGGGAGGCAAGGTCATCATCAAAGGCGCGGGCGGCCCCGGCGGTTCGGCCCCGGTCAAGGAAGCGCGGTCATGAACATCGCGGAGCTCTTCATTCGCCGGCCGGTTATGACCACGCTGGTCATGCTGGCCATCCTGCTGTTCGGCATCATGGGCTACCGGGCGCTGCCGGTGAGCGACCTGCCGAACGTGGATTTCCCCACCATCCTGGTGAGCGCCACGCTGCCGGGCGCCAGCCCGGAAACGATGGCCTCATCGGTGGCGCTGCCGCTGGAGAAGCAGTTTTCGACCATTGCCGGTATCGATTCGATGAACTCGACCAGCCTGCTGGGCGCCACCAGCATCACCATCCAGTTCACGCTGGACCGGGACATTGATGCGGCGGCGCAGGACGTCCAGGCGGCCATCTCGCAGGCCCTCAGGCAGTTGCCCCGCGACATGCCGGCCCCGCCCTCCTTCCGCAAGGTGAACCCGGCCGACCAGCCGATCCTGTTTCTGTCGCTCAATTCGCCCACGCTGCCGCTCTCGGCGGTGGATGAATACGCCGAGACGTTCATGGCGCAACGCATCTCGATGGTCGCCGGCGTAGCCCAGGTGCAGGTCTACGGCGCGCAGAAGTACGCGGTGCGCGTGCAGGTCGATCCCAAGGAGTTGGCCTCCCGCGGCCTGGGCATTGACGAAGTGAACCGGGCCGTGCAGAACGGCAATGTTAATTTGCCTACCGGCACGCTGTGGGGCAAGGATAAGGCGCTGACGGTGCAGGCCAATGGCCAGTTGACCGACGCCGCCGCCTATCGCCCCTTGATCGTCGCCTGGCGCAAGGGCTCCCCGGTGCGCCTGGGCGACATCGCCACGATCACCGACAGCGTCGAGAACGACAAGGTGGCCGGGTGGTACAACAACCGACGCTCGGTCACGCTGGCCATCCAGCGCCAGCCGGGCACCAACACCGTCGAGGTGGTCGATTCCATCAAGGCGCTGTTGCCCACGTTCCGCGCCCAGATCCCGCCCTCGGTTAACATCGACACGCTCTACGACCGGTCAATCTCGATTCGCGACTCGGTCCGCGACGTGAAGTTCACCTTGCTGCTGGCCATCTGCCTGGTGGTGCTGGTCATCTTCCTGTTTTTGCGGAACGCTTCGGCCACCATCATCCCCGCCCTGGCGCTGCCCTTCTCCATCGTCGCCACCTTCGCGGTCATGTACCTGCTGGGCTACAGCGTGGACAACTTCTCGATGATGGCGCTGACGCTGTGTGTCGGCTTCGTGGTCGACGACGCCATCGTGATGCTGGAGAACATCGTCCGGCACATGGAGCGGGGCGAAGGGGTGCTGGAGGCGGCGCTGCGGGGCTCGCGCGAGATCGGCTTCACCATTCTCTCCATGACCCTGTCGCTGGCCGCCGTCTTCCTGCCGGTGCTGTTCATGGGCGGCATTCTGGGGCGCCTGCTGCACGAGTTCGCGGTCACCATCGGCGCCGCCATCCTGGTGTCGGGCTTCGTCTCGCTGAGCCTGACGCCCATGCTCTGCAGCCGCTTCCTGAAGCCGCCCAGCGAGGTGCACCACGGCCGCGCCTACCAGGCTTCAGAGCGGGTCTTCGACGGGATGCGGCGCGGCTACGACTTGAGCTTGCAATGGGTGCTGAAGCACCGCCTGGGCACGATGGCGGTGGCCGGCATCATCCTGGTAGCCACCGGCTACCTGTTCGTGGCCATTCCCAAGGGCTTCCTGCCGAGTGACGATACCGGGCAGATCATGGCCTCCACGGAAGCCGCCCAGGGCATTTCCTTCGAGGCCATGAAGCAGCACCAGCAGCAAGTGGCCGAGATCTTGCGCCACGACCCGAACGTGCTCGCCTTCATGTCCAGCGTCGGCGGCGGCGGCCCCTCCAGCTCGGCCATCAACACCGGCCGCATGTTCATTCGCCTGACGCCGCGCGGCCAGCGCAAGCTGAATGCCGATGGGGTCATCGAGGAACTGCGCCCGAAGCTCTCGGTCGTGCCCGGCATGCGCGCCTTCCTCCAGAACCCGCCGCCCATCCGCATCGGCGGCCAGTTGACCCGGAGCCTGTACCAGCTCACACTGCAGGACCCGGATACCGACGAACTGTACGCCTCGGCGGACAAGCTGGAGGCCAGGATGCGCAACCTGCCGATGGTGCAGGATGTGACCAGCGACCTGCAGATCAAGAACCCGGAGGTCAGCGTCGAGGTGAAGCGCGATATGGCCTCGACACTCGGCGTGACCGTGCAGCAGGTGGAGGACGCGCTGTACACGGCTTACGGCTCCCGCCAGATTTCCACCATCTACGCGCCCAACAACGAGTACCAGGTGATCATGGAGGTCCAGCCGCAATACCAGGTGGACCAGCAGGCGATGTCGCTGCTTTACATCCGGTCGCAGAACGGGCAACTGGTGCCACTGTCGGCGGTGTCCAGAATCGTGCCCGGTATCGGGCCGCTCACGGTCAATCACCTGGGCCAGATTCCGTCGGTCACGCTGTCGTTCAACCTGCGGCCCGGCGTATCGCTGGGTGACGCGGTCACGGCCGTCGATCAAGTATCGCGTGAAACCCTGCCCGCCACCGTCACCACCAGCTTCCAGGGCACGGCCCAGGCCTTTGAATCCTCCTTCCGCGGCCTGGGCTGGTTGCTGGTGATGGCAATCTTGGTGATCTACATCGTGCTGGGCGTGCTCTACGAGAGCTTCATCCACCCCATCACCATTCTCTCGGGGTTGCCCTCGGCGGGCTTCGGCGCCCTGCTGACGCTGATGATTTTCCGCATCGAGCTGAACATCTACGCCTTCGTGGGAGTCATCATGCTGGTCGGCATCGTGAAGAAGAACGCCATCATGATGATCGACTTCGCCTTGGCGGCGCAGCGCAAGGAAGGCAAGCCGCCGATGGAAGCGATTTATGAAGGCTGCCTGACCCGCTTCCGGCCCATCATGATGACCTCCATGTCGGCGCTGATGGGCACGCTGCCGATCGCGCTGGGCTTCGGCGCTGGCGGCGAGTCGCGGCGCCCGCTGGGCATCGCCGTGGTGGGCGGCCTGGTGTTCTCGCAGGTGGTCACCCTCTACCTGACGCCGGTCTTTTACACCTACATGGAATCGTTCCACGGCTGGTTCACGGGGTGGCGGGCCCGCCGTCACGTTTTCGCCGCCGAGTCGCTCCGGGAAGAAACGCCCGTCCCCGCCGACTGAGAAAGCGGCCGCCTTGGCCGTCACCCTGGCCGGCGACACAACCTTGTCGCACGGCTGGAACCAGGCCTCGTAGCCGCTTGTGGCGCTTGTGGCGCGGGGAGTACAATCGGAGGCTCGGGCGGGAAGCCACTCCTCCGCCCGAGTTCAGGATGCAGGGGGCGCCGGCAGCCACCGGCGGCCGCAGCCATCCGCCATTTTTCTGTGAGGGCCCGGCCTTAACCGGGCCTGACACGAGGTGAGCCTTATGACCGATCCGTTTTCCCGCAGAGAGTTTCTGAAGAAGTCGGGTGCCGGCGCGGGGCTGGCCGGCATGACCGGCCCGGCCGTGTTGCGCTCGCTGGGCGCCAGTGACCAGATTCGCGCCGGCTTTGTGGGCCTCGGCATCCGCGGCAATTTCCTGCTCGGCAACGTGCTGAAAAGCATTCCCGGCGTGCAGGTGGCGGGTATTTGCGACGCCTACCAGGGCTACATCAAGCGCGCCATCGACACCACCACCAAGGCCGGCCGGCCGGCCCCGGAGGTCTTCAGCGACTACCGGAAGATGCTGGACAGCAAGAACATCGACGCCGTGCTGATCGCCACGCCGGAGCACTGGCACCACCGCATGGGGCTGGATGCCATCGCCGCCGGCAAAGACATGTACCTGGAGAAAGCGCTGGCGCACACCGTCGAGGAGGGCGAGGACCTGGTGAAGGCGGCGCAGAAATCCAAGGTTATCGTCCAGGTGGGCACGCAGCGGCGCAGCAGCCCGCTTTACAAGAAGGCCCGCGAAATCTTCGAGTCGGGCGTGCTCGGCAAGGTGACCGTGGTGCGGGCCTTCTGGTACCGCAATACCCTGACGCCGCAGTGGCGCTATCCGATCGGGCTTCCCGAGACCCCGGTTTCGCCGCAGACCTGCAACTGGGAGGCCTTCCTGGGACCGGCCAAGAAGCGCCCCTGGGACCAGGCGCGCATGTTCCAGTGGCGGCTCTACTGGGATTACTCCCAGGGCATCGCCACCGACCTGATGACCCACCAGCTCGATGGCGTTCACATGGTCACCGGGGCAAACGCGCCCGAGAGCGTGATCTCGCAAGGCGGAATCTACCTGTGGGATGACGGCCGCGAAGTGCCCGACACCTGGCACTCGGTCTTCCAATACCCCGGCTTCACGGTCGATTACACCTGCATGTTCGGCAACTCGCGCTTCGGTTATGGCGAAGAGTATCTCGGCTCGGAAAGCACCTTGCAGGTGCTCGATCTGAAGACGCTGATTCTTACCCCCGAGGCGATTTACGAAAAGAAATACCCGGAGCGCAAGGCCATTACCATCAACACCAACGACCTGGATCCCACCGACTGCGTCATCGTGCACCAGCGGAACTTCTTCGAGTGCATGAAGACGCGGAAGCAGCCGAACTGCACGGTGGCCGTCGGGGAGCAGGCGGCCACGCCCTGCCACCTGGCCATCCAGGCTTACAAAGCCAAGCGGCAGGTCAACTGGAACGCGTCCACGCGCAAGGCGGCCCTGGCGTAATGTCGGTCCAAGGTCCAGGGTCCAAGGTCCAAGGTCCGACCTCGGGCCGGTGCAGTTTTTGGGGAGTTATCTGACATTTGCGTTCAAACCGCCAGAGCCAGAGGGCCAAGACGCTCGACTTTGGACCTTGGACTTTGGACTTTGGACTTTCAGCGAGGTGAAGTATGAAACTCGGAATTCTCACCGCTTTATTCGGACAGTTCACCCTGGATGAAGTCATCACCAAGGTGAAGAAGCTGGGGGTCTCCACCGTCGAGCTGGGCACCGGAAACTATCCCGGCGACCCGCACTGCAAGCTGTCGATGGTGACCGACGACCAGGCGCGCCGCGACTTCCAGCAGAAGCTGAAGGACAACGGCATCACCATCAGCGCCCTGAGCAGCCACGGCAACTCGCTGCACCCGGTGAAGGAGATTCGCGGGAAATTCATCGAGACCAGCCGCCAGACCATCCTGCTGGCGGAAAAAATGGGGATCGATACGGTGATCGACTTCTCGGGCTGCCCCGGCGACTCGGAAAGCGCCCGCTATCCGAACTGGGTCACCTGCCCCTGGCCGCCCGATTTCACCGAATTGCTGAAGTGGCAGTGGGAAGAGAAGGTGATTCCGTTCTGGAGCGCGCATGCCAAGTTCGCCCGCGACCACGGCGTGAAAATCGGCATCGAGATGCACCCGGGCTTCGTCGTCTATTCGCCGGAGACCATGCTGAGGCTGCGGAAGGCGGCGGGGGACAACGTGGGGGCCAACTTCGATCCCAGCCACCTGTTCTGGCAGGGGATCGACCCCATCCAGGCGGTTCGCGAGCTGGCCGGGGCCATCTACCACGTGCACGCCAAGGACACCATGATTTACCCGGTCAACGTGAACAAGGCGGGCGTGCTCGATACCAAGTCCTACACCGACGAGATCAACCGCGCCTGGCTGTTCCGCACCGTCGGCTACGGGCATGGCACGGAGTGGTGGAACAACTTCGTCAGCACCCTGCGCATGACCGGCTACGACTACGTGCTGTCGATCGAGCACGAGGACAGCCTGATGTCCATCGAGGAAGGCCTGAGCAAGGCCGTCACCTTTTTGGATTCCGTCCTGTTGAAGGCCACGCCGGGGCAGGCCTATTGGGCGTGACAGCCAAACCTAACCACGAAGACACAAAGGCCACAAAGCAACACGAAGACATCTTCTTTGTGAACTTTGTGGCCTTCGTGCCTTTGTGGTGAGCTCGGTCAATGAACGAAATTCGAATTGCGCTGATCGGGACGGGCTTCATGGGGCGGGCACACAGCCATGCCTACCGCGCCGTGGCTGCCATGTTCCCGGAATGCCCGCGGCCGCGCCTGAAGTTGATCTGCGGCCGCGACCGGGGGCGCGCCGAAGCGCTGGCCGCCCGCTTCGGCTGGGAAGAAGTATCGACATCGTGGGAAGAGGCGGTGCGGCACGCCGGCGTGGACCTGGTGGACGTCAGCGTGCCGGGCGCGCTGCACGCTCCCGTGTCCATCGCCGCGGCCCGCGCCGGCAAGCACGTGCTGTGCGAGAAGCCGCTGGCCAACAGCCTGGAGGAGGCGCGGGCCATGCTGGCTGCGGTGCGCCAGGCGGGCGTGCGGCACATGGTGCAGTTCAACTACCGGCGCGTGCCGGCGGTGGCGCTGGCCCGGCAGATGCTCGACGAGGGCCAGCTCGGCACGCTGTATCACTATCGCGCCCGCTACCTGCAGGAATGGGGCGTCCACCCGCAGGTGCGCGCCCCCTGGAAGCTGGACAAGGAGCAGGCCGGCTCCGGCGCGCTCGGCGACCTCGGTTCGCACATGATCGACCTCTGCCGCTATCTGGCCGGAGAAATCAGGGAAGTCACGGGGATGACCGAGACGTTCGTGAAAGAGCGGCCTGGGAGCGCGGGCGTCCCGCCCGCCGGTCCCGCGGCGAAAGCCGATGCGGGCGGGACGCCCGCGCTCCCAGGCGCCGTGATCAAGGTTACCGTGGACGACGCCGCCTTGTTTCTGGCGCGGCTCGAGAATGGCGCGCTGGCCTCCTTCGAAACCACGCGGCTGGCCCCGGGCCGCAAGAACCACAATTTCTTCGAGATCAACGGCAGCCGCGGCTCGCTCTACTTCGACCTGGAGCGGCTGAACGAACTGAATTTCTATTCGCTGGACGATCCGCCGGGGCGGCGCGGCTTTCGCAATCTGCTGGCCACCGCCCCGCAGCATCCCTATGCCGCCTCCTGGTGGCCCGACGGCCATCTTCTGGGCTGGGAGCATTCCCACATCCATGCGATCCGCGACTTCCTGGTGGCCATCGGCCAGGGCCAACTGCCCCGCCCCAATTTCGAGGACGGCGTGAAGTGCCACGCGGTGCTGGATGCCGTGGAGCGCTCCGTTGCTTCCCGCCGCTGGGAGGCCATTGGCCGCTACGCTTGTCCCGGCCTTGAGTAAGGGGCGGCAAAATTGGTATGATGGGAGCCGGGAAGGTTAGGCTTTTGTCGAGGTACCACCGAGACATGGAGACGGTGCTCAACTATCGAAGTTGCGCGTCCCGCCGGACGCTGTTGGTCAGCCGCCGATTTCTTCCTGCCTCCGCGGTCCATCTTCCCAATTCCAAAGCGCATAGTTGACACGATACGCACATGAGTGAGGAGCACGTACCTGTCCTGGTTTTGAACGCCACGTACGAGCCGATCAATGTGTGCGCCGCCCGCCGGGCCCTGGTCCTTGTCCTCAAAGGTGTTGCCTCCGCCGAAGAAGAATCCCGCTTCATTTTCCGTTCCCCTTCGCGCAGCTTCCGGGTGCCCTCGGTGATCCGCCTGCTGGAATACCGGCGTATCCCGTTCCAGGGCCGCGCGCTGTCACGGAAGAACATCCTGATGCGGGACCGCAACACCTGCCAGTTTTGCGCGCGTACGTTGCCCGCCGCAGAACTGACGCTGGACCACATCGTGCCGCGCTCGCGCGGCGGTGAATCGACCTGGGACAACCTGGTAGCCTGTTGTCATCCGTGCAACAACAGGAAAGGGGACCGGTTGCTGGAAGAGGCGGGCATGAAACTGCTGCGCCGCCCGCGCTCCTTCACGCTGCATACCAGCCGGCAACTGATGCGCATGATGGGCAGGAAAGACGAGGCCTGGCGCAAGTACCTCTTCTTTTAGACCTGAGACCTGGGACCAGCCTCCAGCCTGAGTTCACGCGTAGCTGCTGCCGGCCGAGGCGCGGCCGGCGCGCTCCTTGGCCACGCGCTCCAGGTAGCCGCTGGCGCGGAAGGCGGCCAGCGGGTCCTCGGCCAGGCCTTGGGCCCGCCGCCACCCGCGGATGGCAGGCCGCACGTCGGTGCTGAAGGCGTCCTTCAGAATGTTCTCGGCGTCGATCAGCCGCTGCTCGTTCTGCGCCCTGGCCAGCGCCGGGAAGTCCAGGATGGCGGCCTTGGCGTAAATCTCCTGGGCCGTCATCACCGTCTGGATCATTTCCTCGATCTTGTTCTTCAGGTTGTGGCTCTGATCGACCATGTAGGCGATATCGGCCTTCTTGCCGGTCTCCCACTCGAAGAAGCAAATCTCGGCGAAGATGCGGAACAACTGGTAGGGATCGATCGAGCCCATGGTCAGGTCGTCGTCGGCATAGCGGCGGTCGTTGAAGTGAAACCCGCCCAGCATGTCCTCGCTGAGCAGCCAGGCGACGATCTGCTCGATATTCTGCGCCTGGTAATGATGGCCGGTGTCCACCAGCACCTTGGCTTGCGGTCCGGCATAGCGGGCCAGCAGCAGCGACATGCCCCAGTCGGCGATGTCGGTGTGGTAGAAAGCCGGCTCGAAGGGCTTGTACTCGACCAGCATACGCTGGTTGGGGGCCATGGCCGCATGGGTCTTGCGGAGTCCCTCGGCCATCCACTGCTTGCGCGCGCGGATGTTGGCCGTGCCGGGGAAGTTCGAGCCGTCGGCGAACCACAGCGAGATGTCGCGGCTGCCGAGTTCCCTGGCGATGCGGACCGAGTCGAGCAGGTGCTGGAGGGCGGCCCGGCGCACCGGCTCCTGCTCGTTGCACAGCGAGCCGTGCTTGTAAATCTGGTCCTGGAACACGTTGGGATTGATCGCGCCCGCCTTGACGCCGTATTTCTTGCCCAGCGCGTCGATGTCGGCGGCGGTCACGCCGGCCGGCACGTCCCACAACACGTGCAGCGCCACCGTCGGGCAGCAGCCGGTGAACAGGTTCACCTGACCGGCATCGGCGAATTTCTCTTCCGTGGTTTTGGCCGCTGTCGGCTGGACGAATTTGCCGAAGCGCGTGCCGGTGTCCGCGAAGCCCCAGGACGGCAGTTCAATCTTGAGCTTGTTGAGTGCTGTTGCGATGGTCTCAGTGTCTGAAGCAGGCATGATCTCTCCTTCCCTCGAATTACTTAATCACAACACGCCTGCTGTCGCAACGCGATTCGCGGGACTTTCCCAACGCAGAAGGTACGCGCTTTTCTGCGTTTCCTCTGCGTCCTGGGCGTCCCTGCGGTGAGCCTCTGGTCTTTATTTGCCGCCCGCCTTCTTCAGCAAGTCGCGGGTGAGGGACAGGGCGCGGCCGCGGAGCAGGTTCCCTTTCTCCAGCCGGGAAGGGTCGGAGCGGAGTTGGGGCTGAATCTGCAGGACCTGGCGCATGGCCGCCTGCGCGTCGTCGCGGAGGTTGTTGGCAGCCAGGGCGGCCGCCAGCACCAGCAGCGTTGTTTCCTGCTGGGGCGCCAGCTCGGCGGCGCGGCGCGCATAGGCCAGCGCGTCGGCGGGCCGGTTCTTCTCCAGCAGCGCCAGCGCCACGCAGTTATGGTGCGCGGCATTGCCCGGCTGCAGCCGCAAGGCGGTGCCGCACTCGTTGATGGCCTCGTCGTAGGCGCCGGTGGCGTACAAGGCCAGGCCCAGCTGGCCCTGGGTGTCCACCATCTGCGGCCGGGTCTTGAGCGCCTGGCGGAATTCGGGGATGGCCTGGTCGGGCCGCCCGTTCAGCATCAGCACCATGCCCAGGTAGCTTCGTGGCTCCGGCCATTCCGGACGCCCCTCGGCGACGCGCCGGAAATATACGGCTGCTTCCGGGAGTTCACCGTTCCACAGCAGATGGATAGCCAGTTGGTAGCAGGCTTCCAGGAAGTCGGGGCGGGCCTTGACCGCTTCTTTCAGGTACTTCAGGTGATCCGGCCCTTCCGGTCCGATGAGCCCCAGGAAGTAGAACAGGCCCGCGCGCTGGTCCGCCGGCAGGCGGTCGGCGATCCCCTCCAGTTCCTTGACGCACTCGGGCAAGACCTGCTTCCATGCTGCCTGCCCGGCCTCGCCGGAGGGCTGGTTCAGCGTACCGACGGCCGCTTCCGCCAGCCGCGTCTGTCGGTTCATCACCATGCCGGCGGCGGTCAGGCACTGCGCGTGCATGACCAGCACCGAGATAGGCGAGGCTGCGGCGACCGGGCGCAGCACTTCGATGCCCGTGGCCGGGTCGCCGGCGGCCAGCAGCGCAAACCCATTGGCGATGGCCTGGCGGGCTGCCTGCTCGCCGGCGGGGGCCTGGCCGCGCCCTCCGGCCGCCAGGCCCAGCAAAACAAATACCGCCACAACTGTTTTTTGCCGCATTGAGCCTATTCTATCCCCGTCTCCGCGGAAGCGTGAGCAAAAACGCCGGGGCGAGAGCACGCCGGGGCGCCGAGAGAACCGGGTTCTTCTCTGTGTCTTCTCCGCGCGCTCCGCGCCTCTGCGTTGACTCATCGGTTACGGCTGCCTCGGCTGCGTGCTGGACAATTGGCGGAGGCAGCGTTATTTTGTGAGGCTCAAGTCCGGACCACGATGCCAGAAGATAGTAATCCGGCGCCGGATGCCGAACGTCCAACCTCTGGGGGAGCCCCAGTGATAACTCTGTTCGGCAAGCGGATGCCGCTGGAGCCGGAAGCGGAAGCTGGGTCCGGCCGCGAAGACTACCAGGGGTACGACGGCAGCGGGGAGCGCCGCGTCTTCTGGCTGGTCGCCATTCTGTTCCTCGCGGTGCTTGCCGCCGTGGCCGCCGGAGTCTATTACCTGGCTGCTCCGCGAAGCCGGCCGGCGACCACCGGCGGCCCGTCCACGGTCGGGGAGGCTGTGACGGCGAAGCCGGCAGCATCCGGCAGCGCGGAGCAGGCCGGCACGCAGGCCAAAGCGGCGAGCGAGCCTGCCGCAGCACCAGCGCCTCCACCCGTGAAGGCCGCGCCACACAGCGCGGGGACGGCCGGTTCTCCCCGACCGGTCGGGGCGCCGAAAAAGGCGACGGCAACGGCGCGGCGCGGGCGGCTGGCTGCCAGGCAAGCCGCGCGCGCTCGTGCGCTTGCCCGCGCCGCCGCTGCGGCCGACAGGACGGCATCGCCGCAGAAAGAATACCTGCGGCGGCTGCGCGAGCAGCAGGAACGCTACGAGCGCGACAAGGCCCGGGGCAAATACCAGGAGTTCCCCAAGTAATGTTTTCCTTCACCGCCCGCATCCACGAGGCGATCGACACGGCCGCGCGGGCCCACGAAGACCAGGCGCGCAAGGACCGCGACCGGCACATCCCCTACGTGGCGCACGTCTTCGGGGTCGCCTGCCTGCTGGCCGAGTTCGGTTTCGACGAGGACATCGTCATCGCCGGCTTGCTCCACGATGTGCTGGAGGACCGGCCCCACTTCGCGGCCGAAGTCGAACAATTCGGCGCCCGTGTGGCCGGCCTGGTTCGGATTGTCACTGAGCGCAAGCGGGACGAAGCTGGAAACGAGCGGCCGTGGGCGGTGCGCAAGGAAGAGTACATCGAGCGCCTGCGGATGGCGCTGCCGGAGGCCAAGGCCGTCTCCTGCGCCGATAAGATCCACAACATGCAGTCCATCCTGCTGGCGCTGGACCGGGGCGGGAGTATCTGGCACGAGCTGAAAGCGTCCCCCGAAAAACAGGTGGAGCGGATGCGGCGCCTGCGGGCCGCACTGGCCGAGGGCTGGCAGCACCCCATGCTCGACCGCTTCGACGCCATCCTTGGCGAACTGGAACGCCGCGTGGGCCCCTGAGAAATGGCATCGAACGGCGGCCCCCGCGCATCCAAATCCTTAGATGCCAAGGGCCCGGTTCATTCTCCTGCTGATTCTTCTGGCCGGCGGCCTGTTGGAAGCCCAAGTGCCGCGGGCACAGCCGCCCCTGGAAACCGTGACCGGCCGCCTGGCCCACGAAAACCATCAGCCTGCTTTGAAGACCGGGGGAAAGACCTGGCGGCTGGCGGCGGAAAGCGAAGAATTGCGACTCACGCTGGGCGACGAGCGGCTTGAGGGGCGGGAAATTCGCCTCGACGGCCGGCGGAAAGCCGACGGAACTTTCCAGGCCGAGCGCCTGTTCGTGGTCCGCGATGGAAAGCTGTTCAAACTGATCTACTACTGCTACACCTGCAGCATTGCCTCCCACAAACCCGGCATCTGCGACTGCTGCCAGGAAAACACCGTTCCCCGCGAAGTGCCGTACGAGAGCAACAGCTCGTACTAGCCCGGATTTCTCACAAGCGGGCGAGCGCGGCTGGCTGAGGCGGGCAAATGGCTCAGCCAGCGGCCGGAAGGGCTGCGGGGCGGCAATTCAGAAAATTTTGTGCGTGTAAAGCACCGGGGCGCT
>Ga0315282_10009520_pt1 | contig 15440 bp, 15 predicted proteins | sample YL17G07_20_MG_FD_203693 | JGI IMG/M metagenome (GOLD analysis project Ga0315282, IMG submission 203693) | Sediment microbial communities from Yellowstone Lake, YNP, Wyoming, USA - YL17G07_20 | ecosystem: Environmental > Aquatic > Freshwater > Lake > Sediment | place: USA: Wyoming | collected... | reverse complement strand
GTTCCCATCTACCTCCCTCTTCTGAAAGAGCGGCAGGATGATATTCCTCTTCTCTCCGTCCATTTCCTCAAGAAATATGCTGAGGAGATGGGGAAGACGATCAAAGGGTTCACACCAGAGGCCATGGAGAAATTGATGAAATACCCATGGCCAGGTAATGTTCGGGAACTGGAGAATGTGATCGAACGGACAGTGGTGATGATGGAAGAGGGAATGGTTCGAGTGGAACATCTCATCCTTCCAGGTCAGCAGGAAAAAGAAGGGTGGGAGGAGCACGTCCCGATGACCAGCGAAGAATTGAAAGAACTCAAGAAGCAGGCGCGGGAAAAGGCGGTTGAGGAGATCGAGAAGGCATTTGTCCTCAATGCATTGGAGCGGCATCAATGGAATGTGACAAGGGCAGCCGAGGAGGTAGGAATGCTTCGGCCAAATTTTCAGGCACTGATGAGAAAATATAACCTTCGGGCCAGACAAGAGAATGAGAGTTAGGAGTTTTGAGTTATGAGTTGAAAAGGGGAGTGCTTTACGAACACGAATCACGAACACGAATCGCGTTATTTTCAAAGCAAAGGGGTTATTCTTGTCAGATTTTTTTAAATGGCTGATTGTGGGTTGGTCGATTGTTGTAGTTGGCATTGCTGCCCTTGGAGCGATCCTGATTATTAAATATGGGGAGGTAAAAAAGATTGAGACCGATGACGTAAGCCTTTGTTTCATCATTGCTTTTTTCTGTTGGTTGATCCCTATCATTGCCTTTTCAATTTTAGCCCGTACCTTAGGATTCTGATAATCCAACTGCATATTTTTTTTATTATTTAAAAAAATTATCTAATTCCAATAATTTATTAAACTATTGCCTGATTTACTAATAAAATGTGTATATCAAAAATATACACTAATGTTCACTCGCCTAAACTCGAATATCTATAAAAGTTAATAATTTCACATAATTTAATCAAGACTATTTTCTGCTTTAACGTTGGCACATGAAATGCACTTTTTAGATTGAACCCAAAAAGAAAGGGGGAATGGGGAATGTTAAAAGGGAAAAGATCATTGGTTGGTGGGCTAACTACAAGCTTGCTCATTTTAATGGCCACCCCGGCCTTTGCAAGGTCGATCAGTCTGAAGGATGCTGGGGTTGCCCTTTGGATTTTCATCATCATTGGAGCGATTATTGTCCTTCTTCAGCTGATCCCAGCAATAATTCTCTTCTTCTCTTTCATCGGAACTACAACTGGCCTGGCCTTAAAGAAAAAGGAAGCCCCGGAGAAAGCGGGTGCTGAGGAGAAGGTCATTGTTCCTGGATATGAACCGGCCCCTGTAAAGAAGTGAACCCGGTTAGAAAGGACGGAGCTTTTACCCCGCCCTTTCTATAATGAATACAAATATGCCTCATAGTAACTCCGCTATAAATGACTGGGCTTTCTAACGGGGTGAACAGGTAAGAAGAGGTAAGAGGTTTTGGTGAAGGAGACAAACACCATGTCTGACAAAATGAAAAAGATTCTCATCATCCTAAGTTTAGCCCTGGTCGTAGCGATCGCCCTGTTCTCTTTGGGGATTGCTTATGCTGGAGGGATCAGGGGGATTGGGCTCTTAGGGGTCTGGTTTTTCCTCACTTTTGGGATTATTGTGGTCTTAGCACAATTGATCCCAGCGGGTATCCTCTTTTCATCCTTCATTGGAACGGCATTCTCTTCTTCTCGAAAGGGAGAGATGCCCATCCGGGCGACATAGAATAGATAGGGTGAGTGAATTACCTCTACCTGTCTATCGTGAGCCAGAGGGGGCTCCTTATTTAGAGGAGAGATTCAGATGAAATCGAAAACGATTCTTATTGCTTATCAGGATGATCTGTGGGCCAGATCGCTCTCCACTTTTTTCCACGGCATTGGATATAGGGTCGAGACTGTAAAGATGGTGAGCGAGATGATTCGAAAGGTTCGAAATAGGAATATCCATGTCGTTCTCCTCGACGATGAGATTGAAGGAGTAAAGGCTTGTGATTTAGTTCCCCTATTTAAAAAAATTGATGATAAAATACAGGTCATCATGATCTCCTCAGAGGCTTCACTCGGGTTGGTGAAGCGTCTTCGTGGGGCGGGGATTTTTTATCAAGCAATGAAACCGGTCGATTTGGAAGAGATCAAGTCCGCAGTGGAATGTGCCTTTGAAAAGATTGAGAGAGAAAATTTAAAAGAGGGTTTTTTCCCATTTCTCTTTCCAAGGAGAGTTCCGGCATGAAGGGGAGAGCAAGAGGAAGTAAGGCTTGTGTTGTCCTCTGGGGGATGATTCTCCTTTTCCTTTTTGTGGGGTTAACAGCAGGAGTCGCTTGGAGCGATAATTCTCTCTGCTTAAGTTGTCATCAGGACGAGTCACTAAAAAAAGATGCTCGGGGTAAAAGTATTTCTCTTTTTGTATCCGAAGCTGGATTCAAAAATTCAATCCACGGAAAACTTTCCTGTTCAAACTGCCACACCCGGATTAAAGATGATGCTCATGCCGAGGGTGGGAAGAAGGCTGCGGATAAAAGTGTGAATTGTGGGGCTTGTCATAAGGAGGCAGATAAAGAATATCAGCAGGGCCTTCATGCCAAAATGATCATGAAGGGAACGGAGAGAGCGGCCAATTGTTTTGATTGTCATGGAAAACATAATATCCTGCCAAGTAAAAATCCCAAATCGATGACCCATGTTTCCAACATCGCCCGGACATGTAATCGCTGCCATTCTAATGTTGCATTTGTCAAGCACCATGCATTAGGTGGGGCCATTCCTGGAGAGGAATTTAAGAAAAGTGTGCATGGAAAAACGGGAGAGGTGACATGCACAAGTTGTCACGGGAGTCATAGTTTGAGATCTCTCATCGATCCAAAATCAACGATCTTCCGATCGAATATTCCTCAAACTTGTGGTTCATGCCATCCTGATATTACCAAACAATTTATAGAGAGCATTCATGGAGAGCTCGCTGCCAGAGGTAGGGCCGATTCTCCCACTTGCACAACCTGCCATGGTATCCATGGGATCAAGGCGAAAGTGGACCCCGACTCTCCGGTCAATGAGAGGAGAATAGCCTTAACCACTTGCCCACAGTGCCATGCAGCGGAGCGGATCTCAAAAGAATATGGAATTACCAAAGGATATGTGAAATCGTATCGTGATAGTTTCCACGGACTTTCTTACCGGGGAGGAGACACCTATTCAGCCAACTGCGCCAGTTGTCATGGAGTCCATGATATACGCCCCTCCTCCGATCCTAAGTCCATGATTCACAAAGACAATTTACAAAAGACCTGCGGGAATTGCCATCCAGGAGCTTCCGAAAACTTTGCTACAGGAAAGATGCATACGGTGGCTTCGATAAAGGGAGAAGAATTTGGGGAGAAGGTGGTTGGATGGGTGAGGATTGTCTATATCATACTGATAGTAATGGTCATTGGAGGACTGACCTTTTTCAACTTTACCGATTGGCTCAGAAAGACGATTGATCGGATGCATTAGAAATAAGGAGTGAATTGATATGACGGAGAAATATCTGAGGATGACGTTGAATGAGAGGTTTCAGCATCTCAACCTTTTCATCAACTTTACAATCTTAGTCATCACCGGTTTTGCTTTAAAATATCCGGAGGCCTTCTGGGTTTCCCCCATAACAGATGTTCCCTTGGGGATGACATTTCGGGGTTTCCTCCATCGGCTCTGTGGTGTAGCAACAGTCACCTTGGGTGGGTATCATATCTTATATTTAATCTTCACTGAGAGGGGGAGAGGAATCATAAAGGATATGATCCCAGGCTTGAAAGATGCCAAAGACCTTTGGGAGACATTGAAGAACAACTTCTTCATTAATCGGCCAGCAAAAATGATCAAAATGCCTCGCTTCAATTTCCGGGAGAAGTTGGAATACCTGGGCCTGATTTGGGGAACGATCGTCATGACGGTGACGGGTTTCATCCTTTGGTTTAAGACGGAGTGGTTGATGTATTTTCCAATGTGGACTTATGATGTTGTCCGAGCGATCCATTTTTATGAAGCGATTTTGGCTACACTCACCATTATTGTTTGGCACCTTTATTCTGTTGTGTGGAATCCCGAAGTCTATCCAATGAGCTGGGCCTGGATAACGGGAAACCTTACTGAACATGAAATGGAGTTGGAACACGGTCTGGAGCTGGAGAAGATTAAGGCTGCGGAGAAGGGGAAACTGATGGAGTTTGGTGAGGCAGCAGCTGTTGGAGGGGGAAGAGTTTATTCAATTCATCGAGCAAGAGAAGAAAAAGGTTTTTCCATCCGGCGGCTCTATGGGACTGTCAAAGATTTGAATGAGACGATAAAGAATTGGAAAGGGGAATAAAAGAAAACCACCTTAAGGGAGGTGAGGGAAAATGTTTTGGAACGGTTTGAATTATCGATATGGACCTTATCCGAAGAAGAAAGAGAAAAAACGCTCTCATTTTAAAGAGAGAGGGTTTTCGAAAAGGAGCTATGATTGGTTGAAATGGAAAATTACGGACTCAGGTGATTTTTCATTTCTCCATCCCTGTCTGGAACATTAGCAAAGGGCATGGAGCATAGCGCATAGCGTAATTCAAGTAATCACATATCAAGTTTGGAGCCCTATATATTCTCTAACTCCCACCATCCAAACCCCACCCAAATGGAGAGGATATATAGGGCTTTTCTTATTCGAAAGCCCTTTACTCAATCCTTATCCAATTATACCCACCTATTCTTTTTATTGTAGAGATGGAGAGAACATGTTAATATTTGAATCATTTGGGGGAACAAGATGGTCCTTCGGAAGAAATTTCCCTATTGGATTATCCCTATTCTTATTCTTTTCTTTCTCTTTGAGGGCTTCATCAGAGGCGCCTGGGCTCTGACAACAGATGAGGAGAAGAAGTTAGGAAAGAAGATTCTGCTTGAAATAGCGAAGCAAGTAGAATTGGTAAATGATCTCACCATTCAGGTCTTCGTGGATAGGATAGGATATTCCATTTTGAGGGAGGTTGGTTCCACCCCCTTTGAGTTTAAGTTTTACGTGATCAAGTCACAGGACCCCAACGCCTTTGCCATTCCAGGTGGCTACATCTTTGTGACCACCGGACTGATCGTTTTAGCAGAGAATGAACAAGAAATTGCGGGTGTGCTCAGCCATGAAATCTCCCATGTTACTCAAAGGCATATAGCCCGGATGATTGAGAAATCGAAAGGGCTTAACATTGCTAGCATGGCCGCCATTCTCGCAGGAATGCTTGTGGGTGGAGGTGGGGCAGGTTCTCAAGCGGCTGTGGCGATGGCGACGGCTACAGCGGGAGCTCTTACATTGAAATATACTCGAGAAATTGAAACCGACGCGGATCAGAATGGCCTGTACCGTATGGTTAAAGCAGGGTATGATCCCAATGGAATGATTTCCTTTTTAAACAAAATCTATAGGATGAGTTTATCCACAGCACCCCAAATACCTGTTTACCTCTTAACCCATCCGGCGGTTGAAGATCGCATCTCTCTACTTGAGAACCTCCTCCAGACCGGGCAGAAGCCGGTAGGTCCCTTCAAGAAGGTTGGGAATTTCAAACGGGTTCAGTCAAAGGCCTTTGCGGAAGAGAGAGAGCCGGATGTGGCGGTGAACCATTTCGGATCCAAGATCAAAGAGAATCCGCAAGATGTAGATGGGATCTACGGTCTGGGACTTGCTTTTAAAAAGATGGGGAGATTGGACAAATCGATCGAGGTTTTTCAAAGCGGGTTATCCCTATCACCCAAAGACCCTGACCTATTAAGGGAGCTCGGAATTGTTTATTTTCTTTCAGGGAGGCTGGATCAGGCGATTGAAATGCTCGAGACCATTCGGTCCATCCCTCGGACTGGGTCAGACCAGAATGATGACCTATGGGGCCTTTATTATCTCGGAAGGGGATATCAGGAAAAGGGCGATTTTGCCAAAGCCCTGCCACTCTTCTTGGAAGTAAAGAAAGAGATGCCCGAGTTCATCAATGTGTACCATAGCCTCGGGTCGGTTTATGGAAGAATGGGCCAGAAGGGACTATCCCATCTCTATTTCGGAAAACATTTCAAATTGAGGGGGGAGAGAAACAATGCTCTCCTCCATTTCAGAACAGCTTTTGAATGGCTCGAGAAGGGAAGTCCGGAGAAGGAAGAGGCTCAAAAGGAGATTAAAGAATTGACATCGGCTAAATAATGCAAATGCATTCTATGGGCAGGTCAGGAGAGCAGTCCCTATTCGTAGGGGCGGCCCACTGTGGCCGCCCGATTTGGGAGTCCGCAGAGGGACTCCCCTACATATCTTTCATGAAGGCCCGTAGGGGCGGCCCACTGTGGCCGCCCGATCCAGGCCTGCAAGCATATCGGTTCAGGGTGGGAGTCCACGGTGGGGCTCCCCTACAGAGTTCTTGCAAGAGGGTGAATGGGAAATGAAGGCATTAGAAATCTATTGCAAAAAGGCATTAGAGTTGGGGGTTGATGGAGTAAAGGTGATTGACTCTCATTCTATCGTCACTGCGGAATGGGTGAGGATGAAATGTCAATTTGGATGTCCTGGTTTTGGGATGGGGCTCTGCTGTCCTCCTCACACCCCCACTCCAGAAGTCACTCGAAAGGTGATCGATTCCTATGAGAAGGCCATCTTGCTTCATCGAAGATTAAAAAAGGGGGACAGGTCAAAAGGTTTCAACGAGGCCGTTGTTCGTCTTGAAATAGAGATCTTTCTTGATGGGTACTATAAGGCTTGGAGCATGGGTTCTGGTCCTTGTCGTCTCTGTAAAGAGTGTGATCCAAACGGTCTTTGTAAACATGGATATGAGGCGAGACCTTCGATGGAGGCTTGTGGCATCGATGTCTTCAAGACCGCAAGGGACAATGGATTTCCTATTGAAGTGGTTCGAACCCATGAGGAAGAGAGAAATATCTATGGAGTGATATTGGTGGAATAAAGCTTCTTGTTTGGGGGGATAGATGAAGAAATCGATCAAGGAATTGGAAGATGAAATTCAGAGGCTCAACAGGGAATTCTCCATTCTCACCGAAATCAGTCAATCCATCAATCAATCCGCTGATCTCCATGAGATTCTCAATAATAGTTTGAGTAAGATCACGGAGTTGATAGGGATTAGCTCCGCGGGGATTTACCTTCTGGATGAAAAAGGTGAAAGTCTGGTCTTCACTGCTCAACGAAACTTTTCCAAAAGATTTATGGAAGGGATGAAGAGATTGAAATTTGAGGAAGGGATCACAGGAAAAGTGATCCTTACGGGTGAATCGACGTTCATTGAAGACTATCCCGCTCATCCAAAAGCCCTCACCTTGGCCATTGAAGAAGGAGTGAAATCCCTGGCGGTTATCCCTTTAAAGGCGAAGGATAAGGTCTATGGGACCTTGAACATCGCAAGAAAGGATTTTTACAAATTCACTCCAAATGAAAAGAATCTTTTCAACGCCATCGGTCAGACCATCGGCGGTGCCATGGAGAGGATTTCTCTCTATACAGAGAATGTCAGACGTCTGGAAGAACAGAAGACTCTCTATTCCATTAGCCAGGAGATTGCTTCCCGACTTGAATTGAAAGTGATTCTTCAAAAAATCATTGAGAGCGCTGTTGCAATCCTGGGGGTAGAGTCAGGAGCAATTGCCCTCTGGGATAACCGGAAGCAAAATTACGCCACCGCTATCGTCCATGGATTGCCAGACTCTTTGATCGGGAAAGAGTTCTCCCTTTCATCAAGTGGGTTTGTGGCGGAGGTGATAAAAAGGAAAGCCCCTGTCCTCTATCAAGATTATGACCAACATCCCGACCGAGCCAGAGCATTGGATTCCTATCATATTAAAGAGGTCTTAGGCGTTCCCCTCGTCGTGAGAGAGATGATCATTGGAACCATGATGGTCGGTACTTCTGATCCTCGCAAACATTTTCAACAGAACGAGATCGACCTCCTCTTCAACTTTGCCCACCAGGCTGCCGTTGCCATTGGAAATGCAAAACTCTATGAAGATTCTTTGGCCAAGATCAAACAATTGACGGCCCTCTATGAAATTGGAAAAACCCTCTCCTCGACGCTCGATCTCGATGAATTGCTCAAAAAGGCTTTGGTAAACCTCAGAGAACAGTTGGGTTATACACTCTGCGGCATCTTTTTCTTGGATCGGGAAAAGGATGAGCTTTATATCAAAGAGGTTGCCGGCAGGGATTTCGAAGAAGTGAAAGAGATGCGGTTTAGGGTAGGTATCGATGGTATCGTGGGTTGGGTGGCCAAGACAGGCGAGCCCCTTTATGTCCCTGATGTATCGAAAGACCCCAGATATATTCGGGGAACACCGGATGGGAGATCCGAAGCAGCCTTTCCACTGAAGGTGAGGAAACAGTTGATCGGAGTTCTGGATATTGAGACCAGTGAACTCATGGGGTTCGATGAGGAGGATCTGAAGGTTCTATCCTCCTTTGCCAGCCAGGTGAGCATCGCTATTGAGAACGCCCAACTCTTCTCCGATCTGAAAAAAACACTCGAAGAGTTGAGACAGGCACAGGATCAGATTGTCCAGGCCGAGAAATTGAGGGCAATGGGGGAGATGGCGAGCGGGGTGGCTCACGATTTCAATAATGTATTGGCTGCCATCCTCGGCAACATCCAACTCATCCTCCACCAATTGGATCATCTCAGACCGGAAGAGGTTCGTGAGCGGTTGAGGATCATCGAACAAGCCTCAAAAGATGGAGCGGAGACGGTTCGTCGAATACAGGAATTTACAGGGGTGAAGAGAGAGAGGGACTTCACTCTCCTCCCCATCAACGAGATTATTGAAGCGGTGATTAGCATTACCCAGCCCCGTTGGAAAGATCAGGCACAAAAGAAAGGCATACAGATCGAACTGATTCGCAAGTTAGAGGATTTGCCTTCGATCTTAGGAAATTCATCGGAGTTGAGAGAGGTATTCACCAACATTATTTTCAATGCTGTCGATGCAATGCCCGAAGGAGGTCAACTGACCATATCTACACAACCCCAAAACGATAGTTGGGTGGAAGTAAGAATTTCCGATACTGGGATCGGAATGACGGAAGAGGTGAAAAAGAGGATTTTTGACCCATTCTTCACTACAAAGGGGGTGACCAATTCTGGTTTAGGCATGAGCGTTTCTTATGGGATTATTAAACGCCATGGAGGAGGGATCCTGATAGAGAGCGAGCCTGGGAGGGGAACAACCTTCGTCCTTCACCTACCGGTAGGTTTTGGAGAGAAAGAAATAGAGGAGAAGGTATTAAAGCCCATTAAAGAGGTGCGCCCTGCACGGATCTTGGTAATTGACGATGAGGATTCAGTCCGAGATATCCTCTTCCGGATGCTGAAAGTCAAAGGCCACCAAGTCGTAGTTGCCTCCGATGGTGAGGAGGGAATTGAGCGATTTAAAAACGAAACATTCGATTTGGTCTTCACCGATCTTGGCATGCCAAAAATTTCAGGATGGGAAGTGGGAAAGACCATTAAAGGAATGAATTCGAAAGTCCCCATTGTCATGATCACCGGATGGGGAATGGAATTGAACAGAGAGAAGATGAACGAGAGCGGGATCGATCTCATTGTCTCCAAACCCTTTCAATTCGATCAGGTGGTTGAGTTGGTCTCTGAGGCTATGGATTTAAAGGAGAAGATGTGAGATAGATGAACCAAAATCCAAATGCCAAAGTTCAAATGTCAAAATTAATGGTCTCGTAAAAAGTCCCGTTTTGTCATCCTGAACCCTTCGCCTTTTGTCACCCTGAGTGAAACGAAGGGTCTGGATCTTGGGCTCAGGGGGAACTCCGTGAAGGATCTGAAATACATTGATTTAACGAGATTCTTCGCTTTGCTCGGAATGACAGATGGTCATTACTTTGACTTTTTACGATTGGATCAAAATTAAAATCTAAAATAGTTTAGACTTTGGGCTTTGTCATTTGAAATTCATTTAAAATTTGATCTTTGGCATTAACTCTTTCTTACACTGTAATACAGCTCGCATGGATCCTTTAGAATTAGCTGAAAAGATTGAAAGGATTATTGGTTCCGGGGAAAAGAGGAAATATTATCGATTCCGTCCTGCCCCTTTTTATGGAGGGATTGCAACTGCTGACTGTGTGGGATGTTGTTTGAAATGCCTTTTCTGTTGGTCCTGGCACATCATCATTCAGCCTGAAAAGGTAGGGCGATTTTATTCACCGGAAGAGGTAGCTCGAAGCCTCTTTTCTATTGCAAGAAAGAAGGGGTTTCACCAGGTCAGGATCAGTGGTAACGAGCCCACCCTTCATCGTTCTCACCTCTTAGGAGTTCTTCAACTCATTCCCAAAGAGATCCATTTCATCCTGGAGACGAATGGTATTTTAATTGGCCACGATCCTTCTTATGCGAAGGACCTCTCTCGTTTTTCTAATCTTTATGTTCGCGTGAGCCTAAAGGGTGCATGTCCGGAGGATTTCAAACGATTAACCGGGGTCAACCCAGAGGGTTTCGACTTACAATTAAAAGCATTGGAGAATTTAGTGGAGGAAGGTGTGGATTGTTTCCCAGCGGTGATGGCCAACTTTTCTTCACAGGATGAGATTAAAAAATTGAGGCAGAGGTTAAAGGTGATCCGTCCAGATTTTGCTGACTTTGAAGAGGAAGAACTGATCCTCTATCCCTTTGTCGAAGAAAATCTTAAAAAGGCTGGGATTCCCCTTAAAAGTGTCAATGATCAATGGGCAATGATCAATAATCAATGATCATTGACTACTGACAATTGGTCATTGATCATTGGTAATTGATTATTAGGTTACCCCCAGCGCCAAAGGGCAATAATAAAGGTAATCAGAAATACGAAAACCAGATTCATATAGGCCATGAAATAGAAGACTTTTTCATGTGGAGATTTTTCAACCTTTTTTCCGAAAGGCGCTAATTCGGCTACTTCAGGCATCTGCAATACTTTGTCTTCACTATGGGGGGCAGTTTTAAGCAAATCTGTTAGGTCATTACCTGCCTGATGTTTTTTAAAATGGGTCCCCCCTTTCCAAAACTTGCTTAAACATACATCGTAGACTTTACCCTTATATGCAAAATAGGCTGGCCTATTCTCCGTGCCGTCAAAATGTCGGAGTTCTTCCAGCATCAGTCTGTTCTTAGGTTGAGTTGAAATTGAAGCCCTTTGTTTTCTGATTTTCGGCCCGATGACAAATGTAACGGCGACCGCTGTGGCGACCATGATCAGAAAGAGAAAGATCTTGATGCTAAGTAAAATTCCGAATCTCGTGGTGTAAAAGACCTTCCAAGCTGGAATTCGAGCAATGGTCAAAAGAACCCCAGTGATAGAAAGGATGATAATGCCAAGCCACCCGAGGATCAATTCCCCTTTGGGAAGCCCCTTTGCTGCATAGGCTGGTTTTAAAAGAATATGAACATATAAGATCGTTCCAAACCAGGCAATGGCCGTCAGGAGATGCAAATACCCAATGATCAAACGAACCACTTTTTGGATCGGATGAAGGGACCGATACAAACCTTTGCTTCTTAAATCTTCCTTGAAATCCTCGCCAGCTTTTGTCAGCTTTCCTCCAGTGACCTCAACATGGCATCGTTGACACTCGAATCCGGTCTGTTCTGCATATTCAGGAGTAGCATAGGAGGGAGAAGGTAAAGCAACAAGAAATAAAAAGATTAGGACCCCAAAAAGATTTTTGGAATTGATTTGCATAGGTTTAATAATATAGGAGAAAGGCGGTCCATAAGCAACACGAAACCCCCATTTATTTTCTCCTAACTTGAGCGATTCTTCCCCCAATGTCATTCTGAGGAGCCGACAGGCGACGAAGCCTGTCCTGAGCAAAGCGAAGGAACTCATGAGATCCTTCACTTCGTTCAGGATGACACTTCATGTCAGATTCTTCGCTATCGCTCAGAATGACAAGGATTATGTCATTGACGTTTCTATTGGATGAAGAAATCGCTCAAATTAGGTTTCTCAATCTCCAAAGCACGTTCCTAAAGAACGGGCAGCTTTTATCATTGGATGGTTTGAAGGAACTATTTTGGGCCCTTTGGCCACTTCTTTTAGAGGGACGGTCACCAGCAAATTCCTTTTCACTCCTACCATGTATCCAAATTCTTTATCTTCTATCATGTCGACTGCTTTGGTGCCTAAACCCGTTGCTAATATCCTGTCAAAGGGAGTGGGAGACCCTCCTCTTAGAAGGTGCCCCATCACGACCGTACGAGTTTCAAGACCTGTGATTTTTTCTATTTGTTCTCCAACAACAAACCCTATTCCTCCAAGGCGAATTGGATCGGAACTCTCTTTCACGATCCTTTGTATTACAATATCACCGCCTTTGGGTTTCGCCCCTTCTGCAATGACCACAATACTAAATCTTTTCCCCTTCTTATTTCGTTCTTTTACCTTTTCGGTGATGATATTCATATCGTATGGAATTTCAGGAATGAGAATGATATCTCCTCCTCCAGCCACTCCAGAATAAAGCGCAACCCATCCTGCTCTGTGGCCCATTACCTCTACAATCATAATTCGATGGAGAGATTCGGCAGTGGTATGGATCCTGTCGATCCCTTCCGTAGCAATCGATACAGCCGAATCAAAACCAAAAGTGATATCTGTTCCTCTCAAGTCGTTGTCGATCGTCTTTGGCAATCCAACAATAGGTATTCCATCTTTAAATAGTCTATAAGCGATGCCTAAGGTACCATCCCCTCCGATACATACCAGGCAAGTGAGGTCAAGCTTCTTAATATTCCAAATCGTTTTCCGGGAAAGGTCTTGAAATCCTAACTTACTGCCTTTCTTTACGGCATATCGATAAGGGTTTGCTGTTTTTGAGGTTCCCAGAATGGTTCCGCCCAAAGTCAGTATTCCTGAGACATCATCGTATTTAAGAGTCCTGTATCGGTTGTTTACAATCCCATGGTAACCATCTTCTATGCCTATCACTTCCATGTCTTTTTCATGGATGGCCTTCTTTGCCACAGCCCGTATCACCGCATTGATGCCAGGACAATCCCCTCCACCCGTAAGAATACCAATTCTTTTTTTCTTTTTCATAAATTCATGTCCTTTCTTGTACCTTATCCCCCACCCCCCTTTAGTAAAGGGGGAAGAGGGGGGATTATTACTTTTTCTTGGCCTGTTCACGCATCTCCGCGGCCAGGGTCTTGATCTCTGTCAAATCTCTTTGCATTTTACTCCAACCATACCACAATGCATAATCCGGATTGGCATGGAATGTTCCCTGGAATGTCCTCATCCGAGTTTTGAACCGGAATACATTTCCCATTGGGGATGATCGAAGCCCATATGACAGGCCTGGCAGGCTTGAGGCTGTCTGGCTTCCTGAACTGAAAAGGTGTGCCGGGTATGGCATGCATCGCAGGAAGCCACACCAAATCCCGGGCCGGTCTTTTTTAACTCTTTTATTTCTGCTCCTTTCATTTAAAAAATCTCTTGTTCTATGGTTTCTTTTGATAACACCTCCTTTACTTTGGTTTCACATTACATTTCATTCGGGTGAGGGGCCTTAATGACTAAAAAAGCAAGCCTCTCCTTCGATTCATTTTTGATGTTCATAGGTGACTGAAATGGGACACGAAGAAGCTTCCCTGGCCCCATTTGAATCACCTCATTTCCCACATGAAAAAGTCCTTCCCCATGGACCACTATAAGCGTCACGTTGGAGTTGGCATTGTGGTTGGGAACCTGTTGGCCTGGTTCAAGACAGACCTGGTTAATCTGGAGATATTTCTCGTCAATCAAGTTAGCAAACCCCCGGTCCTCCTTTTTAAAAATTTCCTTTTCTTTTAAATTGATGACGTCCATAAAAACCTCCGTTTCACTCAAGTCTTTTTTAGAAGCGGAGGGAGCTTAAGGTATCGATTCCTTTGAATGCAATAGGTTGTTTAGAAAGACCCACCGCCTCTGATATCAAAACTCCGAACTCTTAACTTTTGCTTTTTGAGGTTGCCAATGTTAACACATCAACGATGTAGATCATGACTCCGACGAAGAGCCCGAGGCCTCCAAAGAAGACGGCCGTGAACCAGGGCCTCATAAAACTTTGGACAGTTAGAAAATCCATTCCTAATCCTCTTTGCATGTATGATTGTACAACGCCTGCTACTCCAAAAGCTAAACCCATCACTGCCACACTGATGGTCGTAATCCAGAAGACCCAAAATCCTCTCTTTTGATTGAATTGTTCTATACCCTTCAATTTTGGCAGAGCATAATAAATCATCGTCAGGATGACCATGGCATAGGCGCCAAAGAAAGCCATGTGCCCGTGGGAAGCAGTTACCTGGGTTCCGTGGGTCCAGCGATTGACAACAGGTAGGGTATGGGCGAATCCCCATACCCCTGCACCGACGAAGTGGAAGATGGCACAGCCCACTGCCCAATAGAGGACAAGTCGATTGGTGATTTCGATTTTCTTATGTCTGACATGATTAAGGGTATCGAAGACCATAAAGATGATGGGGACTGGCTCAAGGGCGCTGAAAATTCCGCCCCACCAGAGCCAATACCTTGGTGTTCCAATCCAGTAGTAATGATGTCCGGTTCCGATGATACCAGTGATGAGGACCAGGGCTACCTCAACATAGAGCCACTTTTCAATAATCTGGCGATCCACACCAGTGATTTTCAATAAGACAAAGGCCATGAGAGAGGCTGCGATTAGTTCCCATGCCCCCTCCACCCAGAGATGGATGACCCACCACCAGTAATAGTAGTCAAGGGTGAGATTTTTAAAGAAAGGTATCCCAAAAAGCCACATGACAGCCAGCATCACGATGCCTCCCAGAAGCATGCCCTGGATGGCCGTCCATTTCTTCGTTCGGATCATGGTCATAAAGACATTAAAAATAAAAATCAGAGCAACGATCACAATCGCCCACTTCAATTCTACTGGTAGCTCTAACAGGGGCCTTCCAGCCGTCCAACCGAAGAGGAATCCAACCACTCCTATTAAACCACCCAGCAGAAGAAGATAGAATTGGAGATTGGCCAGCTTCTTACTGAATAATTCTGTTTCGGATTCTTCTGGAACGATGTAGTAAGTCCCTCCCATAAATCCAAAGATCATCCAGACCACCAGAAGATTGGTGTGGGTAGCGCGGGCGGTATTAAAAGGGAGAATTCCAATCAGAGGGTCAAGCCAGATGTATTTTGAAACGAGGAGTAGGCCGACGATCACCTGAAGGCCGAAGAAGATTGCAGAGATGACAAAATATCTTATAGCCACTTTTTGCGATTCGAAGACCATGTCTTCTCCCCTTCTGATTTCGGATTTCGGAATGTGGATTTCGGAATAGAAATTTTTGATCCCTGAAAGTGATTTAATTCCGCAATCTGCAATCCACAATCCGCAATTTGCTATCACTTGAGGCTTACCAAATAACC
>Ga0315282_10009519_pt1 | contig 15441 bp, 12 predicted proteins | sample YL17G07_20_MG_FD_203693 | JGI IMG/M metagenome (GOLD analysis project Ga0315282, IMG submission 203693) | Sediment microbial communities from Yellowstone Lake, YNP, Wyoming, USA - YL17G07_20 | ecosystem: Environmental > Aquatic > Freshwater > Lake > Sediment | place: USA: Wyoming | collected... | reverse complement strand
GTTTTGGAAAAAAATACAAACCATGACATCAAATTGCAGCGGGGTGATTTATGAAGAAGATTTTAAGCGGCAATGAAGCCATAGCACGGGGAGCTTATGAGGCCGGCGTGAAGGTAGCTGCGGCTTATCCAGGAACCCCCAGTACAGAAATCTTACAGAACATTGCAGAGGAATACAAAGACATTTATTCCGAATGGTCACCCAATGAGAAAGTGGCGTTGGAGGTTGTCTACGGAGCGTCGATGGCAGGCGCAAGGGCAATGGCGTCAATGAAACACGTAGGGTTGAATGTGGCGGCAGACCCCTTTATGACGCTCTCCTATGTAGGGGTGAGTGGGGGTATCGTCATCGTTACCTGCGATGATCCGGAATTATATAGCTCCCAGAACGAACAGGACAATCGGAATTATGCCAAGTTTGCTAAAGTGCCTATGCTGGAACCGAGTGATAGCCAGGAAGCGAAGGACTTTGTCAAACTGGGCTTTGAGACCAGTGAAAAGTTTGATACCCCAGTCATGGTCAGAGGGGTCACCCGGCTTTCTCATGCGAAAGGGATTGTGGAATTGGGCGACCCTGTCACTCCTCCAATCCCTATAGAAATTCGTAAACAGTTTGATAAGTTTACCATGTTACCCTCGTTTGCAAGGATTCGACACAGAGTCATTGAGGAACGCCTTCTCAAATTGAAGGAGTTTGCAGAGCAATTCCCAGGGAATCGAATGGAGATCAACGACCCATCGATCGGGTTTATCACAGCTGGCATTTCTTATCAATATGCCAAGGAAGCCTTTCCGAATTATTCCTATCTCAAACTGGGGATGGTATGGCCTCTGCCTAAGAATTTAATCGGAGAATTTTTTAAGAAGGTAAAGAAGGTCTATATTGTTGAGGAACTGGATCCCTTTCTCGAAGAGAATATCAAGGCGATGGGATTCAAACCCAAGGGAGGAAAGGATCGGTTTCCCATCTGTGGTGAATTGAATCCCTATATTGTTACCAAAGGAATGTTGGGGAAGAAGTTCAAGGCTCCCAAACCCCTTTTCCAAGAAACCCTCCCTCCCAGGCCCCCCAATCTCTGCCCGGGATGTCCCCACCGAGGGATTTTTGCGGTTTTAAGGAAGTTAAAGGTCTTCGCGGCAGGCGATATTGGATGCTACACATTAGGTGCCTATCCTCCTTTGAGCTCTCTCCATAGCAACATCTGTATGGGTTCAAGCATTAGCGGTGCCCATGGGATGACAAAGGCATTGGGAGAGGCAGGAAAGGGGAAGATTGTGGGCGTGATCGGGGATTCCACCTTCCTCCATTCAGGAGTCCATCCGTTGATGGACGTGGCGTACAATAAGAGCTATGCCACCATTATCCTTCTCGATAATCGAACCACAGGAATGACAGGTCAGCAGGAGCATCCAGCGACGGGATATAGGATCAGTGGAGAGACAGCCCACCGAATCGATTTCGTCGAACTCGGTCGAGCCCTCGGAATTGAAAACCCGAGGAAGGTGAATCCATGGCATTTGGAGGAGACGGAGCGGGTAATCAAAGAGGAGCTAGACAAGGACGATCCGTCTCTCGTCATCAGTGAAGGCCCCTGCATCCTTCTCCGGAGAGCCTTTAAGAAGTATAATAAGCCTCTCCAGGTCGATTCCACGAAATGTATTGGTTGTAAGAGCTGTGTTAACCTGGGCTGTCCAGCCATCTCTTTCCATCCGGTCGAGGGAGACATGGCGATGACGGCAGACGGGAAGAAGCGAAAAGGAATTTCTCGAATTGAAGCGAGCCTCTGTCCTGGATGCCATCTCTGCTTTCAGGTCTGTAAATTCGGAGCCATTCAGAGCATGGAGGAAAAGCCAATCTTCGGATTCGAAACAGTATAGTCACCTATGACCCCTGCCTACCGGCAGGCAGGCTTCCCCTCTCAGAGACTGTGTCATAATCGGAAGCGGAGGGCAGAGGCAGTCAGGTTCCAAAGCTTTAGAATGCGGGTCTTTTAGATGATGGAAAATCGCCGATTGTATAAAGTAGAACGTTATCATACCCCTTGCACGTCTGAATCCAAACGGCTAAAGGTTACCGCTCTAAATCTTTTCCACCCGACCGCCTCTGCCCCTTTTTCGGAAAATCGGTTTTTTCATATTGCGACACAGTCTCTCAAGGGGAGAGGGAGGGGTTAGAAAAGGGAGAAAGATCTATGGAAAATGGTACGACCAATGTGCTGGTGGCAGGCGTGGGAGGACAGGGAGTAATCCTGGCCAGCGATATCATGTCAGAGGTCTTCATGGAAGCAGGCTACGATGTGAAGAAGAGCGAAGTCCATGGAATGGCCATGAGAGGCGGGATCGTCACCTCCCATTTCCGTTTCGGGAAAAAGGTTTATTCGCCTCTCATCAAAGAGGGAGAGGTTGATATCCTCTTCGCTTTTGAACAGTTGGAAGGCCTTCGTTGGATTAATCATCTAAGACGTGACGGAAAGATTATTATGAACGATCACAGGGTGAATCCCCCTGCGGTCAATTTGGGGGAGATGGAATATCCCAAAAGCATTCCCAAGAAAATTGGGTCCAAATTCAAAGGATTTTATCTGGTGAAGGGGACAGAGATAGCCGAGCAGATGGGAGACGCCCGGGCTGCCAATGTTGTCTTATTGGGGGCGATCTCAAAATTTTTTGAGGTGAAAGAGGAGATCTGGTTAAAGACTATCCTAAAATATCTTCCAGCAAAAGTTCATGAATTGAATAAAAAGGCTTTCGCCACAGGAAGGGATCAGATTAAAATGTAATCCCCCGCCTTCCCCTCTCCCCAGGAAGACTGTGTCGCAATGCGGGAAATCCCATCCTTGTCATTCTGAACCCTTCGCCATGTGTCACCCTGAGCGAAGCGAAGGGTCTCGGTTTTCGGCTCAGGGTAAACTCCGTGAAGAATCTGACACAGAGTGTCATCCTGAACGAAGTGAAGGATCTCGGAAGTTCCTTCGCTTTGCTCAGGACAGGCTTCGGCTGACGCCTCAGAATGACATTACGACACAGTCCCCAGGGGGAAGAGGGCTTCGTCGTGATGGTTCGACAAACGTTCGACTGAGCTCACGCCGAAGGCTCACCATGCACCATCCTGAGCCTGTCGAAGGATCAGCCGAACGGATAGAGTAAGGGGGATAAGATTTCAGGGGGCGAAGTTCTTCATGGGCTTCGCCCTTTGTTTTTCTTGGATCTTCATTTATAATTTTAATTCAAGGGCCTGCTGACTGATTTTCAGGAAGCAGTTCCTTCTATCCAAGGAGGAAAAAAGATGAGGTGTCCATACCGAAGATGGTTCTTAGCGGTGTCTGTCGTTTTGTCGATGATCCTGGTCTTCGGGATCTGTACCTCCTTCTCACAGGACCGTTTTCGCCAATTTACGCTCGACAATGGCCTTAAAGTGATTCTCGAGGAGAATCGAAACGCTCCGGTGGTGGCCCTTCAAATCTGGGTCAATGTGGGCAGTGGAGATGAAAGAAATGAAGAGGCGGGGATGTGCCATTTCATCGAGCACATGATCTTTAAAGGGACAGAGAAGAGAAAGGTTCGTGAGATGGCCAGGGAGATTGAGTCCATGGGAGGATCGATCAATGCCTATACCTCCTATGATCAGACGGTCTTCCATGTCACCCTTGCAAGCCGTTTTGCCGATACGGGCCTCGATATATTGGCCGATGCCATTCAGCACTCCACCTTCAACCCGGTGGAATTGGAGAGGGAGAGAGAAGTCATCTTGGAGGAGATCCGAATGGGTCAGGATGATCCCTCGAGGAAGCTCTTTCAACAGACCATGGCGACGCTTTTTCAAGAGCATCCCTATCGAAGGCCCATTATTGGATTTGAAAAAACGATACAATCCATCCAACGGGACCAGATGGTCTCCTTTTTCAAGAAGTGGTATGTGCCGAACCGGACCGCCTTCGTTGCTGTCGGAGATTTCGGTCTTCAGAATATGGAAGGGAAGGTGAGAGAGGCTTTCAAAGGTTTCAAACCCTCAACGACTGGTTTTCCTTCAAGGACTGAGGAGAAGGGAAAAAAAGAATTTCGACCCGTCGTGTCTGAAGGAAATTTCAAGGAAACTTATCTTCAGATGGCTGTTCCCATCCCCTCGGTGAAACACGAAGATACTCCGGCTCTCGATGCCCTCTCCCATATTCTTGGAGGAGGGGAGGCCTCTCGACTGGTTCAGAAAGTGAAGCTGGAAAAGGGGCTGGTGAACTCTATTTCTGCTTCCTCCTTTACTCCCAAAGATCCTGGAGCTTTCATTGTCGGGGCAACCCTGCCTGTGGGGAACTTGGAAAAGGCGATGGAGGCCATTCTGAAAGAGATCCATGACGTAGGCCGAAACGGGGCGACCGGGGAAGAATTGAACCGGGTGAAGGTGAACGTAGAAAGTGAGCTTATCTATGATCGCCAGACAGTTCAGGGGCAAGCACGAAAACTGGGATATTATGAAGTCGTCACAGAAGACCTTCAATTTGAAAAAGAATATATGAGGAGGATTTCCCTTCTTCAGAGCGAGGACATTAAAAGGGTGGTGGAAAAATATTTTAAAGGGCCGTGGGTGGTTAGTCTTCTTGTGCCTTCAGAGAAGTCAGAGGTTGTTAAGTCGATGGCTTTCCCATCCATCCTTGAAATGGCGGGACGTCGTGAACCTGCGGGTGAAACGCAGGAAAAGCCTGCCGTTTTCAAGACGGTTCTCGAGAATGGGATTCGACTCGTTGTGAAGGAGAATCGATCCAACCCAATCGTCACCCTCCAGGCCTCTTTCTTGGGAGGAGTAAGATTTGAGGAGGAGTCTCAAAACGGGATCAACCATTTGATCGCGGTCATGGTGACGAAAGGAACGGAAAGACAGAGCAGCCTCGAGATTGCGAAGAAAGCAGAGAGGATGGCCGGTTCCCTCAATGGTTTTTCAGGTTACAACAGCTTTGGTCTCACCTTCACTTTTCTCAGTCAGCACTTTGAAGATGCCTTCTCCTTATTTGCAGAGGTCCTTCAACAGCCCTCCTTTGATGCCGGAGAACTGGAGAAGAGGAGGCGGTTAACCCTGGCTACCATTCAGCAGCAGGAAGACAATCTCGACCAGATGGTATTTAAACTCTTCCGAAAGACTCTTTATGAGAAACATCCCTACCGGATGGACACCCTGGGGACCATCGAGTCGGTTAAGAGCCTAAGCCGAGAGGACTTGAAAGGATATTATTCAAAGATGGTGGTTCCTGAAAATATGGTCCTGACGGTAGTGGGAGACGTAGAGACGAAACAGGTGGTCCTTGCCACCCGAAAGGCCTTTGGCGATCTAAAGAGAGGGGATGTTTCGTCCCCCCCCATTCCCCTGGAGTCTCCACTCCCTCAAATGAGAAGATCGGAGAATTATCAGAAGAAGGAGCAGGCCCATTTCGTCCTGGGATTCTTGGGGACCACCCTTCGAGATAAAGATCATTATGCCCTGGAGGTTTTAGATGCTGCCTTATCCGGTCAGGGAGGAAGGCTTTTCTATCAATTAAGGGATAAAGAGAGTCTGGCCTATGCCTTGGCCTTCATGGCTTCGAGCAATCTGGATCCGGGATTCATAGGGGTCTATATGGGAACCCATCCAGATAAATTGGACACAGCCATTCAGGGCGTCCTGAGGGAGCTAAAAAAGGTGAAGGAGGAAGGGCTGACCGAGGATGAGGTGGAAAGGGCGAAGAGATACCTTATTGGTAATTTTGAAATCGGACTCCAAACCAATGGGTCCCAGGCCAATACCATGTCCCTGGATGAGCTCTATGGCATGGGATTTGATCACTATCAAAAATATCCCCAGGAGATTCAAAAGGTCTTGAAGGAAGATGTCCATCGAGTGGCCCAAAAATATTTCAACTTAGAAGCTTATTCCATTGCCATTATCCGGCCCCCAACTGAGAAGAAAGAATGACGGCCCGCCTCAGGATCTCCACTTTCTCTCTCAAAGATACTTTAGAATGCGGCCAGTTTTTCCGATATACCAAGGTCATGGGGACCTACCTTGTCCAGTCCTCCAATTACCTCTTCTCTCTCTGGCAAAAAGGGGACGTCCTCTTCTATGAAGGAGTGGAAGAGGACTTCCTGGTCCATTTTTTCAGAATGGATGAAAATCTGGATTCCATTTTGAAGGAGATTGATAGGGATCCTTCCATTCACCAGGCCATTCAAAAATACCGAGGGATGAGGTTGATTCGGCAGGACCCATGGGAGTGTCTGCTCTCTTTCTTGTGCTCCTCAGCCAAATCCATCCCTCACATCCGCTGTATCATCGAGTCCCTCTGCAGGATCTCAGGGGAAAAGATCTCTTCCGGGACGTATCTGGGATACGGGTTTCCAGAACCCACCTGCATCCAAAGTGAGGTGCAATTGGAATCGGTGAGAGCGGGTTTCAGGACGAGTTATTTAGTAAAAGCCAGCCAATGTGTCGACCGGCATCAACTTCTTGCCCTGAGAGATTTACCCTATCGGGAGGCCAGACAGCAATTGATGAGCTTTAAGGGTGTGGGAAAGAAGGTAGCGGATTGTACGCTTCTCTACTCCTTAGATTTCCTCGAAGCCTTTCCCATCGACACCTGGATCAAAAAAGGTCTGGAAAAGATCTATTTTAGCGGGAGAAGAACGGGAGAGAAGAAAATGGAAGAGTTTGTTTCAAATCATTTTGGTCCTTACGGAGGCTATGCACAGCTCTATCTTTATCATTATTGGCGACAGCAATCTCTTCGCAATCATTAAAATTCAAATAATCACTTTAAAAATGATAATCCCCCCTTGCCCCCCTTTAGAAAAGGGGGGGTGGGGGGATTTGAAGTTTGAAATGTTGTGATTTGGTGATTGGATAATATTTGGGTATTGGCGTTTGAAATTTGGTTATTCTAAAATTAGGCCTTTACGATCTTCCTCTTCCATTGTTTCATATTCTTCGTCACATTTCGAGTATCGATGATCAGGGGGGCATGCCTCACCACCCAGGCGTAATCGACCTGACTGTGGTCTGTAACGACCACGACGGCATCGAGCCTCTGAAGTAATGGCTTGGTGAGCGGAGAGGAATTTAATTTGAAATGGTATTTTCTGAAAGTGGGAAGGGTGGAGATGAAAGGATCATGATAAAAAACAGTCGCCCCTTTTTTTTGAAAGAGATCCATGATGGCGAGGGCAGGAGATTCCCTTGCATCATCGACATCCTTTTTGTAGGCGACTCCCAGGATCAAGATTTTTGCTCCTTTAATACTTTTGTTTCTCTCATTGAGGGCATCCACCGTCTTAGAGACCACATAGTAAGGGATGGAGACATTGATCTCTCCCGCGAGCTGGATAAATTTGGTTGTGAAATCATATTCTCGCGCCTTCCAGGAAAGATAGAAGGGGTCGATGGGAATGCAGTGGCCGCCCATTCCAGGCCCTGGATAGAAAGGTGAGAAACCAAAGGGTTTGGTACTTGCTGCTTCAATCACCTCCCAAATATCAATCCCCATCCGGTCAGACAACATTTTCAATTCGTTGACCAATGCAATATTAACACTGCGATAAATATTCTCAAGGAGCTTGGTTAGCTCTGCCACTCTGGGGGAGGAGACCGGGACCACTTTCTGAATCACCTGCCCATAAAGCGTGGCCGCAATTTTTTTGCATGAGGGGGTGACTCCGGCGACCACTTTTGGAATCTGAGACGTTGTGAACCGTTTGCTCCCCGGGTCTTCTCTCTCCGGCGAATAGGCCAAGAAGAAATCTTTTCCAACTTTCAAACCAGTCGATTCTAATTGAGGAAGAATGAGTTCTTCCGTCGTTCCTGGATAACTTGTGCTTTCCAGAATGATGAGTTGCTCTTTTCTCAGATGATCCCGGATTGCCTCGGTCGTTTTCTCTATATACTGGAGGTCGGGTTCCATCTTTTCCGTCAAGGGGGTGGGCACACAGATAATGATACAATCAGGTTTAGCAAGGCGGGAGAAATCATCTGTCACATCCAGAAGGCCATTCCGAACAATTTGGGAGATCCTCGAAGGGGGAATCGATTTTAGATAGCTCTTCCCCCTCTTCAGTTGAGCCACTTTTTTAGAATCGACGTCAAATCCCAAGACACGAAAACCCTCTTCACAGAACCTCAGGACTAGGGGAAGTCCCACGTAACCCATTCCAATAATTCCAATAAGGGCCTTCTTCCGCAGAATTTTCTCGATGACTTGACCTACCCTGTTTGCTTTCATAAATCCTCTTTCTGTTCCCCACCCCACCATTCCATCATTGATGAATTCATAATAAGTTGTCATTCCCGTGAAAACGGGAATCCAGAGGAATTCTAAATACCTAAAAAGACTGGATTCCTGCTTGCGCAGGAATGACAGAAAACAGCCTTTTCAGACTTTTTACAAGACCACCGTCATTCCAACATTCAACGATTCCGATAGAACGCTCTGATCCGATCCACCACCAGGGTCTGCTGCTCTTCTGTCAACTCCGGGTAGATAGGTAAGGCGAGGGTTTCTTTCGCGGCCCTCTCTGAAACTGGAAAATCCCCCTGACGATGGTTTAAGAAAGAATAGCACTCTTGGAGATGGAGGGGAACGGGGTAATAGATGTCTGTACCGATTCCTTCCTCTGTGAGGAATTTCCTCAATCGGTCTCTTTCAGGGAAACGAACGACATACTGGTTAAAGATGTGACGGTTTTCATATTGGATCGTTGGGAGTTGGAGGCCGGGGACCGATGGAAGGAGATCATCGAAAAGGAGGGAATACCGCTCCGCCCTCTTCTGTCTTTCTAAAGTCCATCTCTCCAGGTATTTGAATTTAACCAGCAGAATGGCTGCCTGAAGCGTATCGAGTCGGCTATTGATCCCAATCCATTTATGGTAGTACTTGGGTTTACTTCCGTGTACCCTGAGGAGCCGAATCTTCTCAGCTAATTGGGGGTCGTTCGTCACCACCATTCCAGCATCTCCAAAAGCCCCCAGGTTTTTGGTGGGGTAAAAGGAAAAGCACCCAAGATCTCCGATTTCTCCAGCCCTTCGGCCTTTAGAATGATGGGGTTTGTATTCAGCTCCCAAAGCTTGAGCAGCATCCTCAATGACAAGAAGCCGTCTCTCCTTTCCTATTCTAAGAAGCGGGTCCATATCAACGCATTGTCCGAAGAGATGGACGGGGATGATGGCTTTCGTTCTCGGGGTGATCTTCTTTTCAATCTGAGAGGAATCGATATTGTAGGTGTCCGGATCGATATCGACAAAGACAGGGGTTGCTCCTACGCGCGAGACAGCCCCAGCTGTGGCAAAGAAGGTGAAGGGAGGGATGAGGACTTCATCTCCGGGTCCAATCCCCAGAGCCATTAATGATAAAAGAAGGGCATCCGACCCGGAGGCCACTCCAATGGCATACGGAGTTTGACAATATTGGGCGATGGCCTGCTCCAGAAGTTCAACTTTTTTACCTAAAATGAATTGTTGGGATTTGAATACTTCATCCAGGGCAGATTTGACCTCATCCCCAACCAATTGGAATTGAGGCGATAAATCAAAAAAAGGTACCTTCATGATTCATCCTTTCGCCTAGTGTAGTGCGTCTAACGCTTCTTTACGTTAGTTCCGAAGCCGTCATTCCCGCGAAGGCGGGAATCCAGCCCAGAAATACTGGATTCCGGGTCAAGCCCGGAATGACAAACAAAGTAAAGGGACTTCTGACGCAGTACACTGGAAGCTTGAGAAAGTTATTGGGGTTAAAATTAAGATAAAAAAAATTGATAGTCAAGGCCATTTTTGAAAGATATAATAAAAAGATGAGGAAGATGAATCTGAATTCGCTCTCGATCCTTTTGGTACGACCCAGATACCATGAAAATATCGGTTCGGCGGCCAGGGCGATGAAGAATATGGGATTGAAGCGATTGATCGTGGTGGACGGCTCTTCACCGCTCCATCGGGATGCCTATAAACTAGCTTCAGGGGCAGAAGACATTCTGGAGCGGGCTGAGGAATTTCCAAACTTGAGAGAAGCCATCTCCGAGATGGGGTGCGTGGTGGGGATGACTTCCCGGGTTGGAAAGGAGAGAAGTCCCCTGCTGACTCCAAGGGGGTTGGCGGAGGAACTCATTCCCATTTCTGAGAGGAATTCGATCGGACTTGTCTTCGGCTCTGAGAAAGAAGGATTGACCAATGAGGAACTTTCGCTCTGCCATTTTTATGTCAGGATTCCATCGGCCGACTCTTTCCCATCTCTCAATCTGGCCCAGGCAGTGATGGTCCTTTGCTACGAACTCTTTCAATCCGCAACGACGATTGAAGAAGAGGCGGGTCTCCTGGCCCCATCCGACCATCTGGAAAGAATGTTTGAACATATGGAGAGAACGCTCGTGGCGATTGAGTTTCTTGATGCCAAACAGCCAGAGAGAATCATGCGGGTTCTGAGAAAAATATTTGGAAGGAGCCAGATGGACGAGAGAGAAGTTCAAATTTTCCAAGGCATTTGGAGCAGGATGGATTGGCATCTGAAAAGAGGAAAGTGAAGGATGAAGAGTTGAGAGTCTCGTGAAAAGGCGAAGAACTGTCACTCCTGCAGAAGCAGGAGTCCAGACCTCTTTGAATATACTGGATTCCCGCTTTCGCGGGAATGACAAAAACGGAGGAACTGCGACTTTTTATGAAACCATCAGAGTTGAGAGTTGTGAATTGAAAATGAGAGATTGAAAAAGGACGAAAGGTTGGAGGCATAAAAGATTTTGCCTCCAACCTCAAACCTTCAACCTCCAACTCACGATGTCTATTTCTTCAAGAAGGGTGTCAGTAAGTCAATGGGTACAGGGAAGATGGTCGTGGAGTTCTTCTCTGTAGCCACCTCGGTCAGGGTTTGTAAGAATCTCAATTGAATGGCTGCGGGATTGACGCTGATCACGTTTGCAGCCTCAGCCAATTTTTGAGCAGCCTGAGCCTCACCTTCCGCGTGGATTATCTTGGCCCTTCTTTCCCTCTCGGCCTCAGCCTGACGGGCGATCGCCCTTCGCATCTCTTCAGGCAGATCGACCTGTTTCGTCTCGACGAGGGAGACCTTGATTCCCCATGGCTCTGTATGTTTATCCAAGATATCCTGTAGCGTTATGTTAATCTTTTCTCTCTGGGAGAGCAACTCATCCAGTTCCGCCTGCCCCACGACGCTTCGAAGGGTCGTCTGAGCCAATTGAGAGGTGGCGTAGAGGTAGTTCTCCACCTCAACAACGGCTTTGTTCGGATCCATGACCCGAAAGTAGACAACGGCATTCACTTTAATGGAGACGTTGTCACGGGTAATCACATCCTGGGGAGGAACGTCCATGGTCACTGTTCTCAGGCTGATCCTCAGCATCTTATCAATTCCAGGGATGATGAAGAAGAGCCCTGGCCCCTTTGCCCCGATCAGCCTTCCCAGCCGGAAAATAACCCCCCGTTCATATTCCCTTAGAACCTTAACGGCTGAAGCTGCCAAAATGAGAAGAAAAATAATTAGAAAGACAAATGGCGATGCACCGAACATATTTCAGTCCCTCCTTATTCTAGTTTTTTCACTTTCATTTTTAGGTTCACCACTCCAATGACCTGCACCTTCTCCCCTGCCTCTATCGGTTGATCGCTCATCGCATTCCAGAACTCCCCGTGGATGGAGACTTTTCCGTCTGGAGCAATGGGCGTGGACGCCGTCCCGATTTCTCCCACCAGCCCTTCTGTTCCCGTTGTTGGTTTTGACAGGCGTGCTTTGACCGCCTTGGTCACAGCAAACGTGAAAAAGGCGACACTGACCAGGACCGCGGGGATGATCACGCTTAGGGAAATTCTCATATATTCTGTTGGACTCTCGATCAACATCAAGGAACCGAGGAGGAGCGAGATAGCGCCTCCTACGGCGAGGAGGCCATGGCTCACCACCTTGATCTCGGCAATGAAAAGGATGATGGCAAAGAGGATGAGAGCCAACCCTGCAAAGTTGATGGGAAGCATCTGCAGGGCATAAAAGGCCAGGATGAGAAAGATCCCGCCCACCACTCCAGGCAGAATAGCTCCGGGATTCGAGAGTTCGAAGAAGACCCCGTAGATTCCTAACATGAGAAGAATGTAGGCAATCGTCGGGTTGGAGATGACATCAAGAAGACGGTAGCGCCAACTCATCTTAATGGAACGAGGTTGGACTCCCTTTGTCGAAAGGGTTCGGGTGACCCCATCGAACTTCACCACTCTTCCGTCGATCTTGGCAAGCAAGTCTTGGAGGTCCGGACTGATCAGATCGATGACATTCAACTTCAGGGCTTCGTCTTCCGTGATGGAAACGCTCTTCCTCACCGCGTTCTCTGCCCACTCCACATTCCTCCTCCTCGTCTTCGCGATTGTCTTGATATAGGAGACCGTATCATTAACGATCTTTTCGGACATGGTTTTGCTCTCTTTACCTTCCCCCAAAGAGACAGGGTGAGCTGCACCAATGTGCGTACTGGGGGCCATCGCAGCGATATTAGCGGACATGGTGATGAAGACACCCGCAGAGGCCGCCCTCGCTCCACTTGGCCCTACGTAGACAATGATGGGGATGGGAGACGTGAGGATTTTCTTCACGATATTTCTCATCGAATCCATTAACCCTCCAGGGGTATCCAGCTCGATGATGAGACATTGCCCCCCCTCTTTAACGGCTTGGTCGATGGACTCGATAATGAATTTGGCAGTTGCCGGGTTGATAATCCCTTCTACCTCTGCAACAAAAACAGGAGCCTTCTCTTCCGAGTGCCCCGGAATTCCAATGGCGAGGAAGGAGAGAGAAAGGATCAAAACAAAAGCATATTTTTTCAAAATCTTATCCTCCTGACATTTAAACTATCTTAAAAAGGGGCGGATGTCAATCGATTCCCGGAACTCTTTCCCGTCTAAATTCTCACTCTCATCAGATCCTCTCCCAGGATGATCTCGCCCGAATAGACGGCCCTGCATTCTTTGAGGATATCCGTTTGGTCGCATGCAGGATAGAAATGAACGAGCAGAAGCTTCTTGCAGCGGGATTCCAATGCGATTCTTCCTGCCAAAGAGGGGGTGAGGTGTCCTTCCACTTTTTTATCGTTGGGGAAGGAACACTCCAAGACGAGGAGGTCGACTTCTGAAGCAAGTTCGACAAGATTTCTGCAATAATCCGTATCTCCTGAAATGGCCAGTGTTCTCCCGTCTTTGAATTCGATGCGATATCCAACACTTTCAGGGAGGTGAGCCATAGGTTTGGCAGAGATCATCAGGTCCTGAAAGATAAGGGGTCTCCTGGAAAGTTCCTTAATCGTAAATTGGTAACATTCTGAATCAATCCAGGATCCGTAAACTTTCTTGATTTTGTTAAAATAACGTCTAAATCCCGGCCCACCTACGCATAACAAATCCCGTTTTCTCGGGAGATCGGAATATTTACTGGCAAAGAGGAAGGGAACAAGGTCTGAGACATGGTCGGGGTGGATATGGGTGTAGAGGAGAAGATCCATGTCGTGATAGGTGAGTCCAACCTCCAACATCCTCCTCAATGTCGCAGGGCCGCTATCAATCAATATTCGAGAACCCTCCGTTACAACCACCAGACCTGGCGATCCCCTTTTCAAAGAGGGAACGCCCGTGCCCGAACCTAAAAGGATTAGTTCTGCCATCTTGAAACTCCCCTGAGAAGGATGAAAGAAGACTAACATGAATCAGTGAAAAGTCAATTCCTTCCTTTCCTCCTCCATCGATCTACAGATGATTGACAGGGTTTCCTTATTTGATTAGGATTCTTAAATGTTTAACTCTGAGAATTTTCTTCTAACATTTTAGATAGCCCCTAAACATCCCCTCCCCTCCGTGGGAGGGGAGGGAGGGAAGGGGGGACCAAAAGCTCTTTATCTTGTCCACCCCCACCCTTACCCTCCCCCATCGGAAGGGGGAGGGGAACACGGGGGAAATTTCAAATATATTTGGTTAGTCTTTAGCAAATGGGTAGCGATGTGAGTGGTACGATAGAAATTGACGGTTCTTTCGGGGAAGGGGGAGGCCAGATTTTGAGAACCGCCTTGGCCCTTTCTGTGATCTTTAAGCGGCCTCTGACCCTTCATCATATCCGAGCAAAGAGAAAGAATCCTGGCCTCGGACATCAGCATCTCATGGCGGTCAATGCGTTAGCCCAGATTTCTGGGGCCAAAGTAGAAGGAAATGTCATCGGTTCACAGAAGCTCACTTTCATCCCGGGAGAGGTCTGCCCCGGAGATTATCGTTTCCCCATAGGGACGGCTGGTTCAGTCACCCTTCTCCTTCAAGCCCTTCTTCTGCCCCTCTGTTTATCGCAGAAAGGGTTCCAATTAGTTCTGGAGGGGGGAACTCATGTACCATGGAGTCCCCCCTATCACTATCTTTCCGAAATTCTGTTGCCGATCCTGCACTTCATGGGAGTCTCGGTGGGAGGAAGAATCGATCAATGGGGTTGGTATCCCAAAGGAGGTGGAATCATTCAAGTGGAGGTTCAACCCAGTCCATCTCTGCGACCGATCTCATTGCTTGAACGGGGTTCCCTCAGAAAGATTCGCGGGTTTTCTGCCGCATCCCTGCTTCCAAAACATGTGGCAGAGAGACAGAGAGAAGAAGCTCTCCGGAGGATTGAGAAGGAGATGAAGATGGGAGCAGAGATAACGATTCTTCCGGACCCTCCTTCAAAGGGGCCTGGGTCCTTCCTCTTTCTCGTGGCGGAATCGGAGGGCGCTCTCGCTGGGTTTTCGTCACTGGGCCGGAGGGGGAAAAGGGCTGAAGAGGTGGCTGGAGAGGCTGTGAATTCTCTCAAAGGTTATTTGGAGGCAAAGGGCTGCATTGATCCCCACCTGGCTGATCAACTGATACCGTTTATGGCCGTGGCGAAGGGGAATTCCTCCTTCACCACAACCCGGGTCACGGAACATTTATTAACCAACCTTTGGGTCATTCAGCATTTCAAGAATGTAAAAATCTCCATGACAGGAGAAAAGGGGAGAGAGGGGAAGGTTGAATTGTTCAATGAATAGGGGAGCCCTGAGAAATACTTCATGCTTTTCCGGAGATTTGTTGACTGTTTCGGAAATTGTGAAGCTCCCCGCCCACCCCGTTAGGACGGGGCAGGCACGGCGGCGCTTCCCGGCAAGGTAATCTCGTTTTATATTGTGCCCCTTGACCCCGCCTACCTGCCTACCGGCAGGCAGGCAAGGCGTGGCTTGCGGGGCACGTTCCGGTCAATAGAAAACCTTGACTTACTATCAAGAGCATATTAGAATTTTTGAAAAAAGGGGGAGTAGATTAATAGAGTATACGGCAACCTCATCGGCCTAAAACCCAGCCAAATACGGAACATCGAACGTATCTACCGAAGGAAAATCCCTCCTCAAAAGGCGATTTCCGCTGAAGTTGCAGGCCTTCTTACCCAGTTATCCGATG
>Ga0315282_10009518_pt1 | contig 15442 bp, 9 predicted proteins | sample YL17G07_20_MG_FD_203693 | JGI IMG/M metagenome (GOLD analysis project Ga0315282, IMG submission 203693) | Sediment microbial communities from Yellowstone Lake, YNP, Wyoming, USA - YL17G07_20 | ecosystem: Environmental > Aquatic > Freshwater > Lake > Sediment | place: USA: Wyoming | collected... | reverse complement strand
GGTGTGGGAAACGGGGGAGAGCTTCGGCGGGGCCTATGTGGACGCGCAGGAGGACGCCTGTTGGGCGTGGAGCAATGGTTGGGACTTGGTCCGCTTTGACGGGACCGGGCACGAGGTGGCTCGATGTCCGGCCTTCAGCCTTCCTTACCTTCCCTACTGGTACCCAGAGCCGCCCCTCAACCCGGCGGACGGCTCCCTGTACGTCGTGTTTGCTCCCCAGGCCACGCTGGCGCGCGTGGCACGGGACGGGGTCCAAGAGTGGCTTTCCCTCGCTTACTCCACAGACTCGGGGGGGTCCCTCGATCTCGAGGCCGCGGCCGTGGACCCGGGGGACGGGTCCTTGTGGATCTCGCTCCGCCGGCTGTGGGATGCGGGGGCCGGCGCATACGTGCCGGTCGTTTACCATCTCTCCGCGGACGGATCGGAGATCTGCCGACTGGTGGGCGAGCAGGGGGCCGACCCGGCCGATGCCCTGGCCGTGGACGCCGCGGACGGCTCTGTGTGGATCCACCGGGGTACCGCGGGAGGGCCCGAACTCGGCCGCTTCGCCCCTGACGGCACTGCGCTGTGGACCCAGCCGTCCAGCGCCATCATAGCTAGCAGCCTCTCGATCAACCCCACGGACCGCTCGTGCTGGACGTCCGGGGACAAGATCCGGCACCTGGCGCTCGACGGGACGGTGCTGCTGGAGATTGACGAGCAGCCCGCGAGCCTGGCCGTGGATCCTGTCACAGGGGACTGCTGGGCCTCGTACTTCACCTATCTGTGCGCCTTCGACACGGGCGGCCGGCGCCTGTGGCACGAGGACGGATTCGCGGGGGCACGTCAGTTTGCCGTTAGTTCTCATGGCTCGCTGTGGCTAGGCGACGCGTGGAACTATCAGATCGTCCACCTCTGGGCCCCCACCACGCCGTTCTCGGATGTGCTGCCTGGCAACTGGGCCGGCCGCGCGGTGCGGATGTGTTGGGAGAACGGGATCGTGGGCGGGTATCCGGACGGCTACTATCGGCCGGACTGGGGCGTCTCTCGCGCGCAGATGGCGGGGTTCATCGCCCGCGCGCTCGCAGAAGGTGACGGGAACGTGCCGCCCGGGCCGGAGACCCCGCACTTCCCGGATGTGCCCGCGGACGACTGGGCCTACAAGTACATCGAGTACGCCTATGCCAACAACATCGTGGCCGGGTACCCGGGCGGCAACTACATGCCGGAGCTGGCCGTGGATCGCGGGCAGATGGCGGCCTTCATCGCCCGCGCCATCGTCACCCCGACGGGCGAGGCCGGCCTGGCCGGATATGCGCCTCCGGAGACGCCGAGCTTCCCAGACGTGCCGACCGATTTCTGGACCTACAAGCACATCGAGTACATCAGGGAAGCGGGGATCGTGGGCGGGTATCCGGATGGGAGGTATCATCCGGGGGAGCTGTGCACGCGGGACCAGATGGCGGTGTTCATAGCGAGGGCGTTCGAGCTGTTGCCGTACTAAACGTGGGGACTGGCTCCCGCCGGCTGGCGGATGCCTGTCCCCACATTCACCAGGACATTTCGCCCCCAGGCCGCATCTAATCAGGTGAGTCGTGATATGATGGAGGCGCTCGCTACGGCCGCAAGGGGCGTGACATGCGCGCATGCTGTCTGATCTTGGCTGCAGTGCTACTGGCGTGCGTCTGGGCCGGCCCCGCCCCGGCCATGCACGAATGGGAGGTGTGGCGCAGCCCCTTCGGCAAGTGCAATGGCCTCGCCGTGAATCCCTCCGACGGTACCGCATGGGCCTCGCTCGGCGATAGGGTCTACCACTACGCCGCAGACCAGACCTTCCTCAGCAAGACCGAACTCTGGGCGCCACAGTCTCTTGGCGTGGACGCGCGGGACGGCTCGTGTTGGGTGGTGGAGGGCGGGCCGCATGACTATACCTACGCTTCTGCGGCCGTCCTCCGACTCGCCGGAGACGGAACTGAGCAGGCCCGGGTCTCCGGCTTCGACCGGCCGACCCTCGCGGCCTCCGCGGGGCCGGACGGCTCCCTCTGGGTGGCCACCAACATCCACCTCTGGCGCCTTTCGGCCAGTGGCCAGATAGTGGTCGCTCGCACCCAATGGCTGATGGCGCTGGCCGCGAACGCGGGCGACGGCACCTGCTGGGTCCTCGACCGCAACCAGTACGACTCCACCCACGCGCTCGTACACCTGAGCACAGATGGCTCGGTACTATGGCACGGCGGCACCTTTGCAGGGGACGCGCGCCCTGAAGATGTCGCCCAGCACCTCTTGGCCGTGAACCCGACGGACAATTCGGTGTGGGTGGCGGACCGCCCGAACGGCGACCTCGTCCATGTCTCCGAGGCCGGCGATGAACTCGCCCGCACGCACTTTCCCGACGGGGTGTACCGAGTCACGCTGGACCCGCGCGACGCCACGTGCTGGGTGAGCGTTCCCGACGTGGGCGTCGCGCATGTGGCGACAGACGGATCGGTGCTGGAAACTGTGCCGGGACCATCTGGGACCGGCGTGACCGCCGATCCCACGGGCAACGGCTTTTGGGGGGGAGGCGGCACCACCATCACGGGCGCGCTGGGACCGGTGGTCCGCTACGCCTCCGACGGCACCGAGGTGTGGCGCACTGGAGAGAGCCTGGGCGGCAACTGGTTCAGCCAGGCTGATCACTCCTGCTGGATCTGGAGCAGCAGCGGCGAGTTGCTCCGCGTCACCGGGAAGGGCGACGAGTTGTGGCGGGGAGTGCCCTACGGCGACCCCTACTCCTCCCCGGCGATGGCCGTCAACCCCGCGGACGGTTCTCTGTACTTCGTCTTCGCCCACGAGGCCGTGTTCCTGCGGCTGGCCCTCGACGGCACAGAGACCTGGGTGCCGCTGACGTATGCTCCCGCGGTCACGGTGCCAGCCGCGAGGGCCTGCGCCCTGGCCGTCAACGCCGCGGACGGCTCCTTCTGGGCCTACGTGGGCGACACCACCGACGTCCACGGAAAGACTGTGGCGGCGTACACTCACTTCGCCGCCGATGGGTCCCAGGCCGGCGTCGCCCAGGGGATGGAAGCCGATCCGTCCTGCGACCCCGCGGTTGACCCCGCGGACGGCTCCGTGTGGGTCACCGGCACGGCCTCCGGTACGCACTGGGCGGCCCACTTTGCCTCCGACGGCTCGCTTCTCTGGCGCCAGGCCCTTCCCGTGGTAGGCCCCGGCCTCTGTCTGGACCCAACGGACGGTTCGTGCTGGATGGGGGGCACTGACGCCCTGCGCCTCTTCGCCAAGGACGGCACGCTCCTGGTGCAGATCCCCGTGTGCGTGGGCTCCTCCCTCGCCGTTGACCCTCACACCCACGCCTGCTGGGCTTCCGAGGGCGGCCCGAGCGCATACGTCTCCGTGTTCGATCGCGCGGGGACGCGGCTCTGGATCTGCCCGGGATTCGCCGCGGTCGACGTGGTGCGCGCGGACCGCGACGACGGCTCCTTGTGGGTCAGTGGTGGCCTCGCCCAGGTCGTCCACCTCTGGGCACCGACCACCCCCTTCTCCGATGTGCTCCCCGGCAACTGGGCCGGCCGCGCCATCCGCATGTGCTATGAGTACGGCATCGTCGGAGGCTATCCGGACGGCGGTTACCAGCCCCTCTGGCCGGTGTCGCGGGCGCAGATGGCCGGCTTCGTCGCCCGCGCGCTCGCGGGAGGCGACAGCAACGTTCCGCCCGGCCCGGAGACCCCCCACTTTCCGGATGTGGCGACTGACTACTGGGCCTACAAGTACATCGAGTACGCCTATGCCAACAGCATCGTGGCCGGCTACCCGGGCGGCAACTACGTGCCGGAGCTGGCCGTGGACCGCGGCCAGATGGCGGCCTTCATCGCGCGCGCCATCGTCAGCCCCACGGGCGAGGAGGGCCTGGCGAGCTACACCCCGCCGGCCACGCCAACCTTCCCGGACGTTCCGACCGACTTCTGGACCTACAAGCACATCGAGTACATTAGGAGCCAGGGAATCGTGGGCGGGTATCCGGATGGGTTGTATCATCCGGGGGAGCTGTGCACGCGGGATCAGATGGCCGTGTTCATAGCGAGGGCGTTTGATCTGTTGCCATACTGAGGGAAGGGGCCAGGAGGGAAACGGCCGGGGGGGCTGGGGGCAATCTCAGATTTCAAATCTCATATCTCAGAAGCCGGAATTGGGGGCAGCCTGAGACAGGCGCACGGTGGAGGGGAACGGGTCGGGGGCCGCAGGGCGGGGAGCCGCGGGCCGAGGCGGCAAAGGCAACGAGGCGGGACGGTGTTGCGCGGGGCGCGAATTTGATTCGCGGGCGAAGTGGGGTGTTGTTACCTCGGGCAATAGCTCGCCTTGGAGGCGGTGTCAAGCGCTCGGCACGCCTCTTTAGACAGAGGGGGACAGTGGGGCTGCGGACAAAGGGGCACGCGCAGGACCGGGCAGCCTACGCGGCTCGTAAAGCTTGACAGGCCTAGCCCGCCGCGAGTATAGTGCGCGTACAGGATAGGAGGTAACTACCGTGCGCAGACTCACACTGCTGCTCCTCGTCGTGCTGGTCGTTGGTACCCTGGTCGGAATCTCCTCGGTGCCGGCCAGCGCCCAGGCGGACCAGCCGGCCGCCGCCGCGCGCGCCGGGGAGTACCCCGACGTGAGTAAGCTGCAGGCCTTCACGGCAGAGGCCAACTTCATGTCCCGTCCCGGGTATTTACGTTTGCTCGTATTTCGGGAACAAGGTACATGGATGAGCTACGCGGAGGCAGAACGGATCGTCAAGGCCCAGGGTGGGTAGCTCTGCCGCATTGCATGAAGAAGACGTGCCATGGCTATAGCGACCACCAGAAGACGAGCCGGTTGGGTCGGCTTCTGGTGGTCGCCGCTTTCGGGGTGGCCCTGTCTGCTCGCCCCGCGACGGCCGCGGCGCTGCCGTTAGGCGCCACGGCGGAACTCGCCTCCCTCTCGCCAGCCGCGCGCTCGGCCGTGCTGACGCGACTCGGGAAGAGCGGGGTGACCCGACTGCGTTGCACCCTGGACTGGAATCGCGTCGAGCCCCGGCCGAATCGCTTCACCTGGCGCGCCGATGACGAGGCCGTCGCCGCCGCGCGGGCGCACGGTTTCGAGGTCATGTTGGTGCTCGGACCCACCGCGACCTGGGCCGTTGATCCCGCGTTCCGCCTTGCTCCCGACCAGTCCCGGGACTCGGTGCCGAAGACGCCGGCCCTGTGGGAGCGGTACGTACGGGCGGCCGCGAGACACTTCCGGGGCAAGGTGCGCTACTGGCAGATCCGCGAGCAGCCGAACGGCCGGCATTTCCGGGGGGCGGTGCAGGAATACCTGGGCCTGTTGAGCAGGGCCGGGCGCGTGCTGCGCGAGGTGGACCCGCAGAACCGGGTCATTGCCCCCGAATCGGTGGGCTTCGATCCGGGCGGACTGGATCGGCGCCTGCAGCCGCCGATGGACAAGATGTGGGAGGTGTGGGGCGCCTATCTGCCAACGCACGCCACGCTGTCACCCGGAACGCTTGCCCTCTCCGTGATGGCGACGGAAGCCCTGGCGCCACCCCGCCGCTCCCGGCCGATCTGGGTGGTCGGCGCGGAGGGTCCACTCTCGGCCGATCGGTGGAGGCAGTACTACCTCCTCGCCTCAGCTTTCGGTGTGCAACGTTTTTACGCACCGGAAGCAGTGATCAGCCAGGACTGGGGGCCGGCCTGCTCCTCCCTGGAGTACCGCGGCTACCTTCGCTTGGGCCCGACGGTGTGGGCCCTGGTATTCGCCGCCGGTCGGGAGGAGGAGGTGGTGGCCTGGAGCGAGGCCGAGACGCGGGTTCCCGCCTCCGCCCTCGCTCCCGTGCGCAACTGCGAGCAACTGCGCTCCAGCGCGGCGTGGGGGGACCGCCCGGGGACCGCGTATGTGAGCGGCGATCCGGAGCCGATGCTGGCGCTCGGGCCGCGCCCTGCATTCCTTCGTGGGCTGGACGTCCGCGCGGCTCCCACCGGTCCGCCGCCACGCGAGGCGGTGCTGCGCGGCCGCAGCCGGCCCGTACAGGGCGCCGCCTCCTCCGTGTCCGCGGATTACCGCTGCACGAAGGCTCCTGAGCGCGGGCTGTACAACCGCGCGCTGCGGTCCCTGCCGGGAGGGGGGGTGCGCGAGGAGGTTTACGACGGCCGTCCCGCCCTCGGCACCGACCTCCACCCGACCACGCGCCCGGTCACGCAGAACGACCCGTGGATCTACTTCGATGTGGATGATTCCTGGCTGTACTTCGCCCGCGGGCGCGTCCCAGTCACCGTGACGATCGAGGCCCACTCCTGCTCGGCCGGGCCCAAGAAGGTCGGGTTCAACATCTACTACGATGCTACGGATGGGTATCGCGCCACCAAGTGGCAGTGGGTGGAGGCCGGCGAAGGCTGGCGCACCTACCGCGTGGTCCTGCCCGATGTCAGCTTCACCAACCGCAATGGGTACGACTTCCGCATCAACGCCCAGGGCAGCAGCCAAGACCTGTGGGTGTCGTCGGTGACGGTCAGCCGGTAGCAACGCGGGGCGATGGTCGTCCAGCCCCGTTCGCGGTGTATTCTCGCCCCTCGTGCATTCCCCTGCCTCGAGAGGCACCGAGGATGGAGAAGGATGTCGAACGAGGGCCGGATTGGATGCAGTTCCACCTAACGACATTGGTGGAAGCGGTGGACAATAGGGACAGCCGTCCCCCTGTGCTCGGCGGGTCCCTACTCCCGGCCGTCTACCTCGGGCCGGCGTGCGATCCCTGCGCGGGCGGGGTCGTCGCCTCGGCGCTTCCGGGCCGAGGCAATCAGGCGGGCAGGCTAAAGCCTGCCCTACGGTTGTTCCGCCAGTCCCTCCACCAGCACGGCCTGAACCTTCGCGCCCTGTTTGCGGTAGGGCACGATCTCCTGATACTCCGGGGAGGCGAACCAGCGTCGCACGTGGTCTTCGGAGGGGAACTCGATGATGATGATGCGCTGGGGATTCCACTCCTCGCCGGCCATGGGGGTGACCTTGCCGCCTCGCACCAGGAACCGCCCGCCGTGGCGGCGGACGATGGGGGCGACGCGCTGGAGGTAGGTGCCGTACGCGTCGGCGTCCAGCACCGTGCTTTGCGCGACCAGGTAGACGGGCATGCGGGCTACCTCGTCGGGGTGGGTTGCGCGGCGCGGGCCGGCCGCTCCCTTCCCGGGACCCGCCGCGCGCGGTACGGTCATGTCAGGCGTCGGGCGCCCTAGCCCCCCGCCTTCTTCAGCTTCATGGCCAGGGCCACCAGCTTCTTCATCTGTCGGCCGCCCTTGCGTCCGATCTTCTCGTAGAAGCCCGGCCCCATGCGTGCCTTCGTCGTCTCGCCGCCCTTCTTGCCGATCGCCTTGTAGAAGTCGCCGCCGTAGCGCTTCTTGGTGGTGGAGCCCCCGCGGCGGCCCGCTTCCCGAACGGTGAGTGCGCCCTTTGCAGCCATGGACATCCTCCTCAGCGTGATGGCCTTCCCTTCTGCGGGCAAGGGCCATTCCCTCGTCTCGGCCCAAAAGCGAACGGCCCCGGCGCCGGAGAAGCGCCGCTCGGCAGGAACGGCTCGCCCAGGCCGGGCCCTGCGCCCGCACCAAAAGCCGAGCGCCGTCCGACCGGTAAGGCGGGCGCTACGGCTCCTTGCCGATCAACCTGCACTTCTGCTGCCGGTAGTAGCAGTAGTTCTCCCAGGAGACGTCGGGAGGGACGAGGTGGTCGGTGTGGGGGACGAAGCCGCCCCGCTCCAGCAGCGGTTTGAGCCGCGCCAGCTCCGCATCAATGGCCTCTTTGCCGGAGATGAGGGCCCGCTTGTCCACATAGCCGCGCATCGCGACGCGGTCGCCGAACTCCTCCTTGATCTTGTAGCCGTCGGTGTGGGCGGCCTCCACCGGGAACATCACGTTGATGCCGCAGTCGAGCCAGCCGGGGACCAGCGCGTGGATGTTGCCGTCGCAGTCCAGCACGTTGGTGTCGCACCCGCACTCCCGCCGGAGGAAGTCGGTGACGCGGCGGTACTGGGGGACCATGTACTTCTCGAAGAACCGCGGCGAGATGAGGGGTCCTTTGTTGAAGCAGATGTCCTCCCACCAGTGCACGCTGTCTATCTTGCACTTGCCCGCGAGACGCTGAAAGACGGAGAGCTTGAGGTCGGTGAGATGGGTCAGCATTTCCCCCACCCACTCCGGATCCTCGGCCACCGCGAGGGAGGCGTTCTCCACTCCCATCCAGTTGCGAATCCAGCCGTAGGTGCTGCCCGCGCCGAGGCCGGTAGGAGTGTCGGCGGTGTGGGTGTAGCGGCAAAAGTCGTCCACGCCCTCGGGGAGGCGGCCGGCGGTGTCTGGATTGAGCCGCTCGTCGCGGAACTGCTCCCAGTCGGCTTTGGTCTCGATGGCATAGCGGAGGTAGTGGGGAATGGAGGCGCCCAGCTCGGGGCGGATCATTTCGGCGAGGGCGCCGTCGCCGTCCTGGGCGATGATGTGGTCGCCCTTCTCCTCCAGCACCTTGTACTCGAAGCCGGGGAGGAGGCCCGCATTGGGCCAGAACCCGGGGTCTACGTACTCGTAGTCATCGGTGTGGAAGTAGGACGGAATCGCTCCCCATACACGATCCTCCTCCTTCGTCTCCGGCAGGCCCTCCGTGCGCCAGCGGTCGTAGGTCTGCTGCCACAGGCCGAACTCCCAGTCCGGCACGCGGTCCACGGGCTGGTTGTGGTAGACGGCGAGGAGGCGCTCACGGTGGGTCATAGGGGGCGACTCCATTCTGGGTGATGTGCTGAAGCTCGAAGAGGCGAAGAGGCGAGAGGCGAAGAGGCGGAGGGACCGAAAGGCGACGGCGCGATGTCAGACATAGTCTTCCTCCAGCCACCTCTCGAACGGCGTCGGGATCGGCAGGCCGGGCCAGCATACCCGAGAGCATCTTGGCGACGGTCACGAGCTGCTGGGTAAGGGCGGCACGCGACTGCGTGGGGACCAGGTTCTTTCTCTTGCACAAATCGAGGAGGGCGACGCACTCATGGAGCGACCCGCGTGCCATGAAGAGGAAGCGTCGCCTATCCGCCTGGGTTGCGCGTCCGGTGCTTTCGGCAATGTTGAGGGCGATGGAGAGACTGGCCCGATTCAGCTGGTCGGCCACGTACCTGTCTGTTCGGAGGAAGCCGGCCGTGGCCGCCGACACCTGTTCCGCGAGCATGAGCGCCTGCTGGTACACTCGCAGGTTCTGGAACAGGAAATCACTTGTCTTGCTGCTCTGCTTCATCGCCTCTCGCCCCTCGGCCTTCTCCCTCCGCCTCTTCGCTCCTAGAAATCCCAGTCTGGTTTCGGCGCCGGCAGGCGGAAGGCCTCGTCCAACTGCCGCAGCAACTCCGGCGGGCCGGCGAGTTCGTCCGTATAGGCCAACCCCGAGGCCGGCCGCACGCCGAACCAGAGCCGACTGAAGGCGTTGACGGAGGCGGTGAGAGTGGGCAGCGAAGCGTCCTGCCCCGGCCTGGCGCGGGACTCCTCGCCCACCTCAACGATGTACTCGCCCCCGATCCCGTGCCAGGGAGCGTCCTGATCGAGGAGATCGGCGACGGGGTCGCGCAGCACGAGGTGGAAGCGCAGGGGCGGGCCGGGGAGGTGGGTGCGGGCGAGAGCGCCGGCGAGATCGAGGAGGCGGATCTGCCAGTAGGCGACCGCGTAGGCGGTGTTCTCGAAGCTGCCCCGGCGGGTGATGGCGCGCTGGCGGAAGGGCCGGCTGAGCAGGTCCTGGAACTGGATCCCCGGCAGTTCCCGCACGTGGATCAGGCACACCTGGTCCTCGAAGCTGCGGAGCAGGGCCATCAGCTCGCGGAACTGCTCCATGGTCTGGTAGACCATCCACTGGATGCGGTAAGGCCCGACCTCCATGTCGTCGGCCTGGAGCCAGCAGTAGTGGCTGGGGGCGTCGCCCGGGCCATCGCGATAGCCGAGGCCGAAGGGGTTCTTGCCATTCATCATCTGCGCGCGCGTGTGCACGGGAGAGAGGACGTTGCAGCGCCCGTGCACGGGACGGCGCGCGAGGCGGGCGGCGTGGAGGGCGGGCCAGTCGTCGCGGGTGAAGCGATGCGGAGTGCGGTAATGACCGGCGACGGTAAGCGCGGCCGGGTCGAGGTCGAAGATGATCTCGTAGCAGCCGGGGCCGAAGCCGAGGCGATCGTAGAATCCCTGGTCGAAGACGTCCACGGTGGAGACCACCGCGCCGCCGGCCGCGTCCTGCGCCAGCCGGTGGGCGAGCAGGCGCTTGGGCAGGCCCCGCTTGCGGGCCACGTGGCTGGTGGCGACGGCGGTAACGATGGAGGCCGGCAGTTCCTCCTCCAGATAGCGGAGGGCCGCCGGGGTGGTCTGCACGACACATTCCGGCTGGCCCTCGAGGTCGGCCACCCAGGTCTGACCGGCGGTGAGGACGAGGTCGGTGATCTCCTCCTTCTCCATCCAACCGACCTCGTGCCAGATGCGGTGGACGGCGGCGCGGTCGGCCTCCGGGTGGTACTCGCGGAAGTGCATGGGGCGCTCCTGTTCGGGTGTCGGGAGTCGGGATTCGACGCGGGAGGTGGAGGTCCCTCGCGCGGCGGCGCGCGCGGGACGAGGCGGGGGTGCGCTCCTCCCGCGGTGTTCGCGGCGCGGGAGCCGCGCGCTAGAGCGAGAAGGCCCTGGCGATGAAGACGGCCATCTGGTCTCGGGTGCAGGTGATCTCGGGATGGTAGAGGCCGTCCGGATAGCCGCCCACCACGCCGGCCCCGTGGATGTATTCGATCTCCCGGTAGGCCCAGAAGGGGTCGGTACCGGAAGTACCATAGCCCGTGTTGGAAACATCGGGGAAGCTCGGGGTAGCGGGGGCGAGGTAGCTCGGGAGGCCGGGCCGCTCCTCAAACGGGGCCATGGCACGGGCGATGAACACGGCCATTTGCCCGCGGTCAAGTTCGAGGAGAGGCCGGTAGAAGCCATCCGGGTACCCGCCGACGATGTGCTGGGCGACGCAGTACTCGACCTGTCGGTAGGCCCAGCTACCGACTTCCACATCCGGGAAGGTGGCGATTGGTGGTCCGTCGGGGAGGTTGCTGTCGCTCCCGGCCAGAGCACGGGCCACATAGACCGCCATCTGGTCCCGAGTGACAATGATCTCGGGATGGTAGAGGCCGTCCGGGTAGCCCCCGGAGAGTCCGGCGCGGGCGATGGCATAGATATAGGGCCTGGCCCAGAAGTCGGGCGGCGCATCGCCGAACACCTTGGCGACGACGTTGCACGACGCCGTCGCGAGGTTCCCGCAGAGGTCAGACCCGATGACCTGGAGGGTGTGCGCGCCGGAAGCCGCGGGGGGCAGCGCGACGTCGAGGGTCCAGGAGTCCCCGGTCATGGGGAGGAAGGCGACCACCTGGCCGTCCATCGTCACCGTGCCGAAGGTCATGGGGAGGGCCCCGGTCCACGAGCCCTCCGCGTGCAGGTCGCCCCACAGGTTGTCGCCTTCGGCCGGGAGGGTGAGAACCATCGCCGGGGACGGCGCGGGAACCGGCGCGGCCATGACCACCGAGATCGCGGCGCGGGCCCGGTGGCCCGCGGTATCCTCGGCCACCGCGGTGAGCAGGGCCGGTCCGGCGGCGTAGCGAGCGGGGTCGAGGGCAATGCTCCAGCCATCCCCGCCCCACTCGTCCACCCCCAGCAGGACGCCGTTGACCAGGAAGGAGACGCGAACCACCAAGACGGCATCACCCGCCTGCGCGGCGAAGGTGACGGGGGCCGAGATGGTCTGCCCGGGCGCGGGCGCGGTGATGCTCACGCTGGGGCCGGCGGTGTCCACCGGCGCCTCCGCGCTGACGACGTAGATGCCGAGGCGGGTGACGAGGGCGGAGATCTGGCCGTTGCCGGTATCCACGGTGCTGGCCAGCCGCTGCCAGCTCAACGTGCTGGTGGAGAAGCGATAGATGGCCAGGGAGGAGGCCGGCACGCGGCAGAGGTTGTCCGGGAAGTAGCGGAAGGTGAGCCTGTTGGAGCCGCTCAGGCTGACGTCGGGCGTGAACTTGTAGCAGCGGGAGAGGTAGCCGGTGCCGGGGGCGACCACCGGTCTGTTCGTCCCATTCAGCAGCTCTCCGGCGACCGCGGTCACGGAGCCCTGCGGATAGGAGAGGGACAGGACGGCGTCCTCCAGGGTGAGGAGGTACGGCTCACCTTTGGGGGAGGCGGAAAGCGCGGGGAGGGTGCCGGTGACCTGCTGGGCTTCCTCAATCCACATCGGCTGAAGCCACGCCAGGCCGCCCGCCGGGCTGCGCACCTCCGCGCGCACGAACTCGTCGTCACGGAGGTAGTCGTAGCTCGCGAGCCAGGTCCCATCCGTCTGCACGGCGGAGGCGACGACGGCCGGCGCGCGGCTGCGGCGCGCGGTAACGAAGGTCACCTCGCATGGGTCCTGGGTCTGCACGGCAATGGTGTGGGTGAGGGGGTCGGCCCAGTAGGCGAGCACCTCCGGGGCGCGCGCGCCTCCCTGGCAGGCATAGAAGCGGCCGGCCTTGAGGGCATCGTGGATCTCGCTCGCTATCGGGAGGGCGGAGGGGGTCCACACCACCACCGCGGCCTGGTCGAAGAGCGGGTCGCCCGCGTAGGTGGGAGTGAAGTCGTCTCCCGCGACGGCCCACAGGTAGCGGGCGCCGTTGTCGTTGCCGGCGAGCAGGTCGTCCCAGCGAGGCACCGCGCAGGCCTGGTGGTGTGCGGCGGTAAGCGCTCTCTCCCGCGCCAGCAGGGGGTCGCCGGTCTGGTCGTAGGTGGCGGCGAACGAGGCCGCAAAGGCGTCGTACCAGGTGGCCTGGTTGAAGACCTCGAGGCCCTGATACTGGGCGCGCACCGCGGCCAGGGCGGCGTTGCTCCAGGGATGGGCGGCGGAGTTGGGTTCGGCCACCACGGGCAGTCCGTGGCGGAGGGCGATGTTGGCGAGGCGGGCGGCCTCCGAGTTGGCGGGCCCGGTGGCGGCGAGATTCAGGCCGGGGTCGCAGGCCACTCCCAGAATGCCGGTGCTCGCGGTGTCCTCGAGAGAACCGGGGAGGGCGATGATGCCGGCTACGGCCGGGCTCGCGTAGATGCGGGTGCGGGTGTAGGCGTCGAACCGGGAATCGGGGTGGTGCTCGGTGAGGGCGACGAAGTCGTAGCCTCGCTCCTGGTATTTCTGCATCACCTGGGCCTGGGTGAGGAAGGGCCCGTTCTTCAGGGAGAGGTTGGCGAGGTGAATGTTGCCGAGGGCATCCACGGAGTAGGTGCCGTCGGGCATGTAGTGCGCGTGGAGCTGGCCCTGGTGGCGGTACCACGTGCCGGCCTGCCACGATTCCCGCGCCGGGTACGGGCCCACCACGCGGTGCTCCGGGACCTGCGGGTACTGCCACCCGTTCCACAGCAGCACCGAGTGGGTGACGGCGGCGCCGGGAGCGAGGTCGCCGAAGTCCCACTTCATGGCCCCCGCGATCTCGGCCGGCCCGCCGGAGAGCGCGCCGGAGAGCGCGCCCGCGTAGATCTCCTGATTCAGGCCCACGGTCGGCTCGGCCTCGTGCCCGGGGTACTGGCCGATGCCCCACTGGCTGGGGGCCACCGCGGAGCTGAACCCGGTGATGTCGCTGCCCGGCGGGTTGCAGATGGAGATACCGTAGGTGGTGATGCCGTAGTGGTAGTCCGGGAACGGCCCGCCTTCGTAGGCGGTGGGGTCGTACACCGCAAAGTTGGCCGGGCCGTACTCGTCGTTGGGGTGCGCGTGCAGCATCTGGAAGAAGGCCAGGTTGGTGAGCGGGCCGGCCGAGAGATTGGTGATGGTATAGGTCTGCTGGAGGACGTAGGGGCCGCTGTGCAGCGGGTCCAGGTCGCCGCGGCCGCCGGGCCGGAGGCCGGCCGCGACCCCGCCGGGGGCTTCCACCATCTGATAGGTGATGACGATGTCCACGACGCCGTTGGCGATGTGAGAGCGGCCCGTGTCCAGCCCCACCACCGGGTTGGCCGGATCGTCCCAGGTGGTGATCGCTTCCACCGCGGTGAAGGTCGAGTTGGTGGTGTAGCTCGGGCAGATGAACGCCGGGGTCAGCCACATCGTCTTTCCGCCCGCGGTGGGGAGGCCGTCGTAGCGGATGGCGGCGGCCCACTCGCCGGAGAGATTCTCGTGTTCGTCCTGGCCGGGGAAGGTCTGGATCATCCAGTCCGCGTACCCGAAGTCGTCCAGGGTGACGTTCCAGTAGGGGGAGGAAAGCTCGGCGGCGCCCACCGGCGGGCCGGAGACGGGGAGCGTGAAGTCCTCCGGCGTGGTCTGGCCGACGGTCACGGTCACGTCGCTGACCATCTGGGGCTCGTACCCGTCGGCCCAGGCGCAGACCAGATAGGTGGTGCCCGCGGCCAGCGGCGAGGCCAGGTACGTCCCGTCCGCCGCGGTGGTGACGTTGGAAAGTATGTAGTCCGACTCCTCCGGGGCGCTGCATATGTTCACCAGCGCGCCCGCAATGGGGTTCCCCTCCGTGTCTTTCACTACCCCGCCGATGGCCCCGGACGGGACGGGGGTGAGGGCGGCGTTCACGGTGGTCGTGAGGCCCTCCTGAACGGTCACACCGGTCGAGGAGGCTTGCGCGTAGCCGGCGGCCCTGAAGCAGACGGTGTAGTTCGTCCCGGCCTGCACGCCGGTCAGCGCATAGGTGCCATTCGCGGCGGAGACGCCTTCGTCATAGCCGACCGAGTTGCAGGCGATGACGCGCACGCCGGCGATCGGCGCGGACGAGACCGCGTTCCGCACGGTGCCCGCGACGGTGCCGAACTGCATCCGCTCCAGACTCAGGTTGACCGTCGTCGTGCCGGAGGCGGCCACGGTAGGGAAGGCGTAGTTCTCGAAGTAGCCGTCGGCCGTGGCGCACACCATATAGTCGCCGCCGGAGGGCAGCGGAATGGCGTAGTCGCCGGTGCCGTTGGTGAGGGCCTGGCCCGCGAGGTCGGCGCCGCAAACCGACACCATGGCCCCCGCGATGGGGGCCCCGGTGCCGCGGTCCGTGACTTTCCCCGCTACCGCGGCGGCCAATGACGCGCGGGACGCCAAGAGCAGAAACCCCAGGCAGAGCAGGCCCAGGCGGTCGGCGCGGCCGAAGGGCGAGGGGATACGGCGGGCGGCGTACATCGCACTACCTCCTGGGCCTCCAGGCGAGGCCACCCTCGCGGTCAGCGGAAGAGGAGTGCGGTCAGGGGCTGCGACCCCCCGCTGTCGTGCCGAGCCGAGATCGGTCCATTCTCTCACCCCCACGCCTGCTCGTCAAGCGTGCCGGGGAACGGTAAACCCTAACGCGTCGCGGGAGGAGATTTGAGGGGAGTCGCGAACTTGGCGGCAGCAGCCTACTTGCACCAGGAGACGCCGCCATGAAAGCCGCCTTTGCCTTCCCAGAGTTGCAGGAGCGCACCGAGGAAAGACCCGCGCAGTGCCCCCGCTGCGGCCGGGC
>Ga0315282_10009517_pt1 | contig 15442 bp, 17 predicted proteins | sample YL17G07_20_MG_FD_203693 | JGI IMG/M metagenome (GOLD analysis project Ga0315282, IMG submission 203693) | Sediment microbial communities from Yellowstone Lake, YNP, Wyoming, USA - YL17G07_20 | ecosystem: Environmental > Aquatic > Freshwater > Lake > Sediment | place: USA: Wyoming | collected... | reverse complement strand
CTGAAGGACTATGCCGACCCTCGGGAGGCGCACGCTGGGCTGCGGGCGTATTTCCGGTTCTACAACGCCCAAAGGCCGCATCAGGCGTTGGACTACCGTACACCGGCGGAGGTGTACTCCGGGCGGCCTACAGGCGAGAATATGCGCACGGTAGCGCGCTTGGTTGCTGGAACTCCAGTCGCCCTACGGGCTCCTTCCGTTTCAGCAACCGTTGGACTACGGGACTATCTTAAACCAAGGCGTTTTTGGTCTTGACAATGGGGAGCACCTCAGTCCGGCAACTTTGCTCCCCAGTCGGTAAGGGGTAAGTCTGCGAAGGTGTTTGCCAGAGCATCCATATCCCAATCACCGAAGGCCGCATTATCTTTGATGACGAATTCTCGCTTCTGCTCAGGCGTGAGGCCCTTGACGATCTTCGCCCTGCAATCCTTCACGCCGATCTTTCGCAGAGCCAGGACGCGCATGTTCCCACCCAACACGGTCATGGTTTCATCCACCACGACCTCGCGTAGCTTGACCATATCGGGGAAGTCGGTCAGGGACTTGACCAGGCGCTCCATCCCCTGGTCGGTGATGAGCCGGGGGTTGTCCGGGTTGAGCTTGATCTTGGATAGCGGTAAGATTTTGGCTTCAATTGTCACGCTCACTTTTTGCCTCCTGGCATTCCCACCAAGCCGTCGAACTTGCCCCTGGGTTTCTTGTTAAGGTCAATGCCGATCCGGGCCCGGGCGTTCACACCCATGCCGAGCAGATCGCCATATTTGACATAGGCGGCCGCCGCAGCGTTGGAAATTCCCACCAGCGGGTTTTGAATGATGTTCCCAGCCTTGGTGCTGTTCACCAGGGCGGCCAGCTCACCGTTCTTGCCCTTGGCCACGGCCTCATCCCGGAGCCGCTGCAGTTCCTCCTCGGCGTGCTTCCACCTGGACCAGGCCATGCAATAGGCCGTCAAGAGGCCCCGATCGATGCCCGAGAGGATGCCAAGCGCCGCCAGGCCCGGCCCAACCCTCATCCATTCTTCCCGAGCATAAGTGTCGAGAATTTCGGGTGGATCGGGCAGCTCGGCCGGCGGGATGGGCTCCTTTTCAGGCAACGGTCGCTTGCCGGGGTTGCCCTCAAGCGCCTTCAGGACGACCGATTTCCTTCTACTCACCTTTGACCCCCACCCTCGGCACTGCGGAATCTAGCGCAAAAGGCCACGCCCGCTTGTTTTTCCAAAGGGCCTGTTAGATTCGGACCCCCCCTCCCCCGGTCGCCACTTCTTTCATCTCTCATTGCAGTTTGGCGTAGAGGTTTCTCAGATCGTCCTGTAAAGCGCCATACCGCGCCCGCGGTCCCCTCGGTCCGGTCTCGATCTCACGCTGTAAGGCAGCATAGAACAGCTCCGAATTTACAACGCGAGTGCAGGAGTTCAACTGGAAAGGCGCCTCTGGTGTTGGCGATGTTAAGAACCAGTCGATTAGGGTTTGCACCTCAGCAGGCCATGCCTCGCTCTTGCCCTGGAGGAGACGAACAGCCTCAGCCTTGCATTCTTTCAAATCCGCCAGGAGAATCGTCGCCAAATTGGGGTCGGGGTCGCAATCGGCGCTCAACAGAATATCCTGGCCATCTGTTTGGATCTTGTACCCAATGGACTTCAGCTTTTGGATAACTGTTGCCGCTTTCATATCCGCACCTCCCGCAAGTTTTTCTTCTCCGCAACCTTCGTAAACACCTCCGAAATATCCTCGCAATCCTCGATATCCTTGCAACTTACTGAATTTACAGTAAGAATGGTATTCGAGGTTTTACGAGGTTCACGAGGTTTGTAATTTACCTCGAATGGAACCTCGCAAGCTAAAGTGTCAATGTTTTCGTTATGTTTCGAGGTCTGCGAGGTTTTCGAGGTTCTTTCACTCCCCTGCGGAATAAAGCCGTACTGCGCGAGAAGGGTATCAAGCGCGGCCCGGTCCAGACGGATCATTGAGAACCTGTTTTTTGTGTCGGTTCTGACACCTAACGCTTTCAGCCTTCGGCCTGTCCACTCCTTTGACTTTGGCTTGTCTCCATTCCATAGCTCATTGAACCGGGTCGCAACGTCCACCGTGGGAATGTCAAAGTGGTCAGCATCGCCTTGTGTCATCTCGAAAATGACCTGTACCAGCAGACCATCAAATGACTCCTTTTTCTCCTGTACCCGCTGTCCGGCAATGTCGAAAACACTATCGACAAGCGCCTCGAACCGCTCCGAGCAGGCAGCCCGGCATATTTGGAATAGAGGCTTGGTAATGTCCCATAGCCGGCCAGAAATGCCTTCTATTGGCTGAATGTCCGGCAACGGCGCGTCCATCATCTTAGCCCGCCAAGCAACCAGCCGTTCTTTTATAGCAAGTGCAAGCTCCGGGGTCGGGCTCTCATAATTACCCGGTGCGTTCGGCATCGAGAACGTGAGGCATCGAGAACCCAAAATTTTATGAACCTCAGCATTGCTGGCCATGATGGTCGGCCCGTGGCAACAGGAAGGGAAGGCGCTCTTTAGAGGGGGGGACAAATTAAGTACCGTCGAGATTCACAACGGTCTCAACTCGCAGGCCTGAACCATCCTTTACGAGAAATGCCGTCTTGCCGTCATCGTCAACAAGATCAACAAGCCCCGGAAAGATCGCCGTCATCGGCTGGCCGTTCTTGTTGGCTTGGTTGCCCTCTGGCTTAGCGCCGAATCGTTTCAGATCCCTTTTGAGCGCCGTCCGTGATACCTTCAGCAACCTTGCCAGTTCGGCCACAAGCGCCTCTTGCTTTGCCTGCGAGGGGATCTTGGCAATTCTTTTGAGAACGCCGTCCAGGCTGTCGAGAGAAACCTCGGCAACGGCCTCCTCCAGGGTCAACCAGCGGACCTGTGTCGAGGGTAGCGCCAGAAATTCAGCAACGGAATGAATGAGAAGATAGTCGTCGAGTCCTTTGGCAGGCCCTTCCGGCAACTCGATAATGGAAACCTTCGCTCCTCGGTCGATAAGCGCATAGGCAAGCTCCTGGACAGCCTGTTCAAGGTTCTTCTTGTACCCGTGAATATTAGGCTTGCGATAGTCGTTATCAGGTACGATAGAGACGGCTCGGCCCGGCAGGGTGATCTTGTCGAAGTCGGATATCAGGCCACCTGCTTTATTCTTCCAGTTCCACAACCCGCCGATAGCGATACACGGCAGGCCCTCCTGGCAACCCTTCAGCGACTTCTTCTCGCCTTCGACGATATAGATCGTCTTCGTCGGATCGCTCAGCCTATCGGAAACGGCAGTGGGAATATACAGGTGGTTCCCGGAGTCTTTCTTTTGGTAATATCGCGCAACATTGGCCGTGTTTCCCTCAGCAGCAAAACAGCGAAACCTTGAAAATCCTTCGCACCCGGGATATGGGATCTCATACATCGAATCAAGGTTGGGAAAGTCGAAGCCCAACTTTTTCCTTATCAACCGCGGCGGGACGCTCTGAAAACCAGTCCGGGTGATCGTGGCATCTGATAAGCCGGATCTCTGGAGGTCTGCATAGTGGACAGGGGAAAAATTCAGCATTGCGGACCTTGGTCAGGCCCGATGTCGGCGCTCTGATTCGATGCGCTCTTGAACGGCGCCCGGATCAGGCCAGGAGCCCCGGCGGTGCGGGGTTTGACCGGGATCCGTGAGGGCTTTCTGTCCCGGACCTCTTCCCGCCAGCTAACCCAGTTTTTAATATGTTTCAGTTCGTCCGGGATTGACTCGAACAAGGGCTCCATAATGGTTTACTCTTGCTCGCCCGTATGGTGAGCGTCCGATGTCATGACCGGATTACTGAAAACAAAATTTTCGACATCTTCGCGCCGGTATAATATTTTTCGCCCACATCGATAAAATTTTATACCGACCTTCTTGGATCGCATGTTTGCCAACGTCCCCGTAGCGATCGAGTAAGCGTCAGCGACTTCTTCCGGCGTCAAGGCGCGCTTCTCAATCTTGGTTCGTTTTTCCTTTGAGGTATGCCGGAACCCCGAATTTTTTGCGGTGCTCATTGTTAACCCCTCCTATGTTTTCTTCGTAACTTACGCTAACTTTAAAAAAACACAGGTGAGGCTTGTTGTAAAGGGAATCGGGGTAAACTTTCTTAAAACTGGGAAATTTTACCCCAATTTAGGGAAGCGATGTCAGGTAGGCTTTAGGCGATGATACGGTGGAGTTCGGCCAGCTTCTTTTTTGACGAGGTCCTGCTAATGTTCTTGATTATTTCCTTGATTTTTGAGGGGTCCGGGCTCAGGTCTGCATCCGCCAGGCGTCGCAGTAGCAGGTGGCCACATACAAGTTCCACCGGATTCTCGGGCAGGTTGAATATCAATGAATGGTGCATCTCCTGTTTTAACCTTCCTTTTTAATGGCAGTCACGTGGCCGTTGATCTTCTGGTTAAAAACCCTCTCCAGACTCAGGGCCGCCTCCCGTTTGTGATCGGGTGACAAATGGCTGTACCTTTGGGTCACGGCAAGGGTTTTGTGGCCCAGCAGGCGGGAGATTGTCAGTATCGGGGTTCCTTGGATTGCCAACCACGAAGCAAAGGTGTGTCTGAGGGTGTGAAATGTCACCCGTTGCCGTGAATCGGTGACGTCATTGTTGAAACCCAGGGCCTCGACGGTTTTTCGGTATGTTTGGGAAATGATATTAATCCGGCCGCCGTGGACTCGGTCTTTGAAAACCAGATCGGCCGGCACCTCCGGGACTCGACGCAGGAGCATTTCCTTGACGGCGCCGGTCATGTAGGCTTTTCGAGCAGTCTTATTCTTCGGGTCGGTAATGGAAATCAAGTCATTATCAAAGTCCAGGTCATGACCTTTCAGGTTTGCAATTTCCGAGAAACGAAGACCGGTATGGAGGGACAGCAGGGCCATATCAGCCACAGCTACAGATACCTTGACCAGTTCCTTCAATAGCTGATCGGCCTCCTGGTAACTCAGGAACCGCTCCCGTTGATTGTGAGGGACTGGCAGCTTGACGCCATAAATCGGATTTTGACCCTTCCACAACGCCCAGGCGGCCGCCTTATTCCAGATTTGACGGAACAGGCTCAATATCTGCCGAACAGTGGCCGGGGCTTTGCCAGCTTTTAACAGATCGGATTTTAAGCGCTCCAGATCAAAGGTGCTGATCTGATCCATCCGCCGTTTATCGAATATGGGCGCCAGGTGATTCTTGTATCGGTTAGCATCATCGAGACCGCCACGAGCTTTATTTTCAGCCGCCCATGCCATGTATTTTTTTGCAACATCACGAAATAGGGGAGGGATGGATTTTTTGGGCGGCCCGGCATTTGTCTTGATCCGTGTCCCTCGTTCGCTGTTGGCCAGGCTCGCCGAGTACCCATCGGACGCCCAGCCGATTTTTTCCCAGACTTTTTTTCCCTCGTGCTTATAAGTGATATAAAAGCAGAGGTCCGGTTTTCCCTTGTTCTTCCTCTTTCCTGAAATTAGCTGGTACACTCCTGGGTAGATGGTCGGTTTTCGGTTGATTTTTACCATCGGTCCTCCAGGCTCATTTTTAGTTGGGTTTTGCAGGTCCGTTGATCTGCGTTGCTACCCCTATTGCTACCCAACCGTGTGAAATTCAATGAATTCCAGTTAAGTCGGTTTGCTTGAAACAAGTCTGGTAACTATTTTAAATTATATTGGAAATTAAGTCAAGTGGGAAGTAGTGAAAAAGGGTGAAAAAATGAGATTTTAGGATTAGAAGTCCGTTGCTCTATCCACCTGAGCTACAGGCGCTTCAATCACTTACATACCATCTACTTCCTAATTGTGCCCGCCGCAGTGCCCGCCCGGGTCTCCAGATAGGCCGCCTGATGCTCCGCCGCAAGCCATTGATCGGTGTCGCTGGTCACATTGAGCCGATCAAAGACCGGCCTCGTCTTGTGCCCTGAAACCATCATGGCCACACCCTCGGGAACCCCGGCCCTGACCATGTTCTAAGAGGCCGCCCTCTTAAAATCGTGAAAAAGTCTTACACCACTGCCGGCTTTTTTGCAAGCGGCTCTCAGGGCCTTGCTAGACCGCTGAATACGGCCGTTCCCTCGGCATTGAGAAAAACATGAGACAGAGCGCAATCGGCTTTCTTCCGCCGATCCTAAAGGCCCCCTCAGCATTTTTTGTAATTCAACGTCCAGGCAGAGGGTTCGGCCTTCATCGTTCTTGATTTTGCCAGGGCTCCGACAAACCGTCCACCGCGTCCGATCCGCTTGGCTGCACTTGAAACCGGAGGTTGCCCTGATTCTCAATCCAGCCTGATAGGAGAACGTGATACAGCTTAATAGATGTCGAATTTTTATACTACAGCTAAAACTTCCTGTTTCCGATCAGCAAAACCGCGGGGCGCAGCAAAAACGAATAGCTGATGTCGATTCTCAATATCTTTCCCATCATTTTAACCCTCCCCCTTTCTTAGTAAAAAGATTAGGATAAGCAAGGTAATATATTATTTTATTGACAGAAAAACATTTATTTATTATACTACAATCAAGGTTTCAAACTGCCTGAACAAATCTGCACTGATTATTCGACAAGGTATATGAGAATATGAAACGATATATCTTGATGAGGATTTTTCATTCTCTCCTGCTTCTGGTCGGGGTCGTTGTCATCACCTTCATCATGGTCAGGCTTTTACCGGGCGACCCCATACGAGCGGCCATGCAGCAAAACGTGGACCTTAGCGATAAAAACATTATCGAGGAAGTCAGGGCTCGGTATGGGTTGGACAGACCCGTTCACGTACAGTTCTACATCTGGCTCACGGACTTTATAAAAGGGGATTGGGGAACCTCTCTAACCAGCGGGGACAAAGTCACGTCGATGTTCTGGCGCAGATTGCCCGTGACTCTCGAACTCTTTGTCCTGGCCACTTTCTGGGCGTGGCTCCTGGGCATCCCCCTGGGCATTATCAGCGCCCTCAAGCGGAACAGTTGGTTGGATTTCTTTATCACAGGCGGGTCGGTGGTGGGAATTGCCATTCCCGTGTTCTGGGAGGCGATAATACTGATCTACATTTTTGCCGTGATCTTGAAGATCATGCCTCCCTCCGGGTATGTCCCGTTTTTCGACGATCCTCTCAAGAATCTTCATTGCGTTCTCATGCCCACCTTTGTCATGGGAACCCATGCGGCCGGCAGTCTTGCGCGCTATATTCGATCGAGCCTTCTTGAGGTGCTGGGACAGGATTTCATCCGGACCGCCAGGGCCAAAGGGCTCCGAGAGCGGATGGTCCTTTTTCGACACGCGGCCAAACCTGCGATGATCCCGGTGGTGACGATCGTGGGCATGTCTTGGGCCGGGATTCTGGGCGGTGCATTCATCATTGAACTTATGTTCGCCCTTCCCGGACTGGGCCGCATGGGCCTGGACGCGATCTTCTCCCGGGACTTTCCCATAATCCAGGCGATGTTGGTGGTGGTGTCCCTAAACGTCCTCGTGGCCAATCTGGCGACCGACATCGCCTACGGATACCTGGACCCCCGGATACGGGTGCAAAAATAGCCGAAAACAGGATGCCCCTATGACGGAAAAAATCAAGAGCCAAGAATTCGAACCGCGCCGAAAATCCGCGGTCGGGTTCAAGGCCGTCATGCGCTCGCTCTTCCGGCAAAAATTGTCGGTCATTGCCATGACGATCATCGTGCTTCTTTTCAGCCTGGCCGCTTTCGCGCCGTTAATCGCCCCCTACCCTCCCGACGAACCCGATTTTTACTATGTCCTGAAAGGCCCCTCCGCCAAGCACTGGCTGGGCACGGACGACCTGGGCCGGGACCTGCTATCCCGGGTGATCTACGGCGCCCGGATCTCCATGACGGTGGGTATGGCCTGCACAATTTTTTCCCTGATGCTGGGGACCTTTTTGGGGCTGCTGGCGGGATTTAGAGGGGGGTTGACAGACCAGTTCATCATGCGTCTAGTGGACATGATCATGATCTTTCCCGGCTTGATCTTCGTGCTGGTGCTGGCGGCGGCCCTGGGGCCGGGGATGATCAACATCATCATCGCCATCACGCTATTTGGTTGGGTCGGGGTGGCGCGGCTGGTTCGAGGCCAGGTATTTGCCGTGCGTGAAACGCCCTATGTGGAGGCAGCCCAGGCCATGGGGGCTTCCCATTGGAGAGTGATGTTCAAACATGTCTTCCCGAACTGTACCGCGCCCCTGATCGTTATGGCCGCTCTTGGACTCGGCGGCGCCGTGGGCATGGAGACCGGCGCCGCCTTTTTGGGCATTGGCGTGCAGCCTCCCACCCCGAGCTGGGGCCGAGAACTGAGAACGGGATTCACCTACTTGAGTACGATGCCGCTCTTTTCCATCGCGCCGGGCGTGCTGATCACCTCTGCCATACTTGCCTTTGTTCTTCTAGGAGACGGGTTGCGAGACGCCCTCGATCCTCGTCTCCGGGGGATGGGGAGGAGGAGATAGGCGCCGACTAAATTTTCAAATGTGTGAAAATCTGCCAAGTATTCTGCTTAGTTAACATTGGGGGCTTCCCCAGCAAGGAGTGGGATATGGGTTATCGGAAACTTTTTCTTTGTCTAGTGATGATGACCTGGTTCATTCTTACGGTGTTTGCGGCTCCTTTTGGCCCGACCGCTCTGGGCAAGGAAACGAAGGTAGATACCGAGTGGGTTTGGACCAAGGAGCGTCCCAAGCCCTCGTGGTGGAAGTGGGACAAGACCTACTATGATGCCAAGCCGGTGCGTGGCGGGTATTTCCAAACCTGCGCCACTAGGTATATCGGCCTGATGAATCCGAATCACTGGCCGGTGAACGACTGGGCCACGCTGGCGTCCATCTATGATCGGCTGCTCTATCCGGACGGCAAATACAGGGCGAGCGTGCCCTGGGTGGCGAAGTCCTGGAAATACGAAGACGATCGCACGCTGGTCATGAAACTTAGAAAAGGCGTCACCTTTCACGACGGCGCCGTTTTTGACGCCCACGCGCTCAAGTACCAGATCGAATGGATTCAGGACAAAGACAACGGCGCCTGGTCCAGGGCCTGGATTCAGCCTCTGGAATCCATCGAGGTGGTGGACGATTACACAGTTCGGTGGCATTTCAAGGGCGTCTGGGCCAGCTTCTTCGACATGTTCGCCAATGTCCCGGGATGGCTTATCTCGCCCAAGGCCTTGAAAGGCGATGTGGCTTTGGCGAATTCCAAGAGGCTGGACAGAAAGATCAAGCTGGAACAGAGAAAAGTGGCCGACGCGGAGAAGGAAGCGGCGGCGGCGGCTTCCAAGGGAGAGGCCGCGGTCAAGCAGGCGGACGCGAACCTGAAAAAGGCCATGGAGACGGTGGCCGCCTTGGAAAAAGAACTGGGTGAAGCCAAGGCCAAGGCCGAAGGCGCGGTCCCTCTGGACGCCAAGGCGATCGGGAGCGGACCCTACATGGTGGAGGAGGCCCGGGAGGGCAACTATATTCAGACCAAACGCAATCCGAACTGGTGGTTCGGCAAAAGCATCGGCATGCCCGACATGCCGTATTTTGACGGCGTCCGGGTCACGGTCATCCCGGAAAACAGCGTCAAGCTGGCCAACCTCAAAGCCGGCAAGATCGACACGCTGGTCATCGACAAATCTCAATATCCCGAGGTCAAGAACGATCCCAACCTCAACATCTGGATCACGCCGCTGAACTTCACGGTTCTTCTCGGCTTCAACCACCAGAGCGCGCCTTTCAAAGACATTCGGATGCGCAAGGCGATTGCCCTCGCCATCGATCGCAAGGCCCTCATCGCCGCGAACGAACAGGGTTTCGGCCGCGTGGCCAGCTGTTATTTTCCCGACGACCATTACGCGCACAATCCCAATCTCAAGCCTGTCCCTTACAATCCCGAGCTGGCCAAGAAACTCATGGCCGAGGCCGGTTACGCCAAGGGCTTGAAGCTCAAGGGGTTGATCTACAACGATCCCGGCTCGGTGAGGTTCGGAGAGATCATCAAGGCCATGCTGAAACGGGTGGGCGTCGATTATGAGCTTGAATCCACCGATCCAGTTTCCGCCACCGACAAAGCCAGGAACCTAGAGTACGATCTCACCACTATTGTCGTCATTTACATCAAGGACCCCGATTCCTCGCTGACCTCAACTTACTACCCATCCCCGGACACGGATCAGCCCCGCCGAACCAATGACCCGAAGGTCATTTCCATGATCGAGGCGGGCAGGAAAGAGCTGAATTTCGAAAAGAGGGTCAAGATATACCAGGATATTGAAAAAGTACTTTACGATAATTATGAAGACGCCTACTTGTATTATTACACGCTCATCACCGCCACCCGGAAGCGTGTGCTCGGGTATAACCGCGAGATGTCGAACGCCGGCGGCGAGAATTACGGCGCCACGCATCCGTCGTGGTTCAAGGATGGCCGGCGCGAGTGAGGGTTTGGGTGGAGACCGCACGGCTTGGGCCCTGAAGGCGGGACGTCCTCTCCTCCAGGTTTTCAAATTGACTGCGCCTGTGCTGATGACGTAATATGCCGGAAAGCTATTTCCTTACTTTATGAAAAGGAGAAAAATTCATGCCTTATTCAGACCTTGATTACAACCTGACAAGCGAACAAAAGGCCATGCGGGACATGGTTAAAAGATTCGGCGCCGAGGTGATGCGGCCCGTGGGCATCGAGCTGGACAACCTGGCCGATCCGGCGGATGTCATTGCCGAGGGCTCGAAGCTTTGGGACGTTTTCAGACAGTTCCGCGAGTTGGGGCTTCACAAACGCGGTTTTGTAAAGGCTTTCGGCGGTCTCGCCGAAGAGATGGACCCCGTGTCAGGCTACCTCATGACCGAGGAGATGGGTTATGCGGACTCGGGCCTGACCATCAGCCTGGGTGTCGCGAGCATGCCCTTTGCCTACTGCCAGCTTTCGCCCTCGCCTAAACTGCAAGCCTTGGCCCGCGCCTTTGTCGAGGACAACGAGGCCAAGCTGATCGGCTGCTGGGCTATCACCGAACCGGACCATGGCTCGGACTGGGGCCTGGGCCGCGAAGACCCGAGATGCGGGCCGTCCGTGCGAGGCGTGCTCAAAGGCGATGAATACATCATCAACGGGCAGAAAGCCGCCTGGGTCTCGAACGGCACCATCGCCACCCACGCCTGGCTCCACGTCGGCCTGGACCCCTCCAAAGGCATGATGGGTCAAGGCATGGGCGTCTGCCCCCTGGACCTGCCGGGCATTTCCCGCGGCAAGCCCCTCAACAAAATCGGCCAACGCCCTCTGAACCAGGGCGAGATCTTTTTCGAGGACGTGCATCTGCCCAAGGAATATATGGTCATTCCGGATTATTCCGTGTTCCAGGCGGCCGGAGGACGCGGCGGGCAGCCGCCCATGAGCGGCATGGCGGTCATGTTCGGCGGCCTGGCCAAGGCCGCGCTGGATGAGGCCATCAAGTATGCCAGGCAGCGGATTCAAGGCGGGGTGCCCATCTTCGAACACAAAAACATCAGCCTGAAGCTCTTCGAGATGTTCATGCAGGTGGAGGCCGCCCGTTCCTTTGCCCGCCGCATGTATTTTTTCAACGCGTACAACCCGACCAATTCCATGCTTCATTCCATGGCCGGCAAATGGCTTTCCACCGAAGTCGCCTTCAAGGTCGCCAGCGAGGCCATTCAGATTTTTGGCGGAAACGGATTATCCAAAGAATACGCCATCGAGAAGATTTTCAGGGACGCCCGCACGGCCATGATCGAGGACGGGGTCAACGAATCCCTGGCCCTGACCGTCGTGGAGGACTTGTAGGAAAAAACTTCCGGGAACGACCCAGGCCGCGTTCTTGGGCGAAGGAGAGAAACGAGATGGAGCTGACGGTTATCCGCTATGATGTCGATGGGCCCATCGCCACGATCACGCTGAATCGTCCGCATTATAAGAACGCCCAGGATTATCGTCTCCTGGACGAATTTGACGTCGCCATGGACATGGCCAAGGCCGATAAAGCGGTGCGAGTCATCGTGGTTAGGGGCAGCGGCGGCAATTTTTCATCAGGCCATGATTTAGGAACACCGGAGTCGGTAGAATATCGAACGTCGCTTGGCGCCGAGCCCGGAGTTGAAAGCTACGATCAGTTCAAGAAGTACAACCTGGACCTGTTGCTGAAATGGCGAAACCATCCCAAGCCGACCATAGCCATGGTCGAGGGCTATTGCATCTATGCCGGCTGGATGCTGACCGCCTGCCTGGACATCGTGTTCGCGGCGGACAATGCCTTATTCCTGGCCGGCGTCGTGGAGTACATGGCCATTCCCTGGGACATCGGCGTGCGCCGCGCCAAGGAGCTGGTTTTTGAAAGCCGCTTCATTTCCGCCGAGGAAGCCGCGCGCTACGGCGTGGTCAATCGGGTCCTGCCGCTCAAAGACCTGGAAAGGGAAACCTACGCCTATGCCCGGAGGGTGGCCGAAAACAGCCCCCTGGTCTTGCGTTTCGCCAAGCTGCAGATGAACAAGGCCCAGGACCAACAGGGCTATACGAACGCGCTTGAGGACTCCCTGGGCGATTATGTCGCCATGTCGGGCACGTCGGAGCGGGGACTTCGCATGGAAGGGAAGAGGCGTCTCACCGCCGTCGATTTGGCCGTACGCGGACTCAAAGGAGATCGCTTCGGGCTGAAAAAAACAGGCGATTGAAACGCCCGCTCCCCGCGGCCCGGCAGGCCGGCCACGCAGGGAACGGAGACCGTTGCAAAACATAGGAAGCCGAAACGAAATCGAGGAGGGCGAGGATCGAAGCCATTCGACAGGCTCATGGCCCCGAGCGAAGTCGAGGGGCCGCAGGAATATTACTATATTTCGAGGACTTCGAGCCGAAGCCCGACAATGAGTTCGGCCGGCAGCCGAAGTTTTGCAACGGTCTCCTTTCCAGCCGAACTCGAGCCGAACAGCTGCGACGTGAAATATGGATTACCCCTTTACAAGCAATACCCTTCCCCAACATGGGTGCAGCGGCAGTGAAAATTTCCCGCCGGACCACGAAAAGGATTCGCCTGGGTTGAGCAGGTCCGTCAGCCGGCCGGCCCGAGGCAGTTCAATCGGAATGCATCGGGCCTGCTCGGCGGAGTTCACCGCGACCACGACCTCCTGATCGTCCATCCTCCGGGCAAAGGCGAAACTCTCTTTGTCGATATGAAGATTTCGGTAATCTCCGGTCTGAAGAGCGGGAAGCTCCCGCCTGATTCCGATCAATCGCCTTAGGGTTTCCACCAGGTTGGGCTGAGGCGCGTTCTTGGAAATGGAGGCAATATCCAGGGCCGGCCGGAGAAGTCGGTCGTCATGTTTGGTCCGTTTCCCGGTCACGCCCCATTCGCTGCCGTAATATATCGACGGCACTCCCGGAACGGTCAGCAGCAGGATATACAGGGGATAGAGGTGCGCCGGATTTTTCAGGGAACTGGCCACGCGGTCCACGTCGTGATTGTCGGCAAAGGCATACAGCGGCAAATCTTTATACAGGCCCCACTTGCCGAACTGACGCTCCAAGGAATAAGCGATCTCAAAGTAATTTCCGTCGTTATGGCTGGAATACAGCCCTTTATAACACATATAATTCGTGACCGAATCCAGCATCCCGTCGGCGGCCCATTGCCGATAATCCCCCCGGACCACCTCTCCCATCAACCAGAAATCCGGCCGCATGCCCCGACAGAAGGCCGCCAACTCGCGCAGGAATCCATGATCCAGAAAGTCCGCCGCGTCAAGCCTCAGGCCATCGATGTCGAATTCCCGGAGCCACGAAGCCACCGCCTCGAACAGGTGCCCCTTGGCCTCGGGATGAGAGAGGTTCAGCTTGACCAAGTCGTAGTGCCCGTTCCAGCCTTCATAGGCAAACGGGTCTCCCCAAGGACTTCGTCGGTTGAAGTCGATGCCGCAAAACCAGTCCACGAAGCGCGATCCGCGGCCATGTTCCAATACGTGGCGAAACGCCCAGAAGTCACGCCCCACATGGTGGAATACGCCGTCCAGGATCAGCCGGATGTTTCTGGCCCGCAGTTCTTGGGACAGTTTCTTGAGCGTCCCGTTGTCGCCCAACCGTCGGTCCACCTGGTAATAATTCGCCGTATCGTAGCCGTGGGCTGTCGATTCGAAGACCGGTCCCAGATAAAGGCCGTTAACGCCCAGGTACTGGAGATGGTCCAGCCAGCCGAAAATTTTCTCAAGGCGAGGTCGAGGAGGGGCATTGAAATCGTTCCGCTCCGGCGCGCCGCACAGGCCGAGGGGATAAATATGGTAAAAGATGGTTTGCCATGCCCAATGATTTTTCATGTGTCGCCTCCTGTTATACCGATCGGTATAGTGCCGAAATAAAAAAAAATTACGAAAAAATGCCGTGCATGAACTGATGGACGGCCTGATAGACCAAAACGTCATCGGCCAGGCTCAGATGGCCTTGAAGCCCCAACCCGATGTATGTGTCGATCATCCCCCGCAGGCTGACGGCGTACCGGTGATGACGGCCGCGCATGTTTCCGTGGTCCTTGACCGCCAGCCGAAACATTTCCGAAATCACCCGGTACTGCCTTTCCTGAATCCGTTTGACCACCGGCCAGTATTCGCTGGAGGGGGGAGCAAACCAAGTCGAAAGAAGCAGACGGTAAAATAAAGGCTCGGCCGTGGCAAAGGCGAAACAGGTCTTCAGCAGTCTGGTAATATTCATATTCAGGTTGCCGGCGTAGGCCGAGGCTTCCCGGATGGAGTCATAAAGGGGCTTGGACCGTTCCTCGACGAGGGTTTCGAACAACCCTTGTTTGCTGCCGAAATAGTGATACAAGGTCGGCTTGGTCACGCCGGCGGCGTCAACCACCTGTTGCACGCCCACGGCATCGTATCCCTTCGTCGCAAAAAGCGTCAGGGCCTGATCCAGGATATTTGATCTGGTATCGTTCATGAAAGGGATACTATACCGATCGGTATAGATCCGTCAAGCCTAATTTCAGCCATAAACGGTTCACCCGGACCCATCCATCACGGATCCGCTGTCCGGGCGTCTTGCCATCGTTGGCCCCAGGGACGAAAAAACCTTGAGTCCAGCTATTGCGGTATTGTAGCGTGAAATAAAAATTCCATCTGGGACGTCCCATGATCAGGAAAAAATCGGAATCGCGCCGTCCGGCTCTTCGCATCGCTCAGCCTCATGGGCCGGCCTTCGTGGGCGAGCCCATGAACAGAATCGCGGCCCTGACCAACCAGCGGCCGCCGTTCGTCCGAAGCAATCTCATTGTTAACGGTCTTCTGCAACCGGTGCCGCCGTCTGAACCCGCGGCGAAACCTGAAAAAGGCCGGCCGGCTCGAGACCGCGATGCGCCCTAAAACCTGCTATATACAACGTTATTAAAAGATGCGCATACAGAGCGTCAGAACAAAGCAGACCAAGACGCGACGAAGGCGAGGAATGAGGCGTACTTTTTCAGTACGCCGCAGTGACGAGCCGAGG
>Ga0315282_10009516_pt1 | contig 15443 bp, 11 predicted proteins | sample YL17G07_20_MG_FD_203693 | JGI IMG/M metagenome (GOLD analysis project Ga0315282, IMG submission 203693) | Sediment microbial communities from Yellowstone Lake, YNP, Wyoming, USA - YL17G07_20 | ecosystem: Environmental > Aquatic > Freshwater > Lake > Sediment | place: USA: Wyoming | collected... | reverse complement strand
TTCTCCCTCCGACAGTTGCCAGGCGTCAGAGACCACAGCGGTCTTGGTCTCAAGTCCTTTCTCCGCAGCAAGATCTGTTCCGGCCTCAGACCTCTCCATCGGGTTCAATCCCTGGCATCATTTCTCTTGCTATCAAGGCGGCACTCTTGCTTAAGCCATGACAATTATGGGAGCGATGAATGCCGATCTTTTTGTCGCAACCACCGGCCCAGACCGAATGGCTCGTTCGCTTGAAGGAAAAAGCATGATCGAAAAAGCCCCGAAATGAAAACTCCCCGGCCTAAAGGCCGGAGTTTCATGCCATTAAGATGACTGGCCTCAGCTTCGCTCCGGGATGCCATTCATCTTCAGGCTTTAAAGCCTGGGGTTTTCTGGCATAATTTATAAAAGTGGAAATGCCTCTTTTCATTGAGTGGAACGAACCGTTTTCTTCAGTATTTGCTGACATTTATAACACTGAGGACTATGTTAGGGATGAGACAGAAGAAGAGTGGCAAGCGACCTTAGAATGGGCCGACGATCAGGAAAGAGCGAGACGTTCGAAAGCCGATTCTCGAACTAAGCTCGCTTGAGCTTTTTCAGGACCATCCAGAATAAAACCCCACCTGCGATCCCCAGTAAGCAGAAGAACTGGGGGAAAGAAACGCTGAGATAGGGGGAAGGTCCTTGATAGAGGAAGGCCCGGCCGGGGTGGTCTCCCCGGAAAAACTCCGTGAAATAGCGGATGATGGAATAGTTGATGATATAAAATGAAAAAACCTGGCCGTCGAACTTTTTCCTCCGCAGGACAAAAAAGAGGAAGAGAAAATTCAGAAAATTGAGAGCGGCTTCGTACAGCTGGACCGGATGGAGAGGCGTATCGATAGGGATTCCTGTCAGATCATGGGCATATTGGCTTTTGAACGTGACGCCCATCACAGTGGAACAGGCCCTCCCATAACAGCAGCCCGCGGCAAAACATCCGAACCGGCCGAAGCCGTGTCCCAGGGCCAGCGCCGGGGCGATGATGTCGGCCGTCTTCCAGGTCGGGATCTTCCTCCTGCGGAAGTACCACAGGGCAAAAATGAGGCCGAAGGTCAGCCCTCCCTGAAAAACCCCACCCGAGCGGGCGAGGCTGAAGAGTTCTTTGGGATAGGTGGTATAGTAACTGAAGTTGCCGATGAACAGGATCAGCTTGGCGCCGAAGAGCGAAACCAGGATGGTGTAAAAAGCCGCATCGACCAGCTTCACTCCATCCAAACCTTGCTTTTTCCCCTGGACGAAAAGGAACCAAAGGGCCATCCCCACACCTACGGCCATCATCAGCCCGTAGGTGTGAACGGTCAGAGGTCCGAGGCGAAAGAGAACGGGGATCATGCCGGTTTTCTCCTCAAGAAGACAAGAACGAGCAACATGGCGCCCACGGTGATCGAGGAATCGGCCAGGTTAAAAAAAGGCCAGTGGTGACTTCCGACATGGAAATCAAGGAAGTCGATAACGTAGCCCTGGAGGAGGCGGTCAATCAGATTTCCGAGTGCTCCCGCCAGGATCAGAGTCAGGGCGAACTTCATGAATTTTTCCGAAGCCGGGGTCTTGATAAAATAATAGATAACCAAACCCAGAGCCAGGAACGATGCTCCCGTCAAAACCAAACGGACAAATCCCCCTCCTGGCTGGGAGAAAAAGCCAAAGATCGCCCCCCTGTTGTGGATATGAGCCAGGTTGAAAAACCCGGGAATGATCTTTCGGCTGCCGTAAAGCGGGATGATTCGGGCGACGAAGAATTTGGTCACCTGATCAACGGCCACCCAAATGATGATGAAGAGGAAGTAAAAATAATTGCGCTTCATGGCCTCAGCTTCTTCACGACGGCTTCGCACCGCTCACACAGGTGGGCGAACTCACTGCTGGTCCCTACGAAGGGTGAATAATTCCAGCAGCGCTCGCACTTGTCTCCCGGCGCTTTTTCGACTTTGATTCCGAGCTCTCCTCCCGAATCAAACTCGAGGTCGACCGCTGATACGATGAACAGGGAGGGAAGCTCGGGCTCATGTTTTGCCAACAGCTCTTTCAGGGGAACCGGGACGTTGAGGACCACTCTGGCTTCGAGGGAATTGCCGATCAGCTTTTCTTCGCGCGCCTTCTCCAGCTCCTTAAGGACTTTCACACGGACCTCAATCAAGCCCTCCCCTTCTTTATAGCGCGCCGGATCGAGCCATAGCTCCTCTGCGGATGGGAAGAGCTCGAGATGGACGGACTCCTCTTTTCCGCGATGAGCCGGCATGGCCTCCCAAGCCTCATCGGCGGTAAAAGGCAATATGGGCGCCATCAGGGCCAGCGTGTCTTTGAGAATCCTGAACAGAGCCGTCTGGGCGGATTTCCGGAGCACCGAATCCTTGCCCGAGCAGTAGAGCCGGTCTTTAAGGACGTCCAGATAAAACGCGCTCAGTTCCACGGTGAAATAATCATAGATCGTATGAAAGACGATGTGATATTCAAAACCATCGTAAGCCTTGAGAATCCGTTTCTTGACCTCGGAGGTCTTCTCCAGGATCCAGCGGTCGAGAAAGAGCATTTCTTCGGGTTTGACCGATTCAGAGTCCGGGGAAAAATCATAGAGGTTCCCCAGGACGAACCGCCAGGTGTTGCGAATCTTCCGGTAGGCTTCGACCAGCCTCTGCAGAATCTCCCTCCCGAACTTGGCGTCCTCCTTATAGTTGAGCATGGCCACCCAAAGGCGGAGGGTTTCGGCGCCGTTCTTGGAGACGATCTCCTCGGGCTCGATGAAGTTGCCCGTCGATTTGGACATCGCCCTGCCCTGTTCATCCAGAATAAAGCCGTGCGTGATGCAGGTCTTGTAGGGAGAAGCGTGTTTGACCGCGACTCCAATGAGGAGCGAGCTGTTGAACCAGCCCCGGTACTGATCGTGGCCCTCGATATAGATGTCCGAAGGCCAGGGCAGGCTGGGCTCCTTGCCGAGGACATTCTGGCTGGCCCCTGATTCGAACCAGACGTCAAGGATATTATTTTCTTTGTGGAGGTCCTTGGAGCCGCACCTCGGACAAACCGTGCCCAGCGGAAGAAGCTCCTCCGGCTTGCGGACAAACCAAGAATTGGAGCCTTCTCTAGAAAAGATATCAGCCACGTGGAGGGTGATTTTTTCGTTCGCCAGGATCTCGCCGCAGCTCTCGCAGAAGAATGCGGGAATGGGAACGCCCCAGGAGCGCTGCCGGGAGATGCACCAGTCCGGACGGCAGCTCATCATATTGGAGATCCGCTCTTCGCCCCAGTAGGGAATCCAGCGGACCCGCTTGATCTCATCGAGCGCCCTCCTCCTAAGGTCATGGTGGTCCATGGAGATGAACCACTGTTCCGTGGCCCGGAAGATGACCGGGTTTTTGCAGCGCCAGCAGTGGGGGTAGGAGTGGGTGATCTCCGCTTCTTTGAGGAGGGAGCCGTCCTTCTTCATATCATCCATGATGGGACGGTTGGCCGAGAAGACACTCATCCCGCCGTATTTTTCGACCTGGCCGATGAATTTTCCCTCCTCGTCGACAGGTGTATAGATATCCAGCTGGTAGGCGATCCCGGTCATGTAGTCGTCATAGCCGTGCCCAGGGGCGGTGTGCACACAGCCTGTCCCGTCTTCGAGGGTGACATAATCGGCCAGGACGAGGAGCGACTCGCGGTCGATAAAGGGGTGACGGGCCTTCAAGCCTTCAAGTTCGCTCCCCAAGAAAGTCGCGATGACCTTGGGATCCTTGAAACCTAACTCCTCAGAGACGACGGGCAGAAGCCGTTTGGCGACAATGTAGGTTTCGCCCAAGGATTCGAAAGCCACATATTCGTGGTCCGGATGAAACGCTATCGCCAGGTTGGCGGGCAACGTCCAGGGGGTTGTCGTCCAGATTATGATGGAGACCTTCTTGCCGGCCAGGGCTGGGTATTTTTTGGAGAAATCCGATTCCATCGGAAACTTGACATAGATCGATGGAGATTTGCGGTCTTTGTATTCGATCTCCGCTTCGGCCAGTGCGGTCTGGCAGTGCGCGCACCAGTGGACCGGCCGCTTCCCTTTGTAAACGTTGCCCGAAGCGAAGAATGCCGCCAGGTGCCTGATAACCTCCCCCTCGTACCCGGGATTCATGGTCAAATAAGGCTTTTCCCATTCGCCGAGGACCCCGAGCCGGATGAACTCTGCCCTCTGGACGTCGATGTACTTGAGGGCGTATTTTCTGCATTCTTCCCTGATTTCGATGAGCGACATGTCCTTTTTCTTGGCGCCGAGCTGCTGATCGACCCGAATCTCGATCGGAAGGCCGTGGCAGTCCCAGCCGGGAAGATAGCGAGAGAGATGGCCCTGCATGGTCTTGGTCTTGACGATGAAATCTTTGAGAATCTTGTTCAGGGCCGTCCCGAGGTGGATGTTCCCATTCGCGTAAGGGGGGCCGTCATGAAGGACGAAAACCGGATCGCCGGACCTTTTTTGGAGAATCTTTTTGTAGAGACCGATCTTGTCCCATTTCTTGATGATCTCGGGCTCCTTCTGAGCCAGCTGCGCCTTCATCGAAAAAGACGTCTGGGGAAGGTTCAGAGTCGCTTTGAGATCGAGGTCGTCGGCCATAAGTCTCTCCAGTCGCTATCATTTATTTCGTTATTATAGAACAATTTATTTTATTGCGCCACCAACAAAAGTCAAGAGACCCCAAGTTGTGAGCAGTAAGCTGTGAGCAGTGAGCCGTCTTAAAAAAAAGGGGCTTCTTAGAGATGCAAGCATTTCCAATCATGCGATGGTGGAGGAGGGGCTCAGCGGGAGCAAAGCCCTTTCCAAAATCCCCTTATCTCAAAAAAATAAATCCTTTCCTTCTTAGATCCTGATTAAGTTCTCTTTACGATTATTGCGGGAATCGTTCCTTAATTAGCTGCTCACGGTTCATTCTTTTATAAAATGCGCGCCGCGGCTGATGGGGTTGGCCAGGGCGGCGTGGGTGATCATCAGCGCGACCTGGATGCCGTGCTTCAAACCGACCACCTTCTGGTCCATCTCTGCGGACCGGTAGAATTTTTCAATCCGGTGCTGGAGATACTCCAGGTCAGCGCGGGCCCGGTCTAGGCGTTTCCTGGTCCGGATGATCCCGGCGTAATTCCAGAGCGTGGTTCGGATGGTTAGCCAATCCTGGTTGATCAAGGCGGGGTCGATCCCCTCCTCCTTATCGGGATAATACCAGGGGTTGATCTCAGATTGTTCATAGGGAGTCTTCGGATCCTGGTGGGCGACGATATCTCTGGCCGCTCTTGTCCCCCAGACCAGGCCTTCGAGCAGCGAGGTCGAAGCCAGACGGTTGGCCCCGTGGACGCCCGTGCAGGAGACCTCGCCGACCGCCCAGAGTCCGGGGAGGGTTGTTTTTCCCCACTCATCCACCAGGACTCCGCCGCAGCAGTAGTGGGCGGCGGGGACGACAGGGATGGGCTCCTTCGTGATATCGATGCCGTACCTGAGGCAGGTCTGATAGATATTGGGGAACCTTTTTTTGATATCGACCCTAGCGTAGGAAGCAAGGTCGAGATAAACATAGTTGGAGTTGGAATTCGTCATTTCCTCATAGATGGCCCGGGTCACTTCGTCTCGAGGCGCGAGGTCAGCTTCCTCGCTGTATTTCTCCATAAAGGTCTTTCCGTCCTTGGTCTTCAGGCGCGCCCCCTCTCCTCGGACGGTCTCCGAGATGAGGAAGCTGTCGGCGTCACGGTGAAACAAGGAAGTGGGGTGGAACTGGATGTACTCCATGTTGACGATCCTGGCTCCGGCCCGGAGGGCCATGGCATAGCCGGCGCCGATCGCATCCCGGGGGTTGGAGGTATAGAGAAAAACAGCTCCGCAGCCGCCCGTCGCCAGGACGGTCTGAGGGGCAAAGATCGTCTTGACCTTTCTTGATCTGTTGTCGAGAACATAGGCGCCAATGCACCGAGGCGGCTTATAATAGGCGATCGGGTTCATGGAATGATGAGGAATAGTCAGAAGGTCGACAGCCGTGTGGTCGGCTAAAAGGTTAACATTTGGATATTTTTTGAGGGCCTCGATGCACTTTTCCTCGATTGTCCTGCCCGTCGTATCCTTGACATGGAGGATGCGGCGGCGCGAATGTCCTCCTTCCTGGGCGTAATCCAGAGAGTCCGGCGAGCTCCGGGTAAAGGGTATGTCCAGCTCTTTGATCAGGATTTCATCGACAGCGGCCTTCCCCTCGTTTGCCAGGACCTCGACCGCCTCGGGGTTGTTGATACCGTCGCCGGTTTTGAACAGGTCTTCTTTGAGGAGTTCCGGATGATCGTCGGGGCCGAGCGAAACGATCCCGCCCTGGGCATAATAGGTGTTGGATTCCTGAAGCCTGTCCGACTTGGAAATAACGGTCACCTCGAGGCCACGCTTGGCCGCTTCCAGGGCGGCACTGGCTCCGCCGATGCCGCACCCGATCACGAGCACGCCTGTTTTCAAGAATTCTTCGTCTTTCATTTTTAGTCCAGGAACTCCAGGCTGATGTCCACCGATTTATAAGAATGGGTGAGCGCGCCGACGGAAATATAATCGACTCCCAGGGAGGCAATGGCCCGGACTTTTGGCAATCGGATTCTGCCGGAGACTTCGATCGGGACGCGACCCGCCGCCCAGTCCACGACATTTTTCATTTTCTTAAGAGGCATGTTGTCGAGCATAAGCCTGTCCGCGCCTGCCGCAAGAGCCTCCTTCGCTCCGGCCAGGTTTGTCACCTCGACCTCGACTTTGGTCCCCTCTTTGATTTTTGTCCGTGCTCTCTTCACCGCTTCCGCGATGCCGCCGGCCAACTCGAGATGATTGTCCTTGATCAGGACCATTTCCGAAAGGTTGAGGCGGTGGTTTTCACCACCCCCCATCCGGACGGCATATTTCTCAATCGCTCTCAGCCCAGGTGTCGTCTTGCGCGTGTCGAGGATTTTCGCCTTGGTTCCCCTGGCTGCTTGCACATATTCCCGGGTGGTCGTCGCGATGCCCGACATCCGCTGGAGAAAATTGAGGGCGGTCCGCTCGCCCTGGAGAAGAGCGACCGAGTTCCCCTCGACCTCGGCGAGAATATCGCCTTTGCAGAAGGGCTGGCCGTCTTCGAAAAGCGGCAGGAAGCCGACGGCAGGGTTGACCTTCTCAAAGACCCGGCGAGCAACGCCTAGACCGGCCAGAACTCCTTCCTGCTTGGCCAGAATAACCGCTTCCGAGACCGAATCCGGAGGAATGATGTTCTCGGAAGTGATGTCGCCCCGCGGCATATCCTCCCTGAGGGCCGCTTCGATGATCGGGTCCAACTCTTCTAAGTTCATGAAAAAATTATAGATGTTTATCGCCGGGAGGTCAAACAAAAAGCAATGGACTGAAGGCGTGCCAAACCAATATTTATTTTTTAATGGGAAGGATGATCTTCGAGGGGAAACGGCGGTTCCGCTCGACAAGGATGGTCGGAACTTTTTCTGAATGCAGCGGGTATCGAGCAAAGTTATCCTTATCGGCGCCCGCGACGGCGATCCGGATCCTGTCTCCTTTTTTGATCTTTACCGACGTAGGCCAGAGACCGAAGGTCAGTTCGGCCGCCTCCCCCGGGATGAGCGGTCCCGCATCGTTACGCTCGAACGTCCGGTATGGACCAAACATTTTGTACGGGGGCTTAACTTTCGAGACCTTCCTGCAGAGAGCCCGGAGCTCTCCTTCCGTGATGTATGTCACGCGGCCGTTCGGAGCCACGTCCTCAAGATAAACAAAGAAGGCGCCATCCTCTGCTGTAGAACTCGCATAAATCGTCACAATTGGATTTCCGGTGATTTCCACATCGGATTCCATAGGGGCGCTCGTATAGGTGAGAAGTTTCCTGTCCTCTTCTGCCCTGTCAGGGTAGATGACATCGCCACCGCCGATGTTGGTGTGCCAGCGGTTGGCAGTCCCCGTGGTCGCGTCATAATTTATGACGTAGGAATCGCGACCTTCGTCCAGCCGGGAGGGAGCGTTGGAGAGCGTGTTTTCCGGTCCAAAGTAAAGGCTGGTATCGCTGCCTCCGCCTGGAGGCCAGACTTTGGTTTCACTCCACGTCGCTGCGCCCAGAGTATAGTACTTAATGCTGGATTCCATCTTGGGAGACGGACTCTCCTTTAGATAAAGGGCAAAGAACTGAATCATCTCGTTCATCTGGTCGGCCGGGCTCGGCTGGGCAGGGGTGTCTGACGGCAAAAACGGGTCGGTGTCAAATCTGCCGCCGTGACTCCAGGGACCGATGATGATCTTCTGAGGATTGCGAATTGTCAGGAACCGACTGAGTGTCCCGCTGACCGTGGCCGCATCCAGCCATCCTGCTCGGATGAACATGGCCGTTCCCGCGGCCTCAATCTCCCCGAGATGGCCGGAGGGATTGGCGATCTCGGAAAGATTTTTAATGCGGTCGGGGCCAAACGGATCGTCCTTAAACTGAACCTGTTCCGCCGCCTCAGCGACTTTGACATTCGCTTTGTGCTGCTCGACGGCAGAGGCAAGGAGTGCGCCACTCCTATCCCCGTCAACCGGCTTTACCCCGCGGACCTTCTGCCTCAATTCTTCGCACTGGCCTCCGGAGACGCCGGCCAGGCCGCAGATGTCATCCCTGTCCATGGCTCCGACCATGTTACCCCACAGGCTCGTATAGAAATTGAGAAAGAGGCCGCCTGGATAGGCCAGGTAATCGATGTAGTTAAAATCGTTGAAAAGAGGGGCGACGGCTTTGACAAACAGACCTTGGTTGACCACAAGCATTTCCGCCGTATTCCCCTCATAGGAAACGCCAAAGGCTCCGACCTTTCGATTGGACCACGGCTGGGCGACAATCCAGTCCGCGATTTGGCCGTAATCCTTGACCTCGTCAGAAGTCATTTCATAAGCACGGCTGCCGAAGGATGCGCCTGTGCCGCGGGCATCGACTAAGACCAGAGCGTAACCGGCGCCGTTGAACAATTGGGCTGTTTTATAATTGGAGTCGTTTTCCGGTGAAGCGCCCACAATATCCTGAGCCCTCCAGTAGCGAGTCGAACGCATGAGGGCAGGGATTCTATGGCCGCCGGAAAGGCCCGCAGGGAGCCAGACATCGATCGCTATCTTGATCCCGTCACGCATCGGAATATAAAGGGACTGGAGGCGGGGGAAATCTGCGGGTGAGCCGCACGTCAGGTGAGGATGAAGGCAGAAGACAAAATAGAGGATGAGAAATGGGATCGCCGGCCAAAACGGCTGTCTTTTTTTCTCGCTGTGCATTGTGCCTCCTGAAAATGGAACTCGGTGCTTTGTCCTCTTCTGCATCTGGCCGAGGGGCCTGTCCCGAGCCAAGAGCCCAGAGACGCTCGTTAATAAGCAAAGATAGAGCAATATCCGGGAATAATCAAGCGCCGGTCCCTTTTTATTGACAAAAGGAATCAATGGCAAATACCATATAGGGATGGCCGGAAAGAAAACTCTCTATATCTCCATATCCGCCGCTCTCTCTATTGTCCTCCTCTGGCTTCTCTTTTCCCAGATCAAAACTCCGGAGCTCCTCCAAACCCTGGGCCACATCTATGTGCCGGCTCTGCTGGCCTATATGGGAATCTCGCTGGCAGCCGCGGTCATTCGGGCCCTCCGCTACAAATGGCTGCTCCGGCCTTATAAAATCGGCTGGGCAAATATGATGCTTGTCACCTTCATCCGGAACAGCTTTGTCGACCTCCTCCCTACCCGCCTCGGCGCCCTCTCCTATGTCTATGTCCTCAACCGGAGATTGGATTTTTCTTTTGAATCGGCGACATCCTCTTTTGTCCTCTCCGGCATTTTTGATTTTCTCACGCTAAGCCCATTCTTGGTCCTGGCTCTCCTGACGGTTGGCTTCGGATCGATCTCTGTTTCTCTCCCTGCTCTTCTGGCCGTTGCTTTTGTCTTTTTTCTCATCTCTTTTATGATCCTCTGGAAAATTGTCCCGTTTTCCGGTTTGCTTCTCGGCATCTGTCGAGCCGCGCTCAGGATATTCCATTTCGAAAACAAGAAATGGGCGATGATTTCAGTCGAAAAATTCCAGGCAACAATCGAAAGCCTGCGGGAGGCCAGAGAGAAAAAGATTGACCTGCCGCTTTTTTTTCTGTCCCTTCTTATCCGCCTCGGAAAATATGTCTCAATCTATTTCCTTCTTTTTGCCCTTCTCCGGAGCCACGGCTTTTCTCTGTCCACCTTCAGCTTCTGGAAGCTTATCCTCGGAATCACGGGCGCCGAGCTGACGTCCATTCTTCCGGTCAAGGGGCTGGCCGGCTTTGGAACTTGGGAATCTGCCTGGACCCTGACCTTCGGCCTGATGAATTTCGATCAAAGTCTGACCATCATCTCGGGGATCGGAGTCCATCTTATTACCAATCTCTTTGAATACTCGCTCGGCATCGGCAGCCTTGCGGTCCTGGCGCTGCCCCTCTTGAAACATAAGAACTAACCAGCTTGCGAAGCTGGCCTTTTTCTGCCAAAATAATATCTAAATGAAACAATACGCGGCACTCCCTTTTGAAGACCACTTTCGCATTCCTCTGGAGGACCTCAAAAAAATCTTGGCGAGCGCCCTCTCGCTGGGCGGGGATTTTGCCGAGATCTTCTTGGAATATGGCATCTACAATTTCATCAATATGGAAGAGGACATCGTCAAAGAGACCGCGGAGAGCGTTAATCTTGGACTCGGCGTCAGGGTGATCTCCGGAGAAAAAACCGGCTATGGCTACAGCAATGATCTGAGCTTCGAAAAAATCAAAAAGGCAGCGCTCACGGCCGCTGCTATAGCCTCGGGCGGCGCATCCAGTTCGCTTCCTCGCTTCCGCGGGCTCAGGTATCGTCACAACTTCTATCGGGTCGAGAAACCCGCCCATCGGATTCCCATGGGAAAAAAGCTTCCTCTGGTCAGAGAAGCCTATTTTGCCGCCCGGAATTACGATGAAAAAATAAAAAAGGTCAAAGCCGCCTTCCAGGACAGCCTCCAATACGTGATGATCGTTAACTCTGAGGGCCTCGTGGCCCGGGACGTACGCCCGCTCGTCAAGCTCACCTGTGTCGCCATCGCCGAAAAAAACGGGAAACGAGAATACGGATATTTCGGGGGGGGCGGTCGGGTGGGAGTCGAATATTTCAGCCGGACGCAGACTCCGCGTCGAATAGGCGAAGAAGCCGCCCGGGAAGCGCTCCTCCTGCTCGAAGCCCGGGAAGCCCCGGCAGGCGAAATGCCGGTGGTCCTTTCTCCCGGTCACAGCGGTGTCCTGATCCATGAGGCGGTCGGCCACCTCCTCGAAGCGGACTTCAACCGAAAAAAGACCTCCGTGTTCTGGGACAAGATGGGGAAAAAGGTCGGAGGCCACCAAGTCACGATTTTTGATGACCCGACAATCCCCGCCTCCCGCGGGTCCTATAATATCGACGACGAGGGCACCGTCCCTCAGAAAACTCTGCTCATAGAGAAAGGTATCGTCAGGGGTTGGCTCCAGGACCGCTTGTCGGCCGGGATCATGAACTTGCCCCTCACCGGCCACGGCCGGAGACAGGACTTCACCTGCATCCCTATTCCCCGCATGGCTAACACCTATATCGATCGCGGCGAGTATGACCCCGAGGAAATCATGAAGTCTGTGAGAAAAGGATTCTATGTCGACAGGCTCCAGGGCGGCCAGGTGGAGGATTCAGGAAAGTTCACTTTTTCCGTGAGCTCAGGATATCTTATCGAGGGCGGCAAGCTGACGGCGCCGGTGAAACAAGCCACACTCATCGGCTCGAACATCGATATCCTGAAAAAGATCCAGATGGTCGGAACCGACTTGGCCTTCGGTCTTCAGACAGGGACCTGTGGCAAAGAAGGGCAGGAGGCCCCGGTCAATGACGGCTGCCCGACACTCAAAATCTCGGCGATGACGGTCGGAGGGACCGGGTGAAGTTCGGAGAGTCGAAAAAATCCTCAGAGCTGGCGGATCTGGCCGAAGGTCTGGTCGCCTTCGGAAGAGCCAGCGGGGCAGACGAAATCGAAATTCACGTCTCCGACGGTTACGAATTTAGTGTCGATGTCCGGAAGGGAGAGATCGAGAATCTCGTCGAGGCCCGCTCAAGGGTGTTGGGTCTCCGAGTCATCAGGGATAAGCGGACGGCTTTTGCCAGCTCCTCGGACCTGTCGCTCACGACTCTTCGGCGGCTGGTCAAGAGGGCGATCAAGCGGGCGGAACTGGCCAACCCGGATGAGTTCGCCGGGCTGGCACCGCTCTCGCCCCTGAAGATAGACGTGGCCTCGCTTAATCTTTTCGACCCGGAGGTCACGACCCTCGATTCAAAGACAAAAATTGGCCTGGCCCTTGAGACAGAGCGAATTGCCCTCGAAGACAAAAGGATTACCAACTCCCATGGCGCGAGTTTCGGCACCAATGAGGCAAAGTCAGTCCTCGCCAACTCCAATGGGTTCTTGGGCGAATATAACCAATCCTATTGCGGACTCAGCGTTGGTCTCCAGGCCGGCAATACGGACAACCTGGTCGAAGACTATTGGTTTTCGTCCAAACGGCATTTCCGGGAGCTCGACCCGCCGGAAAAGGTGGCCCGGACTGCGGTCGCCCGGACTGTGCGTCAGATCAAACCGAGGAAGATCAAGACCCAAAAAGCGCCGATCATCTTCGAGCCGACGATGACTTCCTGGCTCCTGGGATTTCTATTTGCCTGCGCTTCCGGCACCTCCATTTACCAGAAGGCCTCTTTCTTGGTAGGCAAACTCGGCCGGCGAATCGGCAACCAGAAAGTTACAGTCTTCGACGACGGACTCCTGCCGGGGCTGCTCGGGACAAGGCCCTTCGACTCCGACGGAGTCGCCTGCCGGAAGACGCCCGTCGTTGAAAAAGGGATCTTGAGGAACTACCTCTGCAACACCTATGCGGCGCGGAAACTCAAACTCCGGTCCACGGGAAACGCCGATGGAAGCGGAGTCAGCCCGACCAATTTTTATCTCCATGCAGGAGACATCCCCGCGGCGAAAATTATCTCTTCGACCGAAAAAGGCCTTCTCTTGGTCAGGACCCTCGGCCACGGCTTAAACCCGGTCACGGGCGACATATCGCGGGGAGCTTTCGGGCTCTGGATCGAAAAGGGCGAGATCGCTTACCCTGTCACCGAAATCACCATCTCCGGAAACCTGGGTGAGATCCTTGAGAACGTCGAATCAATCGGCGACGACCTGGAGTTCCTCGGCCCGGTCGCCGGCCCGACGATCAAAATAAAAGAAATGACGATCGCGGGAAACTAAGAACGTCTTTCTCGTCGTCTCGTCATCTTGTTCTCTTGTGGGAGAGTAAAGAAAATCAAAAATGCGTTGAGGATGGCCGATCAGGAGCTCAAGCCCGTCCCCTCTAAAGGCTGGGCCGAGATGATCCACATTTATTTGTCGTTCCGAAATACATTACCGTCTTTCATGACGAACACGACATTCTGAAGCGCCGCGATATCCTGCAATGGATCACCATTCACCGCAACAATATCGGCCAACATTCCCGGGGCCAAGTGACCGATTTCAGCCGATTGGCCGAGCAATTCAGCAGCCACAGAAGTCCCTGCCTTTAGCGCATCCATCGGACTAAAACCTGCTTTTTTGACCAAAAACTCGAATTCTCTGGCTTGGTTGACAGCCCAGGGAAAGGAACCGGCATCTGTGCCGAGGACGATCTTAAGTCCTTTTTTGTAGGCTTTATTGAGCGCCTGATATTCTATTTCAAGGACTTGTTTGATAAGGGGGGACGGCCTATGTTCAAAAAAGTATTCAAATACTGACAATGTCGGGCACCAATAGACTCCCTGGATCTTTGCTTGATCAGTTAATACGTCATCAAACCCGCATCCGTGTTCGATACTATTTACGCCGGCTTCTAGAGCGGCTTTAATTCCATCGCGGCTAACTGCATGAGCAGCAACATGACGTCCCAGTCTATGGGCTTCATTCACTATGACCGCCAATTCTTCCTGGGTAAAATTTGTTTGGCCGGATATGCCACCGTCCTTATCAATAAAGTAAGGCCAATCTACATAGACTTTTATCCAATCAGCACCATGAGAGACCTGCTCTCGGACCGCCTTAAGGCACTCTTCTGACCCAGAGACCATCTGAAGACCTTTAGGAAGGTCCAGCTCCCAGGAATAATCATCCGGCAGATAGCGTCCCGCTATGCTCAACCCACGCGTTGATACCCATAATCGTGGACCTGGAATGAGGCCCATATTGATGGCTTTCTTGACATCAACATCGGCATACATCGTCCCTTCAGACTCCACATCACGTAAAGCAGTAAACCCATTCCATAGTGCTTTGCGTACGTTTGCCGCGGCCCGAATAGCTCGGAATGCTGTCGAATTCTTGTAAAGCTCCGCTCCATAGTCATCCATGCCATCTAACATGATGTGAGTGTGGACATCAATGAAGCCGGGAAGCACAGTTTTGTTGCTGAGATCTAAGAGTACGGCATCTTTAGGGATATCTGCATGCTCCCCAAGAGCGGTTATTTTATTACCCTGAACAAGGACGATAACATCACGACGGATCTCTGCACTCTGGCCGTCAATCAGACGACCTGCTTTTATGACATAGGTCTGAGTTGAAAATGCAGAAATCGGAAACAAAAATAGAGCCACCAAGATGAATAGATTCTTACTTATTTTGTGCATAACCTCACCTCTTATCCCTTCGGCCCCGCCGGCCTCTGCCTGGCATCCTTGGCTCAGGGCCGCCGAAGTGGTTGTCATCTCTACGCTCACTGAAATAGATCCCGCACGAGCCGCAAGCGCAAGGATAGTCAGGTTGTCCTTGACTTCTTAAGCAGGAAATACCCAAAGCCCAAGGCTAACAAAAAGTAGATGGCCACCGTGAGCCAGCCGAATGCCTTAACTATACCAAGAAGTTGAGCTTGAAGAGCTATGACAAATCCTACAGTGTCTCCAATAAAAACGCCAAGGACGATGGCCTTCAAGGCTGGAGATCCCGCATCTTTCCTGGCATACCAGAGCAGGAGACTGATCACGATAAAGGCTGCCCCAAAAAGCCGAGTCATATAAGCTCCAGCCGGGTCGAGTGTGACGCCATAAAATGAGAGCGCTCTTACCGGGATCACCACGAAGCCGATTCCAAAGATGATCGTGATGATTGACTTGATGACCATGAGATTGCGGAGTTTCATGGATTTTCCTCCTCTTAGCGAAATGGAATTCGCTATTTTGTTCTTTGAGACAGATTATTGCTGTTTAAATTCTTTTGCCTTCCCCACTGCGGCTTGTAGCATATAAAACTCTTTGATGTCAATAGAATACGGAGCTGACCGTCTAACACTTTTAAACAGACATTCATAGGGGGAGGCCCCGATCTATTGACAAGGAAGAGGTTCTTGCCGTATTGTAGTATATATACAACAATAAG
>Ga0315282_10009515_pt1 | contig 15443 bp, 19 predicted proteins | sample YL17G07_20_MG_FD_203693 | JGI IMG/M metagenome (GOLD analysis project Ga0315282, IMG submission 203693) | Sediment microbial communities from Yellowstone Lake, YNP, Wyoming, USA - YL17G07_20 | ecosystem: Environmental > Aquatic > Freshwater > Lake > Sediment | place: USA: Wyoming | collected... | reverse complement strand
CGCCGTAAAAGTGTATGACAAGGCGCACTCACAGGTGCCAGCGAGTTGGCGGGGAGCTATCGTGGGAGACGAGAAGGTTCGCTCCGCAACCAAAGGAACAGAGAACTACTTTGCCATCCCTCAAGGCACAATAGGCCCTGACGACCGCGTAATCATCTTCGATGATGTGGGCTTCACAGGAAAGACACGGAAGGCGGTCGTTCAGCTGGTTGAGAAGACAGGAGCTAGGATCTCATCAATTGTGAATGTCATAGAGAAGTTCTACGGCGAACCTAGAGACACTGTTGCTAATGCACGGGCGATCCTGGGAATAGGCGGATTTCAGCCAAAAGGCCAGAGGGAGTGCAGCGTCACAATTACTGAACTCTTCATGGAGCCGCTCAAATCACCCAAGACAGTTGATGGGATCAGATACGAGCCGGGAAGATCTCTGTCCAGCGTCAGCGCATTGCAGTAGCAATAGCCTTCGAAAGGGACAACATGCGAAACGTGTCTAGGTGATCTACGGCCTTGACCACACGGTCGCCATCAATCGTGGTCGACTTGGCCACAAGAAGGAGAACGACTCGAGTATTCGCTAAGACTCCTATCAAGTTTGAGGATGTTCTGTACTGCATCAAAGCTGCCGCTCAAGCGCCGTCAGGAGCAAACAGGCAGCCATGGAGATTCGTGCTCGTCGACGAGCCCAAGACGAAAGAGAGCATCCGTGCAGCATGCGAAGAGCAAGAGAGACGTCATCACGCAAGCGTCGATGCGAACCTGAAACAGTGGTTCGGGTTGAAGATATCACTTGGGAGAAGCCGTTCCTCACAGATGCGCCGATACTCCTGGCGGTGTTCTCTAACCAAGAGATGCCCTATGCTGCTGAGAGCACCTGGCTGGCAATAGGCTACATCATACTTGCTCTCGAAGAGAGATCGCTCTCCACGCTTACGTACACTCCGTCGTACCCGGAAAACGTGCGATCCGTGTTCAATGCGCCGGAGGAACACAAGCTTGAGACCATATTGCCGATAGGCTACTCATTAGACTCGAAACCCAAGGAGCCAAGGCGGCCGTTCCAGTCATCCGTCTACAGGAATCTCTGGAATGTGGAGATGTGACTCATGGATGAACCTCTGCTGGTCAAGTTTCTGAAGAGAAGCTTCCCTCACAGGTTTGTGATCGCCAAACTCAGTAGGTGGCCAATTCTCGGCAGAGTGATCGACCACGCGTTGTTTGAAAACGACGACATGATCTACCTTCCGAAAGATCAGGTCATCCAGATGAACAAATCAATCGAGAATCCCGGCGAAATGGTTTTGCCTTCACAGATCGTCGAGCGTTTCATTGAGAAAGCGAACTATCGCTGGATAATGGATTGGTGCATCTGCCGCTCCGCTACGAAGTGCAAGGACTATCCAATCAACCTGGGATGCCTCTTCCTCGGAGAAGCGACACTGAACATCGACCCGAGGATCGGACACCGCGCAACCAAGCAAGAAGCGCTTGAGCATGTGAGAAAGTGCCGCGAAGCCGGTCTGGTTCACCTGATCGGACGGAATAAGCTGGACGCAGTGTGGCTCAGGGTCGAGCCGGGAAACAAACTCCTGACGATATGCAACTGTTGTCCATGCTGTTGTCTCTGGCGAGTGTTGCCACATCTTGCCCCCGACATTAGCTCCAAGATCACAAGAATGCCCGGCGTCAAGGTGACAGTTACCGATCGATGCGTGGGATGCGGAACATGCACTCAGGGCATATGTTTCGTCGATGCTATCCGAATAGTGAACAATCGTGCAGTCAAAAGTGACGAGTGCAGAGGTTGCGGTCGTTGTGTTGAAGTCTGTCCTCAAAAAGCCATTGAGATCTCAATCGACGATGATCAATTCATGCAGGAGGCAGTCAGCCGGATCTCATCATCAGTGGACGTCTCGTGAGAACCCAGCTCGCGCATCAATTCAAGCTGTCTCAAGTAACCGTAATGGCTCCCTGAGGGCATTCCTCCACGCATTTCATACAGTGATTACAGAGATCCAACCACACCGCCGTTACTCGCCACGTCTGCGGATCAATCGGATCCTGCGGAACGCCCAAGGTCTCATGACGTAGGAAAATGGCCGGCTCGCATGCCAGGAGACACTTGCCGCAGTCGCGTGGGTCAACTCCAACACCGTCTCCACACTTGGAATAGTCGATTGTGATCTTGGTCTTACCCAAGGCGAACCACTCTCATCTAGTATTGACCTTTCAGCCCGGGGACTTCCTCTCTCGGGGCTAGCTGTAGAGCGTCAAAGTTGCACGCGTGACGGCAGAGGCCGCATCCAAAGCACTTCGTGGAGTCCACGAGCACTCGCTTCAGTGATGGGCTAAACCTTAGTGCACCGAACTGGCACATGGAAACGCATAGCTTGCATCCTTGGCATCTGTCCAGATCCAAGCGAATTGCATACTCCGCCTTGTAGACTGATTTGAGTCCGAAATCTGTTCTGAGTCTGAGACCACCGCACTGCGGCGTCTCGCAAGAGCATATTGCATTCACGTAGGGAACGGGCTGGAACCAGACCGTGGCCACTTTTCCAGCATGGTTGTGCTGCTCAAGCCTAGCTATGGCTTCCTCACGGTCAAGTCGGAGCTTCGTATTCTTGGGTATGAACCTCGGCAATTTCTCTATGACGCCGGACAGGACGCCGAAATTGAAGCAACAGACTTCCTTGATTCCTCGTTGCATCGCCCGGCACATGCAGTAGTTTTCAATGATCGGTTCTGCAGCGAGTTCGGAAAAAATGAGCTTCGCATCTTCAAGCGGGAGGACCTGTCCGAAGTGGCCGTCGGCCCTGAAAGGGTTTCTGTTCGGGCTCTCGGAGTGGATCATCTTCTCTGCGTTCCAGCGAATCACTCTGCCCACAATAGGCATCTTCAGTTTGTATCCAAGGCCGATTGACGAGGTGCCCATGATCTTTCTGATGAATACTGTCTCGAACATTCTCCATTGATCAGTCAGATACTGCTCCAGGTTCAACTCTCTGGCGACTTCGTTGGAGTAGTTCTTGGCGTTGAGGTACCATTTGCCTCCTGCTCCGTGCTTCATGCACCAATCGCACAATGGTCAAGCACCTTCCAAATATTCTCGGGCGTTTCGAATAAAAGACCTGACTGCAAAACGTAATGATGGACCCTAGTGTTCTTTCAGTCCGTATTTTTGGTAGTGGAGAATCTCATCAGGTTCCTTTCTGTGCTTGGGTCCGGCTCGCATGTCTGGGTAGCCAAGCGTTAGTAGAGACACAACTCGTAGGTTCCTAGGGACTCCTAGTAGTGCCTTCACGACCTCCTCATTGTAGGCACCGATCCAGCAGGAGCCTATGCCCAAATCCCAAGCTGTTAGCGCCATGTTCTCGATAGCTATCGCCAAGTCGATCAGGAATCCTTCGAAAGGCCCCACAGACGCGCTTTCTTCCGGGTTTGCCAAGCAGACCAGAACGGCAGCTGCCTTTCCAACGAACGATTGATTCCCTGCGGCATGAACCAGCTTTCCCCTTGTGACTGGATCTGTGACGACGATGAATTCCCACGGCTGGCGATTATCCGCGGATTGCGCCATCCTCGCCGCCTCTAGAATATCCAGCAATACTTGTTTGGGTATGGGTTTGTCCTTGTAGCTTCTTATCGAACCTCTCGCTTTGACTACATCCAAGACTGGCAAGACATACACCAGAGCTTCGTCGAGAATCGACGTGACTTAAAACTTGAACGGGAAAACGCGATGAACACGCTCTTGCAGAAGTTGTCTGGCGGCGACCTGCGCTCTGATGGCAGAGCTGAAGGATGAGAGTGTCAGTGTAAGAAGCTGGGCGATTTCGAGCCTGTGCATCATGGGCAGAAGAGACAAGCGTAGACGGAGAAGGATTATCGGTGCAATGGGGGCTCTCCGGCACGACAAGAGCGTCGCAATCAGAGCGAGAGCCGCAGAAGCGCTGAAAGTGCTCCGAAATGAGAAGATCCCTTTGCCTGCGGGCTGGTCCAAGGCATGATGTCAAAGAGGTTGTTAGTCGGAATCTACCGAGGTGCCTCTCCGTTGGCGAGAGTTCGAGAAGTCCACTAAGGAAAGAAAGGCAGGCCTTTTGACTCGGAGACCCACCAAGAGGCGAAGAAAGAGACGAGAGACCTAGTTGGTTCGTGGCCCGATTGAAGTCCAGATCGAAAAAGACGAAACCGGCACGAAAGCGCGCAATCAGAATAGGCGAAATAGTCGGGATCTTGGCGCTGATGTGCTCTAGAATCCTGTACTCGTCTTCCGAGAGTAGTTCGGTTCTGACCGTGCCGCAGTCGAATGCTGCGTAGGTGTTGTAGTACTGCGGTTCAGACCTAAGTATCACTCTGGGATTCAGCGAGTACCTCTTGGTCAATCTCTGGTTCTCCAACAACTGGTCGGACGTCGCGCTCTGACTCTGTACGATTCAGGATCATTCCAATAACATGGGTAAAAAGATTCCAAGCTTCAATTCCTACACGCGGTGTTCCTCTTCCATCTCGTTGGTGCGTGAGCCCAAATGGTGCAGGGGGTTTGCTGTCCCGATTCTTGGAGCATCTGAAATCGTTACGAGTGCAGAGCTTCAAGGTGGCCTTTGCCCATGGGGTCGGTCTGCAGCCGTCGTGCGCCTGTAGGAGACTTATCGTGCAGGTCGGCATCATCAAGGCCATCGGTGTAACTTCGAGGAAGAAGGTTGAGAATCATGTCTGAAATGATCGCCTATTGTGGGTTGGACTGCAGCAAGTGCGACGCGTTTATTGCAACTCGGGAGGAAGACTCTGAACGCAAGAAGGAGATGGCCGACCGGTGGACCAAATCGCTCAATGTCGAGTTCAGGCCGGAAGATATCGACTGTACGGGGTGTATGTCTGGGAAAATCTCGGGATGGTGTACGAAGGTCTGCAAGATACGACCCTGCACTGAAACCAAGAAAGTGAAAACTTGTGCCCACTGCAAAGACTATCCGTGTGAGAAACTGCAGGAATTCCTATCGAATGAGCCCGGGGCCGCAAAGACGCTAGGGGAAATACATAGAACGCTTGCAGCCTAGAGGGGTCGGGTAACAGTTTAACATCAATTCATGCATTACCACATCGTGTTTCATGGGAACAAAGAAGCGACCTCCAATGGAAGATGACAGCCTTCTCCAAGAACTTCATTCCAGGTTGGTGGAGGAAGGATACCAGAGTCGGACTGCGTCGGTTCTGCATGTCCCTGACCTGCGAGAACGGATTGAAAAAATGCACACACGAGGGCTCCTAAATGACGAGTTCTATCAGGAACGCCTCACACACTTTTCGTTCAAACCTCCTGATGTTCTGCCGAATGCCAAATCGCTCATCGTCGTCGCCGCACCACAACCCCAAATCAGGGCTCTATTCATATGGCACGGGAAGTCTAGACAGGTGATAATCCCACCCACCTACCTCTACGGTACGGACAAAACAGTCGAGGCCATTCTGTCTGATGTTCTTGGTTCTAAAGACTATCATCTCGCAAGGGCCCTTCTGCCCATGAAGTCATTGGCGATTCGTAGCGGATTGGGGGAATACGGAAGAAACAACATCTGCTACGTTCCAAGCATGGGAAGCTTTCATAGGCTTGTGGCCTTCTACAGCGACATCACCTGTTCAAATGAGAGTTGGCGGGAGCCACAGGCAATGAGGAGTTGCGAGAACTGTCAAGCCTGCTCGCGCGCTTGCCCGACTGGGGCGATAGCTTCTGATCGTTTTCTCATCCGAGCCGAACGGTGCATTGCTTTTCACAACGAGCGAATCGGCGAATTCCCTGCCTGGATCGAGCCTCGGTGGCATAACTGCTTGGAGGGATGCATGTACTGTCAGAGGGCGTGTCCGGAGAACGCTGACTTTCGTGACTGGGTTGAGGGAGACCACACGTTCACCGAGGAAGAAACAAATCTCATCCTGAAGTCAACGCCGGCAGACCGCCTTCCACATGAAACCGCGAAGAAACTGGAGCAGCTCTGCATGCTTGAAGACACGCACCTATTGGGGCGCAATCTCAAGGCGCTCTTGGGCAGACAAGAATGACTTCCCATGCCGTAGCAGGTCCCACATGCTTCGTGACTCTCAGGGCTCATCCCCTTCACAAATGAGGAATCACGAGGAGGTGAGACGGCGAATCATGCTCGTCGGACGCTGGCAGATATGACCAGTCGTGCGACGGCACCGCACTTATAGTTGGACGCGTGCATGATACCGACGGTTGAATCTAGGATGTTTGAGGTATCCTTTCGCGTCCAACACGCGTGCCCATATGTCCGGTTCTCGCTGAAGCATCCGGAGGTGAGGATCGTAGAGTGGTGCAATCACAGAATGGATGTACTGGAGATCGAATGTCCAGACATCGAGACCTTCACGAGGATCGAAGACGACCTGGAGAATCTGCTTTCTTGGGGAGGTAGCAGAGTTCTGAAGAAGAGCTTTTTCGATAGGAACCTCCAAGTGATCATCAAGACGTGTCGTGAGGGAAGGATCTCACCCAGCGTCTCTACAGTGCTCGAGGAGAACGCCTGTCTGGAGATACCGCCGATAGTTTACCACGGGGGTTGGGAGGAACGCAGGGCCGTAGGTTTCAGGGAAAGCGACTACAAGAAGACATTTCGTGTCCTGAATGACCTCGGACAAGTGGAGATACTGCGGAAGAAGGTTCTTGCTGAGAGGAGCATCCGAGATAGCTTTGTGATCTCCCTCAGCAGCGTGTTCTCCGAACTAACGCAGAAACAGGTCAACGCGCTCTTGTCTGCGCTGGACTATGGCTACTATCAGGTACCGAAAAGACTGACCGCCGAAGAGATAGCCCGAAAACAGAGAGTCCCCAGAACAACCTACGAGGAACACGTGAGAAAGGCTGAGAGCAAGATCCTTCGCGCAATGGCACCATACATGAGAATATACGCCTCCAGTGGCTCAGGACCACTTAGAGGCGCACCCGAGATCACAACAATATGATGGTTCGAACCAGCGGATCCTGAACTCGGCAAGCGTGTTGCCGTTGAGCTGAGATCAGAGAAAACCATGCTGACCTAACCTGACCCACGGCGCCGCCTATCATGGACCCCCCGGCGCCAGCAGACTTCATCTAGACCCTATGGCCAAGTGAACGTTGATGTAACGCACCATCCGCTTGAGAACCGCTTGAGGGGAGTCCAGTGATGAGCAAGATGAAAGAGATCTGTCTGCGATATGGGTGCATCAAATGCTGCTTGGATACCGAAATGCCACTGAGCGTCTTGGACATTGCCCGGATAAAGGGTCTCGGTTTCTCTGAGAATTCCTTCATAGTCGAGCGCAATGGGAACTGGCAACTTAAGAATCTGTCAGGAAGGTGTGTCTTTCACAACGGTCAACGATGCACCATTTACGTTCATCGCCCTGAAGGCTGTCAGCTGTATCCAGTCATATTCAATGAATACATGGGAGAGGCGGTTCTCGATTCATACTGCCCACATCACGAAGAGTTCCAATTGACACCCAGCATTTCACGGAAGGTCATCAAACTCGTTCGAAAGCTGGATATGGAGAAGATGAATGGATCCCGCGATCTGGAGAACGGCCAAGATCTAGGGATTCGGAAATCCTAGCCGAGAGCCTATTGAATGTCCCCGGGACTTTCTATCTTATGGCAAGGATCAGCGCGATCGTTCGCCGGCGCAATAGGAGACCGGGCGGAACTCGCACATACGAAACCAGTGACGAGGTCGCTCACTCGTGGCAGCTGCTCACCCGAGAGCAACAAATCAGTTTGGATGATCAAGCTGCGAAGAACCATGAAGACTCGCCAATGCTTCTTCAAAGGTTGAACAAAGAGCGAAGGCTGTAGCCCAACTATGGGCCACGGGTCTGAGCTGACGGTGTTGAATCAGTTAGGGTTCCTACGTGATTTCGTGCGCTTCCCAGGGCGCTGCTTCTTCCTCCGCCGTCTTCTTGCTGCGTAATCTACACTGGTCAACTTGCGCGCCACACTACTTCTGCCGGACTGTGTTTTCGGTTTGGTTGAACTTGAACTGGTTATCAGTACCTCGCCGCGTGACGAAACAGTCGCTGCAAACTGCGCTCTGACGCCCATATCTGTAAGGTAAGTTCCTTTGACCTTCCACATACCATCCTCGTCCGGGCCCTCAGTCTTCTCCTCGGCCGACATAGAAACAATCTTCCCGTGGAAAGTCCTGGTACCGAGGAAGTACTTCCTCACCACACTCTCTGCATCCTCGGCGTTTCCTATTCGCATCTTGGGTCCAGCTTCAAACAACCGAGTAGAGGAGGAAACAAGGATTAGAGCGCTTTGGCTGAAACCACACCTGGCGATGCGCTTCAGCTATCGGCACGGTCACAACGGGACCGAAGGCCACCGTGGCGGGTCCACGATGGATATCCTATCACATCATGCCCATTCCGGGAGGCATACCTCCCCCCGGCGGTCCGCCAGCGGGTTCCCTTCCTCCCTTAGAAGAAACCACGTCGTCGATACGGAGAATCATACATGCTACTTCGGTTGAAGATTTGATGGCTTGCTGCTTGACGCGAAGAGGTTCAACCACTCTTTCTTTGAGCATGTCAGTCACCTTTCCATCGTGCACGCTGACTCCGAACCACTTGTTTGCGCTGTCCTGGTGCCTCATTCTAAGTTCAATCATGATGTCGATAGGGTCGAGCCCTGCATTCTGTGCGAGCGCCATTGGTATTGACTCGACAGCTTCTGCGAAACATTGGACAGCCAACTGCTCCCTTCCTCCAACTTTGACCGCGAAGTCAAGGAGCTGCTTTGCTAGTTCTGCCTCAATAGAGCCTCCGCCCGGAACGATCTTGCCGTCCTCAACGACGTTTCGGACTACGCAAAGGCCGTCGTGAAGGGATCGTTCAGCTTCCTCGATGACGTGTTCGGAACCGCCGCGTATCACGATAGTCACCGCTTTCGGGTCTTTGCATTCCCTGATGTAGAGGAGTTTGTCATCGCCAATCTTGACTTCCTCCACTAGTTTGGCCTCGCCTAAGGATTCAGCGCTTAGATCCTTCAGGGTCGCCACGATTTTCCCACCGGTTGCTCTTCCAAGTTTTTCCATGTCGCCACCGCTGAGGTTCTTCACGGCGACGATTCCTCGCTTGGCAAAGAAATGGAGAACCATGTCGTCAATACCTTTCTCAGACAGCACCACGTTCGCCTTTGATCCAGCGATCTTCTCCACCATCTGTCTCATCATGGTTTCCTCCTCATCAAGGAAGGTTTTCATTTGGTCTGGGCTTTCGATGGTGATCTTTGCGTCAAACTCTGTCTTCTCAATTTCGAGCTTGGCGTTGAGAAGGGCGATTCTGGCTTTTTCTACTCGCTTTGGCATCCCTGGGTGAGCAATCTCCTTGTCGAGGACGATCCCCTGAACCAGCTCTGTTTGCTCTATTCCTTCGCCGTGCTTTTTGAGCACCTTTATCCTTTCGATATCTGCCTTGATCTTTCCGCTCGAGTTGTCCATTACTTGTGTTACGGCGGAAGTGGCGAGTGTGGCAAGGAAGTCTTTGCTTGTTGCTACTGCCTTGGTTCCCATTGAGGTGCTTGCTATCTGGCGCAAGGTTTTGATGTCGGTCGGGTCTACCGTGATAGCTAGGGAATCCGAAATTCGTAGAGCTTCAGCCAAAGCCTTCTTGTAGCCGTCTATGATGACCGTTGGGTGAACGTCCTGATCCATGAGTTCTTGAGCTTTCGAGAGAAGTTCCCCTGCTAGGATAACCGCCGTGGTTGTGCCATCACCGACCTCGTTGTCTTGGCTTTTTGCAACTTCCACGAGCATCTTTGCAGCCGGATGTTGAATATCGAACTCCTTCATGATCGTGGCACCGTCGCTAGTGATGACGATGTCCCCCGTGCCGCCCACAAGCATCTTATCCATTCCAAGCGGGCCAAGCGTCGTTCGAATGGTTTCACTAACGATCTTTGCCGCCATGATGTTGCTTCGTTGAGCGTCGTGGCCTCTGTTTCGTGTCGATCCTTCCCGAAGAATGTAAATCGGCGTTGTTCCTTCAGACAATCCAATCAATACCGTCAACCGAATAAGCCGCTCCCCTTGATAAAGCAAGTACCCTCGACGGGTCGTGGCAAGGAACGTGGCCGTGATGGGGTGGTACTGTCCGAAGTGCCGTGCGGTGTTCGTGGAATTTCAGTCCTCGTGTCCCTACTGCCTTGTACGGCTGAGAAAGTCGAGATATGAGGACCGGATCTAGCCGGTACCTTAGTGCGCACAAGCACGAAAAGCGAACGAAGACGAGGTTTGTGATCATGTGGCTTTGGCAGACTCGGGAAGTATGACTTGGAACCTGATGCGCACCGCGCCTAATCGTACCGTATTATATCGAGGTCCTGAACTAGAGTTATCGCGTACGGTGTAGGATCATGTCCGAACACAAGATAGAGATGACAGGTCCCGTCCCTTGTCCCAAATGCGGCGAGGGTCTCATGCTCGCTTTTGCCCGACCCAGTTTCAAGGCTGGAGAAAAAACAGACAAACAGTTCAGCCATTACGAGAACTACTACAAATGCTCTCGGTGCGGATATGAGATACATGGAAGGGAGGGGAAGGGGAACACGATGAAGGAAGGAGAACACGAATCCGATCGAGAAGCAGGAGACAACGGAGAGAACGGAAACGACGACGGAGATGAGCATAGAGACGAGGTCGACTCTTGGCAGAGACGAAGGGACCTCAAAACCTAGTCAGTCCCAACTGAAGGAAACTGGGCCACCGTGGAAAGGTAAATCGTGGAAAGACCTACCTACCGGAGACGGAGGCAGACGTATCGCTTCTCAAGGGATTGTTTGAGAGTCACATAGGAGCAAAGTGAAGTAGGCGCGGTCCCGTCAGGTCCTCGTAGATCCTGTCTTGGCTTTCCGCTTCCGCTCCCTTTCCACCATGCGTGTGCGCTTTCCTCTTCGCGTATGTTTTCTTCGTGAGTGAACGCGCTTTCTTCTTTGCCGACCACTGCGTCTGGGCAATTGTCTTCCTCTGTCTTCTCATAAGGAGAACTGGACGTTTAAGCGAAATGGTTAGCTTAGTGGACTTGGAAATATAGTATGGGCGGGCGTGTTATGTCGAGGAGAAGAGCAAGAAGAAGGAGAAGAATACGAGCTAGAAGAGAACAGCAGAAGAGCAGACGAGCAAGGGGTCGACCCCGACAACAAAGACGAACATAAGACTGAGTTGACTATTGTGTTTGTCTAAGCCGTTTGCGGCTGCTTGCAGCTATCAGGCCTATTCCTAAGATTCCCAATACCATAGGCCAGAATCCTAGTTCCTTCGGATTGTACGGTACGAGAAATAATAGTGCCGCTGCTATTATCGCCATGATTAACCCAACTGCAAACATGATTCTATTCTCATTCGCACTCACTCACCCCTGACGTGCTATGGGTGTAGCATGGCATCACGGATACTTGACCCGACAAGAAGCCTCACAATATGCTTCAGCGCCTACTCTTTCTTCTCTCAGATTTCCACGTTGTTGCTCTCTCTGTTTGGCGTCGCCCCTGTGTTGCTTTTCTGCCCTTCTGCGTCTCTCTTCGCATTTTTCTCAATCTTTTTTTTCATCCGAGGCAAAAGAGGGTCCAAGTGGCTTCGAGATAGAAGCAAGCTTCCTGCGTAACTCTCAGCGCTTACCTTTGGTGACTCGTTCTCCTTTGTCTGTTCTGTCTTGGCTTCCATCGGCTTCGGCTCCTTGCTCCGCTTCCCATCCCCCGGAGTCGGAACTTGCCCTTTCCTCCCTTCTCTCTTCCTTTGACTCCGCGAGTTCGTGGCCTCGACTCTCCCGTTCTTAGGCCAGTCCACTCCTCCTTCCACTTGCGGTCGCGTTTGTGTGCGGACAATTCTTCTCGATCAACGCTTCTGTGTCCGCGCTTATGATCTGAACCACCTCCTTGCTTTCCTTCTCGCTCTTCGCCTTCGGTTCGTCACTCGCTGTCTTGTGTGTTGGTCTTATTACCCGCCTGACCGCATTCATCAACTGGAATCAGCAGATGTCAAGGAAACGTCGATCCCCTGAATACACGCTCGCACGGGATTCTCAAAGCCCTCAAACTCGACAAAGAATTGATCCTGTCTCAGTAGTCATGCAGTCTGGACGTCCGACAGGAAAGCAGGTCGAAACAGCCTATGGTAATCTGAACACATGTGCCAAGAATGCCAGAAACAACAACGAGCTGGATGATGCAAAGGAGGCAAACAATCGACTCTTCGAGAGACTGATCAACCCGATGTGGGCTCTCAAAGTCAAAGACGCGCATAAACGGATCAGCGCAGCCATTCGGAAGAGAAGCAACGAGCTGAGAGAAACAGAGTCCCAGAGTAAAGTGGGAAAGAGCTATCCTCTTTCGAAAGGCAAGTAATGATCTGTGGCCTCATCGGTGGGCCGTGAACGATTCTCGGCATTGGTCTGAGCAGAAAACGTACCCTTTGGATAGAATGGGTTTCTCGATTTTCTTACCGCAGTTCGAACAATACTTCATATGACTTCCGTTCACTACTTCGCTCAACGATGCGCACACTGACTACTTGTTTTCCTCGTCGCTCATATCCCTTGCCTTGCCACCGTGTCCGTTCTTGGATGTTCCTCAGACGAGGCTCTTCAGAAATAGGGATGCTCTTCCAGCAATGCTGCGTGGACGGGATTTGAATCTGAATGAGGGTGCTCTCTCCCGGCGCCAAACTCTGTGGTGATGACAGAGTTACCACTGAGGAGTAGCGGTGCGCGGGGGGTGGGATTCGCGCACCAGTTTACCAGTATCGTTCACCCCACGTGTGACCATCATAGCCCAACCTGTAGAGGTGCTGGAAGAAAGAAAGAAGATCAGGCAAGTCCACCCAGATCAGGAAAGGAGTTGGACGTACATCTTTAACACTATTTGGAGGTTCTACCATGAAATCTCGGAAAGAGCTGTTGTCATTGCCCGTCGGGGAACAAAGAAGATTATGGCCGTAGGGGACGTGACTCGTACAGCCTATTATGATGAAGAGCAGGGAAGAGAGAGTTGGCAGGGACACCGAGAGGTATTATTCGAACTTCATCGAGGTCGAATGGAAGAAGAAGGAGATAGAATTCGACGAAGTGGTCTTCCCTTTCCAGACAGTCTATGAAATCTCGGAAGAGAAGTACAGCCGACTAGTCGAAGGAAAAGCTCTCGCCGAAGAGGAGGGCCTCAAAGAACCGGAATTTACCTTGGAAAAGTATCTTGAGGAGTTTATTATAGCGAACTTTGACACCATATTCAAGGGCAAACTGAAACTGTTCGTCGATCCGGAAGGCAACATTGGCAAACAATACCCGACGGACATCGGCAACAGAGACATCCTTGCTGAGGAACCAGACACAGGGCCGTATGTGGTCATAGAGCTGAAGAAGGGCCGCGAGCCAGACACAGTTGTAGGTCAGACTCTTCGCAACTTCTTCTCGATCTCAGTGACATCTCCTAGAACTTTGTAGAGCCGGACAATGTGCTCCCAGTGGATGATTCTGATGTGGGGCTTGATCTCGTGGAATGTTCCGCCTAGGAGGCTTCTAGCTTCATCCTCAAACTTCTCTGTGGTGACTAGGAAGGGTTCAGCTCCTCTTTGGAACTTCGGCGACCGACGGCACCTTGGGCTTGAGGGCTGGTCTCACCTGGTAGGAGATAGACGGCTTAGGCAGCTCCTCGAAGATGAGTCGGTAATCGCTTTCCGGAATCCGCCGCCCAAAATTCGCCAGCGAACCTCTCAAGTATATTGACCACCAATCCTTGTTCTTGACGAAGGAGAGCTGCCTCGATAGCTTGCGAGCGTCGACGGTGCCAAGCCTCAGCGGAGTCAACTGGAACCGCCAAGGCCGGATTACTCTGCCCTCAGCCTTCTCCTCGGGCCAGAATGGTTCCTTCGCCTCCTCCCAAGGCTTCGAGATCTCGTGCGCGCCGACGAATACTGGCGGATCCGATCGGACGATGTAGCATATTGTCTTGTCACCTGGCTTGATCTTGTCTCTGTCTGCCTCATGTTGGAAGGCGTAGACGTTATAGGTTCTGACTAGTTCCCAGTGTTCCGCGGTGGTCGGAAAGATCCAGAAGTTCACCATGGAGAATCGTCACATCTGGCATAGAATGGTGTACCGGAGCCTAAAAGCAAGATGTCAACTCAAGCAATGGGTCATGTTCTGGGGCCAGCTAGCCCGTCTCTAACCGTCGGTGAGGACGTCGTACTCGCACACAAAGTCCCGAGGGGTCCAAGTCGCCAAAATAGAGAATCACTATCCCTTTCCCCCCGACAATGCCACGTAGTGCCCGCAGAAACAAAAACTCCCAGACCAAGTATCAAATATGCGTAGGATCTCAAGGTCGATGGCTTTCATCTCATTCAGCCTCGCTCCAAGTCGTCGCCTCAAAGTTCCCATGCGCATCTCGACGCAAGACGACGATCCTAGAGATCTCCCAAAAAAACTCATTCAGCTCTTCAAGTAGTAACCGTGATGAGTGCGCCTGTGAGCGTCTAGGCCATATCGGGAGTGGAAGCACTTGCCGCAGCCGCAGATCAACGGAGATTCCTTGCGGAACTTTCGATCCTCGCCTTCGCCTGTGTCTTGGTTGCGGACATGTTCAGGACAGGGCTTCAAGTCATGCTCATCCTCAACGCAGCCACATTCATAGTTCATTCATCAACACTCAACTCCCAATGGCTCTCAACAGTGACAACGCAACACGGTTCTGTTGCCTCCATCCTCCATGAAGAGATAACGACGGACCACCTAATTCAGACTTCGGTGCGATCTAGTCCTCAAACGTGGACGGGTCGTCTAGGTCGTCTTCTTGGTAACTACGGCTTATCCTCCGCACACACCCCGGCGCAAGAAATATGAAGATCAGAGCCATGGACCACAAAATACTTGGCAGCATCATGGTCCTAGAATGCGACCAATTCAAAAAGAGGTGAAAAGGAATGGATGACGTGTCCGTCTCAAACTTCGAGGTCACATGCAAGAAGTGCGGAAGAAAACTTGAACCACAGTACTACGATCCGAACGAGAAACTCGCAATCCGACTGATCTGTCTCGGCTGCAAGGCCAAGCTCCGCATAATCGTCGGAGGCTAGAAAGGAGAAAGAATAGAAGTGACCGACGCAAAACCCAAAGACTCTACCGTCATCTGCAAGAGATGCAACCGCAGTATAGGCACACTGAATAGTGATGAAAGAAGGAACAGGGACGCAAGATCCCCGGAGCTGAAAGGGAGGACGCCGAGAGGCGCTACGCGTAGCATCACAGGATGAGGAAGCAATGAGCTACACACCATTTGTGACACTGACAAGTACGTCGAGATGCTGTTAGATGTCGCAGAGTCCATTCTGGGAGTCTTCGGATTCTCAAGGGCCCAGCTAGGATTCCAGCGTAGGCCCAAGAACTTCCTGGAAGAG